>OBLS010000654.1_pt1 | contig 12946 bp, 15 predicted proteins | sample 1519901 | NCBI WGS metagenome assembly OBLS01 (sample SAMEA3113585, study PRJEB22503) | soil metagenome
TACGGCTTCCTCGGCCCGAACGGGGCGGGGAAGTCGACGACCGTGCATATGCTCACCACGCTCCTGCCGCCGACGGCGGGGCGTGCGTGGGTGGCCGGCCATGACGTGGTCGAGGACGGCGCCGAGGTGCGTGCCACGATCGGGGCCGCGCTCCAGGACGCCGCCCTCGATCCGTTCCTGACCGGCCGCGAGCACATGAAGCTGCAGACGGCGCTGCACGGCATGCGCGGTCCGGACGCCCGCGAGCGCTCCGAGACGCTGCTCGACCGCGTGGGGCTCACGCAGGCGGCCGACCGCCGCGTGGGCGGCTATTCCGGCGGTATGAAGCGGCGCCTCGACCTGGCCCTCGCGCTCGTGCACCGCCCACGCATCCTGTTCCTCGACGAGCCCACGACCGGGCTCGACCCACAGAGCCGCTCCGCCCTCTGGGAGGAGGTTCAGCGGCTGGCCGGCGATCGCGGCGTGACGGTCTTTCTCACGACGCAGTACCTCGAGGAGGCGGACGTGCTTGCGGACCGGGTCGGCATCATCGACCGCGGGCAGATCGTCGCTGAGGGCACCCCCGAGGCGCTCAAGGCGGAGATCGGCCGGCCGAGCGTGGAGGCGATCCCGCAGGACGCCGCCGAGCTCGGGCACATGAAGCAGGTGCTCTCGCGCTTCGGCGAGTCGGTGGCCGGCTCACCCAAGGGCGCGTCGGTACGGCTCGCCGGCGGCGACGCGCAGCTCGCCGAGGTCGTTCGGGCGCTCGACTCCGAGAACATCGAGATCCAGGAACTGCAGCTGCACGCGCCCACGCTCGACGACGTATTCCTCGCGAAGACCGGCCGCTCGCTGGAGGGCGAGTCGGGGGCCGAGCCCGAGCCCGAGCCGGAGCCCGCCTCCGCATGAGCCATGTCCTGCTGCTGGCGCGCCGCTCGGTGGTGCGGACGCTTCGCCAACCCGCCATGGTCGTGCCCTCGCTCCTCTTCCCACTGCTGCTGCTGTCGATCAACAGCAGCGGCCTCGACAGCGCCACGCGGCTGCCCGGCTTTCCGACCGACTCGTACTTCCAGTTCGCGCTCGCCATCCCCTTCATTCAGGGCGCGCTGTTCTCCGCGAACAGCGCCGGCACGAACGTGGCGAGCGACATCGAGAGCGGGTTCCTCAACCGGCTGTCGCTCACGCCGCTCCGGCGCGTGGCCCTGATGATGGGGCAGCTCACCGGGATCCTGGCGCTGGGACTGGTCCAGGCGCTCACGTTCGTCGCCGTGGGGCTGGTCTTCGGCGAAGGCATCGCGGCCGGCCCGGGCGGCGTGGTTGTGATAGTGGCCCTGTCGCTCACGATCTCGCTCGCGTTCGGTTGCATCGGGGCGTTCGTGGCGCTTCGGTCGGGCAGCGGCGAAGCGGTGCAGGGCGTCTTCCCGCTCTTCTTCGCAGCGCTCTTCCTTTCGTCCATGTCGTTGCCGCGCAATCTGATCGAGAACGACTGGTTCCAGACCGTTGCGACTTGGAATCCCGTCTCCTACATGCTGGAAGGGATCCGCTCACTCGTGATTACGGGCTGGGACAGCGAGGCCCTCGCGCTCGGCTTCGCGTGCGCCGGCGGCGTCGCGCTGATCGCTCTGGCGGCCGCCTCGTCGGCGCTCCGCACGCGGATGGTGAGGACGTGAGCGACTTCGTGTCGGCGGCGCGTGCGGTGGCGTGGCGCAACCTGCACAACTGGCTCACGAACCCGGCCCTGTTCATCCCGAGCCTTCTGTTCCCGCTCTTCTTCTTCACCGCGTTCGCCGGCGGCCTCTCACGGGTGGACTCCGTGCCGGGCTTCGACTACGCCCCCGGCTACACGACCTTCGTCTACGGCTTCGTCCTGCTCCAAGCGGCCACCTTCGGCGGGATCTTCACGGGCTTCTCGGTGGCGCGCGACTTCGAGTCCGGCTTCGCACGCCGCCTGATGCTCGGCGCGGCCAACCGCGGGGGGATCGTGGCCGGCTACTGGCTGTCGGCGCTTGGGCGCGCGGTGGGCACCATCATCGTGATCACGATGGTGGCACTCCTGGCCGGGCTGGAGGTACACGGCAATGGCCTCGACGTCGTCGGCCTGTACACGCTGGCGCTGCTGATGAACGCCTTCGCGGTGCTGTTCGGGACCGGCGTGGCGATGCGGCTGCGCACCATGCAGGCCGGCCCCGCGATCCAGGTGCCGGCTTTCCTGCTGATCTTCCTCGCGCCGGTCTGGGTGCCGTACGACCTGCTCACCGGCTGGGTACAGACGGCGGCCGCGGTGAACCCGGTGACCCTGATGCTCGAGGCGGGAAGGGGCTTTCTCGCGGGGGACCCGACGAAGGTGCTGCCGGCATTCGCCGTGGTGGCCCTGCTGGTGGCGCTCACGCTGCTCTGGGCGCGCGGGGGGCTGCGCAGCGCCGAAAGGGTCGCGTAATCTTGCCGGCGATGAGCGACGAGGTACATGAGGTGGTGCAGGGCGACGGCTACGCCGTCGCGAACGTCGACGCGCTGGGCGATGGGCCGGGCTTTCGCAAGGTGCGGCGCGAGCTGGGCGTGACCGCATTCGGCGTGAACGCGATCGAGCTTCCGCCGGGCTTCGAAACCGGGCGTCATTACCACGACGAGCAGGAGGAGCTCTACTTCGTCCACCGCGGCCGGGTTCAGATTCGCCTCGACGACGAGACCGAGCACGTGCTCGGCCCGGGTGGGCTCGCGCGCGTGGATGCCGCGACGGTGCGCCAGATCAAGAATGTCGGCGACGAGCCCGCGCTCTATCTGGTCGCAGGCGGCAAGGACGGCTACGTGGGCCGCGACGGCCGGCTGCCCGAGGGCGAGACGAGCCGCTTCGGCCCGGCAGGCCGCCCCGGCTGAGTTGTACGGCACCGTCGCCATCGCCGCGGCCGTGCTGGCAGGCTGCCCGTCTTCCCGGCCGACAACCACTGGAATCTGCGCGTGGACGGGCTGCCTGTGCACCCGCGTTCGGACGCCATCGTGCGCCTCGATCGGGGCGGACGACAACATGCACGCCGACGCGCCTGCGAGGTCGTGGACAGCTCTCGTTTGCGCCGCCCCTAGGCGGGTACATCGGTCGCATGTGGGGAATGACAACGATCGTCGCCGCGTTCGCGCTGGCTCTCGTCGTGATGTCCTTTACGTTCATGGGCGGCGCCGTGGTCGTGGCCGTCCCGCTGGCGATCATCGGCGTCGCGATCGCCGCGTTCGTGAACTTCAACCGCCGCCGCAAGGAGGCTCAGAGCTTGCAGGCGCACAGGGAGCAGGCGGAGAACGACGTCGAGTTCACCGAGCGGGACCGTCGGACGCTCGTCTCCGAGTAGGCGAGTCCTGACGTGCGTCCGGTCCGGGTCGGGTGCTCGGGTTGGATGTACGACAGCTGGCGCGGCAGGCTGTATCCGGAGGGGCTCGGGAAGCAGCGCTGGCTCGAGCGCTACGCCGAGGTCTTCGAGACCGTCGAGGTGAACTCGACCTTCTACCGCCTCGCGTCACGCGACGCCGTGGCGCGCTGGGTAGAGCAGACGCCGCCGGACTTCGCCTTCGCCGCGAAGGCGAGCCGCTACCTCACGCACGTGCGCCGCCTCGCGGGAATCGAGGAGGGGATCGAGCGCTACTACGGGCGTATCGAGCCGCTCGTGGGGTCGGGCAAGCTCGGGCCCGTCGTCTGGCAGTTCGCCGCCAACTTCAGGCGCGACGACGAGCGGCTGGCGACCGCGCTGGCGCTGCTTCCGCCGGGGCGCCACTGCTTCGAGTTCCGCCACGAAAGCTGGTTCGTCCGGCCCGTGTACGACCTGCTTCGCGCGCACGGCGCGGCGCTCGTGATCGCCGACCACCCGCGCTGGCCGTTCCAGGCGCGCGAGCTGACCGCGGACTGGACGCTGCTGCGGCTCCACCACGGCCACCGCGGCCGCCGCGGGAAGTACTCGGAGACGGAGCTGGACGAATGGGCCCGGCGGATCACCAGGTGGCGCCGCCGGGCCGAGGTCTTCGTCTATTTCAACAACGACTGGGAGGGCTTCGCTGTGGACAACGCGCTCTCGCTCAAGCGGCGGCTGCGGCCGTCTCGAGACGTATCAGCGCGCGCCTCAGAAGGCGCGACACGTGCATCTGCGAGTAGCCGATCTCCTCGCCGATCTCGCGTTGGGTCAGGTCGCGCATGAAGCGGAGCTCGATCACCTTCCGCTCGACGTCGGGAAGCGCGTGCCAGGTGCTCGCGATCGCCTCGCGGTCCTCCACGAGGTCGTAGGCCGAGTCCTCGCGGCCGAGGAGGTCCACGAGCGAAGCCGACTCGTCGTCGTCGCGCGCCGCCGGCGCGTCGAGTGAGGCCGCCTCGTAGCTGGCCGCGGCCTCCTGCGCCTCCAGCACCTGCTCCGCGGAGCAGGCGAGGTGCGCCGCCACCTCGCGCACCTTCGGCGAGCGGCCGAGCTCCTTGGAGAGGACCTCCGTCGCGCGGCTCACCGCGAGCGAGCGCTCCTGGAGGTCACGCGGCACGTGGAGCGACCACCCCTTGTCGCGGAAATGGCGCTTCAGCTCGCCCAGAATGGTCGGGGCGGCGTAGCTCGTGAACTTAGTGCCGCGGCCCGGCTCGAAGCGATCGATCGCCTTGATCAGGCCGAGGCTCGCGACCTGAAGCAGGTCGTCGAACGGCTCGTCGGTATACGTGTAGCGCAGCGCCAGGTCGCGTGCCAGCGGCAGGAAGCGCTCCACGAGCTCCTCGCGCGCCGCGAGGTCTCCGTGTTGGTGATAGCGGACCAGCAGCAGGCGCTCGGTCTCGCGCGTGTCCGCGTCGGCCCAGGGTGCTCGACGCTGGCTCCGCGCGATGCGCGGAACCGCGAGTGTCGCAACGGTCATTGGATCGGACCTTCCCGTCGATGTTTGACAGTCAGGTCCGTTGCTCAACCGCTGCGGCGACTGGGCCTCGTCCCCCTAAGTCAATTCTCTCCCTCTGGGTTGGTTACTAAACCACCTGAAAGAGTTGTCAAGTCCGCTGCGATGGCGCTTCAGCATGCGGAGAACGCCGGTTCAGCACGCACAGAACGGGTACGCGAACAACATGGCACGAACAGTCGAAGAGATCATGACCACCAACCCCCGTACCGTGAATGTGGACGCCACCGTGCTCGAGGCCGCGCAGGTGATGCGCGACCACGACATCGGCGACGTGATCGTCGTCGAGGACGGCCAGGTCACGGGCATCGTGACCGACCGCGACATCGTGGTGCGCGCATTGGCCGAAGGTCGCGACTCGGAGTCCACGCCGGTCGGCGACATCGCCACTACGGGCATGCGCGCCGTGGCCGAGGGTCGCGACCCGGAGCCCACGACTGTCGGCGAGATCTGCACCACGGGTATCCAGGCCATCGAGCCCGGTGCGAGCGTGGACGACGCTGTGCGGATGATGCGCGAGCACGACATCCGCCGGCTGCCGGTCGTGAAGAACGGCCGTCCCGTGGGCATCATCTCGCTCGGAGACCTCGCTGTGGAGCGCGACCCCGACTCGACGCTGGCGGACATCTCCGCCGCCGCCCCGGACCAGTGAGGGACGAGGAACGCGAGCCGCTCGGGCCTGGGGACCGCTCGAAGGACCCCGAGCCGCACGACGGGCTCAACAACCCTGTGGGCGATCCGGACGAGACTGAGTGGCCGGATCCCTACGACAGGCGCCCGGATCCGCGCTTCCAGGACCATCCGCCCGCGGGCAGCAAGAGCACGAGCGAGCCGCATCCGGCGCAGGACCCCGAGGCCGAGCCCTGGGAGGGCCCGAAGCGAGACAAGCTCGACGACTAGCGGTTAGACCCGCGCTCCGCGGAGCGCGGGCGGACCTGCTCGCCGCACACCAGCAGGACCCGCTCCGGTGCCGCGCCGGAGCCGTTCTGGAGCCAGACGATCGTCGCGCCCAGGCGCTCGACCTCGCGCACGCGCTCGGCATGCCGCTCGGGATCGGACGACACTATGGACGGCCTGCTGCACGAGCGCACTCGGCGGGGAACTGCTCGGTGGCGAGCTGGACCCAGTGGCGCACGGCGCTGCGGGACGTGGGCTGGTCGCGCTGTGGGGTGCCCCGACCGGCTTCGACTCCGGCGAGCCGCGCTGGCGTAGGTAGACGGCGAGAATCGTCATCGAACCCACCGCCAGGAACTCCGACTGCCAGTTCTCGAGCGTGTTCTCCCAGAAGCCGGGGGTCGTGATGTAGTGCGCCCAGGACACCGGGTCCTCGCGATGGTCGAGGCGTTCGCTGTTGTACTGCACGAGCCCTGTCACCGACTGAGCGAGCCAGGTGCCGAGCCAGAACGTAGTCATCACGAGCACGAGTGAGTTCTCGTAGAGGGTTCGCCGGATACCTTCGACCTTGGCCCAGCGCGGCGAGTTCTGCTGAGCGTGCGGCCCGACCTTCTGCGCCTTGTCGGACTCGAGGCCCGCCTTGTCGAGCTCCTTCGATTCGGGCGAGCCGCGCTGAAGCAGCCAGACGGTGAGCAGGATGAAGAGCGTGAACTGGAGGTACTCCGACTGCCAGTTCTCCATCACCGCCCCGCCGAAGTCGGAGGAGAAGACGTAGCTGACGAGTGATACGTGCGGGCCGCCGTGGCGATCCGCCAGCTCGTTGAACTCCGCGTGCCCGGCGATCGCCTGACCGCACAGTGCCGCGAGGAAGAGCATTAGGAAGACGATCGACATGCTGTTGTCCCTGAGAAAGCGGCGCATGGTCAGTTATGCGTGAGCCCGATGGTCGTGAACAGCACGATCCCGCCGATGATCACAAAGAGGTAGACGTAGAACATCGTGCGCATGTCAGTCCTCCAGCTCGCACTCGTAGGGCTGGTCCGGAGCCGTTGGTTTGCAGCCGGCCGCGGACACGGTCCAGCCGTCTGGCCCGTTGTCAAGGAAATCGCTGCCGCCCTCGGCGCGCTGCGCGAGCGCACTCCTCTGGTACACGCGCGCGTCCACGACGCTGCCGCCCTTGGGCAGTTCTAGGCTCAGGATCGCCTCCTCGCACGGCTTCTTCTGCTGCTGCTCGAGCTTCGACGTGGTCTCCTCGCTGAGCTCGTCGCAGGCCGCCTGGCCGTCGCCGCTCTCGAGCGCCGCGTGGAAGCGCTCCGCCACGGTCGCAGCGTCGTTCTCGCGGTCCGCCGTCCCGCAGCCGGCAAGTGCCAGCGCGAGCAGGCAGGCGGATAGGGCGCATCTGGGTCCCACGACAGGCGGTTCATGCCCCGGTGTGGGCATCGGGCAAACCGGGTAGGGCTCTGCGCGGTGGTGCGCTCACTCTGGTTCCAGGACGCCGCGCGCCCGGCGCGAGCACCGCTCGACCGCGACCTCACAGTGGACGTGGCCGTGCTCGGGGCCGGCATCGTCGGGCTAACGACGGCGCTGCTGCTCGAGCGCCAGGGGGCGCGGGTCGCGGTGCTGGAGGCACGCCGAGTGGGCGCCGGCGCAAGCGGCTACAACACCGCGAAGCTGAGCTCGCTCCAGGGGCTCACATATCGCAGGCTCGCGCGCAGCCTCGGCTCGGATGCCGCGCGGACGTACGGCGCCGCGAACGAGGCGGGGATCGCCCGGGTGTTCGAGCTGGCCGACGAGCTCGGCATCGACTGCGACCTGCGGCGCAAGCCGAACTACACCTACACCGAGTCCGGCTCCGACCTCGACCAGGTGCGCGGCGAGGCGGACGTCGCCCGGGAGCTAGGGCTCCCGGCGTCGTTCGTCGAGAAGCTCGATCTGCCCTTCCCGGTGGCGGGGGCGGTGCGCTTCGACGGCCAAGCGGAGTTCCACCCGGTCAGCTACCTGGACGGTCTCGCCGCGGCGCTCAGCGGGCCGCTCCATGAGGGCACGATCGCCACCAGCGTGCACGGCGGTCGTGTGCGCACCGCCGTCGGGCCCACGCTGACGGCCGAGCATGTGGTCGTGGCCACGCACCTGCCGTTCCTCGACCGCGGGCTGTACTTCGCGCGCTGCCACCCCGAGCGCTCGTACGTGGTCGCCGGCCGCACCAGCGAGCCGCCCGCCGGGATGTACCTGTCCACGGAACAGCCGGCGCACTCGATCCGGGCGCATGGCGAATGGCTGCTCGTGGGCGGCGAGAGCCACAAGACCGGCCAGGCGGACGCCGGCGAGCGCTACGCCCGGCTCGAGGCCTGGGCGCGGGAGCGCTTCGGGATCGAGCCCGAGCTGCGCTGGGCCACGCAGGACCACATGCCGGTGGATGGGGTGCCCTACGTGGGGCGCCACGATCCGCTGTCCCGGGGTGTGTGGGTGGCGACCGGCTTCCGCAAGTGGGGTCTGGCGATGGGCACTGCCGCGGCGGAGCTGCTGGCAGCGCAGATAGCCGGCCGCGAGCACGAGTGGGCGCCACTCTTCGACCCGCAGCGGCTGAGGCCGAAGGCGGGAGCCGCGTCGTTCCTGCGGGAGAACCTGAACGTGGCGCTGCGGTTCCTCGGCGACCGCCTGGTCAAGCGCGGCAGGAGCGACGAGATCGCCCCCGGGGAGGGCCGGATCGTCGGCGCGGGGCTCGCCCAGCGAGCCGCCTATCGCGACGAGAACGGCACGCTGCACGAGCTGTCCGCACGCTGCACGCACCTCGGCTGCATAGTGAACTGGAACTCCGCGGAGCGCACCTGGGACTGTCCCTGCCACGGGTCGCGCTTCGCCGCCACGGGGAACGTCATCGAGGGGCCGGCGGTGCGCCCGCTCACGGGTCCTTGAGCCCGCGACGGTTGGCCGCGATCTCGAGCACGACCTCTGCGTCACCCTCTATGTGCGCGTCGGCCAGGGTCACGTGCTCGCCGACGCGCTCGAAGACGAGGTCGATCCTGGCGTCTCCGAGCGCCAGCCCGGTCAGCTCGACGCGGTTGAGCCACTGCGGCAGCGACGGCCGCACGATCGCGAGTCGGTTGTCGAGCGCGTCGGGGCTCAGGCCGAGCCCCCACTTGAGCAGAAACGGGATCGAGCCCGCCGCCCAAGCCTGTGGCTGGCAGGCCACCGGATAAGGGACCGGCTCGTCGAACTCCTCGCGTGAGAAGCCTCCGAACAGCTCCGGCAGGCGGTAGTCGTCAAAGCGCGAGGCCGCCTCGAGCAGCCCCTCGAAGATGAGCGTGAAGTCCTCGTCGAAGCCGTAGCGGCGCAGGCCGAAAGCGATCAGCGAGCTGTCGTGCGGCCAGACGGAGCCGGTGTGGTAGCCGACGGGGTTGTACGCAGGGTGGCTCTGCGCCAGCGTTCTGACGCCCCAGCCGGTGAACATGTCGTCCGACATCAGGACGTCGCGAATGCCACGCGCACGCTCCTCGCTCACCGCGTTGGCCCAGAGCAGGTGGCCCTGGTTCGAGGCGAGCCCGGACCCCGGACGCTTGTCGCCGTCGAGTCCGATCGCGTAGCAGCCGGCCTCGGGCAGCCAGAAGCGCTCGAGCGCCGCCTCGAGCGCGCCGGCGTCCGCGCGCAGCCGCTCCGCCCGGGCGCCGTCGCCGTCGAGGTCGAACATCCGGGCCATCAGCCGCTTCGCGCGGATCACGTAGCCCTGCACCTCCACGAGAGCCACCGGCGCGTGCAGCGGCTCGCCGCCGTCGTCGGGGATGCCCTCAGCGGAGTCCTTCCAGCCCTGCGTCACGAGCCCGTGGGGCGAGCGCCGCCGGTACTCGACGAGGCCGTCGCCATCCAGATCCGCATAGCGGTCGATCCACTCGAGCGCAGCCTCCGCCGGCCCGCGCAGCTCGCGGAACAGGTCCAAGTTGCCCGACCAGTCCGCGTGCTTGCCGAGGAGGCACAGGAACAGCGGTGTGGCGTCGACCGAGCCGTAGTAGCGGGCGAAGGGAGTCTCGCCCAGCGCCGCCGGCTCGCCGACGCGCAGCTCGTGGAGGACCTTGCCGGGCTCCTCGTCGCGCTCGTCGTTGTACTCCTCCCCGAGCCGGCCCGCCAGCAGCCGAAGCGTCTGCTCGGCGATGCCTCGCACGAAGGACAGCATCTGAAACGACGTGATCAGGCTGTCGCGGCCGAAGAGCGTGGCGAACCAGGGCACGCCGGCGGCGTAGTAGGACTGCCCGTCGAGCTCGGAGCGAAGCAGTTCGAGGTCGTCCAGGGACCTCTCGAGGATGCGGTTGAACAGCTGGTCGTCGGTGACCACGCCGGCGCGACCGTCGTCGCGCCGGCGCGGGATGCCCTTCGCGACCTCACCGTTGCCACGCTCGGACACCTCGAAATCGACGACGAGGTCGATTGCGCCGCGCGGCTCGAGCTCGAGGTCGAAGACGAGCGACCCGCTCTCCGTCCAGCGCGGCGCCGGGGCGGCGTGGATCATGGTGGTCCGCCGGACCCCGTCGCGTCCGACCAGCGAGAACCCGTCGGGACCGGCCTCGGGCGGCCGCCGCTCGTGCTTCGGAACGATTCCGCGCAGCTCCAGCATCGGCTCGAAGTCCGCTCCGAGTCGGACCTCCAGCGAAAGCTGGATCGCCTGCCGGTGGTAGCTGCGCACGGCGATCCGCTGTCGCAGCGCGCCCGCGGCCTCGACGGTTCGCTCGACGCGCAGCCGCAGCGACTCGCCGGGTAGCCGTGCCTGTCCGTCCGCCAGCACGAGGTCGGGGTTGGTGAGCTCGTGCACGGCCTGCGTCCCCGCGGCGTCGGTGGCGGTGAGGAGCCTCGGCAGCTGATCGCAGATGCGCAGCTCGTGCACGCACAGGAAGCGGCAATCCCTGAACCACAGCCCCAGCGGATGCTCCGCGTCGGCCGGCAGGCGGCCGTCGGGCATGGCAACCAGGAAGAGGTTGCCGTCCTTGATGACGATCGTGTCGGCGAGGTTCCCCAGCTCGCCGAGCGGGCTGTCCATACAAAACAGCATTGCATCCGCATCGTTTGGGTAGAGGTCGCCGACCGAAATGGATTCCATGAAGATTGCGATGCTGGCCCCGCCCTGGATCGAGATCCCACCGCCCGGCTACGGGGGGATCGAGCAGGTGGTGGCGCTGCTGGCGGCGGAGCTCACAGAGCGCGGGAACGACGTGACACTGTTCGCGGCGCCCGGAACGCGCTCGCGCGCGGAGGTGCTGTCGCCGCTCGAGGGCCCCCACCCGGACGAGATCGAGATGGCGGTGTACGAGGCAGACCACGTCGCGAGCAGCTTCGCGGGCGTGGAGGAGACCGAGCCGCCCTTCGACGTGCTGCACGACCACTGCGGCTTCACCGCATTCGCATTCGCGGACCGGATCGACACCCCCGTGGTCCACACGCTCCACGGCCCGTTCACGGAGGAAACGTCCGCGTTCTACGCACGGCACGGCCACAAGGCGAGCGCCGTCGCGCTGAGCCGCTATCAGGCCGAGCAGGCGCCGGCCGGGCTCGACGTGGTGGCCGTGATCGGCAATCCGATCGTGGTCGGCGACTTCCCCTTCCGCGACCAAAAGGACGACTACCTCCTCTGGATCGGCCGCCTCAACGACGACAAGGGGCCGCAGCGCGCGATTGCCGCGGCGCGCGAGGCCGGCGCTCCGCTCGTGCTCGCGGGCCCTGTGCAGCCCGGCCAGGAGGAATTCTTCGCGCGCGACGTCGAACCGCACATCGACGGGGACCGCGTGCGCTACATCGGCGAGGTGGGTGACGAGAAGGCCGACCTCTATGCCGGCGCCCGGGCGCTCCTGATGCCGATCCGCTGGCCCGAGCCCTTCGGGCTCGTGATGACGGAGGCGATGGCGTGCGGCACCCCGGTGATCGCGTTCCCGGAGGGCTCGGCGCCCGAGCTGGTGCTGGACGGCGAGACCGGCTTCGTGGTCGAGGACGAGCACGCGATGGCGGCGGCGGTGGGGCGCCTGGACGAGATTGATCCGGCGCGCTGCCGGAGCAGCGCGGAGGAGCGCTTCGACGTGGCGCCAGTGGCCGACGCGTACGAGCGCGCGTACAGGCTGGCGGCCCAGCGCGCGCGCTCACCCATTCGTTGACTTGGCGTTAAAAGGGGGCTACCCTGCCTGCCCCCAGAGGAGAGCGAATGGCGTATCTCAACTGTCCGACCTGCCGACTCACGGTCTATAGCCCGACGCTGGGTCTCAACAGCGAGGAGTGCCCGCGCTGCCGCGCGAAGCTGGGCAAGGTAAGCAGGCTGTTCCGGTCATCCGTGCCCGCGCGACTCGCCGAGGCTCGACGGCCCGACAGGTCGGCGGAGCTCCAGCCCTAGCGCCTGCGACACTCCTAGAGGCATGGAACGCATTCCGAGCCCGGACGCGGTGAACCGCTACGGCGAGCAGCTAGCCGCGGTCACGAACGGAATCGTCCAACTCTTCAGGGAGTACTACGGCCGGGGTCCTACCAAGGCGAAGAGCTACCTCCTCGACGAGCGCATCGTCGTCTGCGTGCTCGAGGACACCATGACGACGGTCGAGCAGACCCTTGTGAAGAACGGCCACCACCCCATGGTCAGGGAGGTGCGCCTGACGTTCCAGGAGGCGATGGCGGCTCAGTTCACGGGCGTCGTGGAGAAGTCCATGGGGCGCAGCGTGGCCGCGTACCACAGCCAGCTGACCATGGAGCCCGACATCGGCTTCGAGTTCTTCGTGCTCGAGGACTGAGCTCGCTAGTCCTCGACGGCCTTGTAGGCGATCTGGAGGAAGTCCGAGATCGTCATCGCCGTGAGCACTGATGCGCTGAAGCGGGTCGCACGAGGGGCGAACAGAAGGCCTGCGTGAAAGGCGCCCGAAGCCCACAGGCCCAGGCAGTATGGGCAGATGAGCAGCTCGCCGACGGCTCTGCGCGCGCCGCGTCCGCGGGCCTTCTCGTCGAGCTCGGCCGGACCGCCCTTGCCCTGTAGCTCCGTGAAGGGCGCACGCACGAATGAGGTGATCTTCTTCTTGGCCACCAGCCGGCTGAGCTTGTGGCTTGCCGCGCCGATGAGGACGAGGTCCTGCGCCTCCACGCGCTCGGGCAGGTCGCGCTCCGAGCGCTTCGCCGCGATCACGGCTCCCGCCAGCGCGCCGTTGAACACGGC
>OBLS010000655.1_pt1 | contig 12934 bp, 11 predicted proteins | sample 1519901 | NCBI WGS metagenome assembly OBLS01 (sample SAMEA3113585, study PRJEB22503) | soil metagenome
GAGAAAAAGACAGATTGGCGGAAGCAATTACGGAAGATGTCATAAGAATATTTAGCGTAGATAAGAATGAGGTCATAATAGTATTTCATGAAGAACCACATGGCAGCTGGTACGCAGAAGGTATAAGACTCTAAATCAAAGAATCGCCTATGCTATTTCACCTCAGGAAGTGGAGGAGGAACTTAGGTCTTTTGAAGTTAAATAATATATGACTTATCTTCAAATCAAACAATAGTCAAAGAAAAAGCATCCCAAGTTATGCATACAGATCACAATGGACGTGCAACCTTCATTTTAAAAGTAAGGCCTAAATCAGATTTAGATATAACGATACAAAACTTGAAGTTACTAAAGACTATCAATTCTAGAAAAGCCCTTACGTATCACATTTCGATATTTTCTTATTCTACAAAGACATTCAGATATATCATCTTCAACAGAAAATTCCAGGAAATTTAATCATTATATCTTGACCTCTCCTTTTTCCTTTTCCGCCCCTTGCCTTTCCTTAACATAATTACAACGATTATTATTATCGCAAATGAAATAACTATGGTGATGGCTCTTGTAATAGATTCTATTTCTTCAGGATTTGTATTTGGAAATGGATTTAACAGGCTTGGTGGTGCCTGATGGGGTACGAATACGTTAAATGATGCGAGACCCTGTACAGCAGCACCCTTGCTTATTTTGGTTAATACCTGATGAGTACCGTCTTCAGGAAAAATATAGTTAACTGAAAAATCTCCATCATGTACACTAATATTTTCGAATTTGAACAATCTCTGACCATTTGTTACAACTACCCTTGCATCAAAATCTTTGAGGTTTTGATTATTAGTTATATTTATAACAGCAAATTCTAGTTTAGTAAATGTGTCAATGATCGGTCTTTCAGGTTGATAGGTGAAAAGGATTCTCACAGCATCTTTTTGACTTACCCACTCTTGAGTTTCATTAAGAGGCGATGTCACATTGCCTGATGGCTGGGAAAAGGTCACAGGAAGCAGAACATTGCTCATACACCCAATAGCTGCTACCGCCATAGCAAAAAATAACATGAGCGAAATTAAGACCATACTGCCCAAACTATATATCTTTGTACATTCAAATTTTCATGGATAAAAACTTGTTTGGATGCTATAGTATCTGTCAAGTAATCATGATCAAATAACGAAATAATAGCTTCGATCAAGTTAATCCATTTGACTCACAACAAAATGAAGATGGCATAAATTGACACAAATAATTAAGATTATGAAATGGGATGGAATTTCTCGGTTCATCTCATCCGTGGAGGGAAACATTTTTCTGATATCACTAACGATATGCACCAAAGCAAATTAGCTATCATGCCTTCTAAGAGGCGACGTAGGATAAGCAAGGACACCAGTAATACAAATCCTAAAGAGAAGACAGATTCAGATATTATAAATTAATTATGAAGAAAATCTGTCAAGAATATATTTCGATTTACTCTCTCGACTTCATGATAAAGCATCTTTTCATAATTTAGGTATTGGGTTGATTTGACGAATATCATGCTCAAGAATATCCGTTCACTAAACTACTTTGTCTTTCCATGTATATCATGTAAGGGTTGGCCAATTAGTTTCGAACTAACCACAACACCAAGAATTCCTGTCGCAATTGATGAGACAACTAATAGAGGATACATCTCATCAATCATTTCAAAGTATATTGAAGCAGTAACATTTGGCCATACTGGTTGTGGATTAATAGAGACTTCGTTATACGTGTGAGTAATTAAAGGAAAGTATAGCATAAAGAACATTAGCCCCAATACAACTCCTGATAATACCTTCATAATCCTTTTTCTAGTTTGTGAAAGTGATATTGGCGATGATGATGAGGACGATGATGATGATAACCCTAGGTTTAGTAACGAAAGCAATAAGTCAACAACTATAATAGGAATCACATTTAGTAAGTAAAATGGAATCGTAGATACTAGGTTTTCATTTGGAAGAATCGTCGTAACTAGATTGATAAAAATAAAAATCATTCCAGCAGCAGATAACACACCAAACTTCTTTGTTATTTCCCATGAAGTGAATAATATAAAAGACACAAGAAAAGGAAAACATAGAGTTGCAATTAATGCAGCTAAAATAGGATTTGGATTAAATTTGAAATAATCAGTATCGGAAAATGGAAGGGAAGTCATATGAATTATGCCCGAAACAGTAATCCAAATTGCTGTAATTGAGATTATTATATACAAAGGTGATCTTTTGTGACATATTGTAGTATCGTTAGAACTTGTGTTTTTCAATTCAACTATAGAATAACTATCTTCATTATTCGTTATCTCTATATTGGTCTCCGTTCTCATTCTGCTATAGCAGTTATTTTTTGAAATCAATCCAAGGAAGGCACCGATACTACATAAAACCATTCCTATTGTAAGCACGGCGTGTGGTGGACTCAACAAACCGTCAAGTCCAAAAGCTGTATGCCAAGCAAAATCTAATGGACCAGCCAAAATCAGCATAACAACTCCTATGAGTACTAGTCGTAAGTAAGTTGGAAGAAATTTTCTATTGTTATTATCATCAGACATTTTACTACTATTATGTCGGTAATGCCGAAATGACATCAATGATCCAATTAAGACCAGCACTACACCAGAGTATAGCCCCGCGTGAGGTGGAGAGAAAAATGTTTCAGGTCTATTCAAAAGGTGGTTAGTAATATCCCAGCTGCCTGAACTTGCAGTCAATAGAATACCTAAACTCACCATGATAAGAGGAATAACAGGATCTGCTTCAATTCTGTTTTTGAAACCACTTAGCGATAACGATATGAAGACAGTATCATCATCATCATCATCATCCATGCCCATTAGAGATCTAAATGTGTGAGCCACTGTTAGTCATTGCTCCAAAGAATATTCAAGAATTCGCACTACTTATACCTTCATCCATTTCGAACAATTTGGTTTAGGATTAGACTTCAAGGCTAGCATCCTAAAAGTCAGATATTTCTTCGGTCTATGATATGCATCAGTAAAAAGTCACCATGCCATACTCATATTCATTAATCATAATATCTAATTTCGCCTGGGCTTATTGTTCGATCATTTGCTCGATGTCTTCTTTAAATCTCTTTATTAACCTAGATAACGATTTTTGAATTTCTTTAAGTCTTTGTTCAGTCGCTCTTTCTATTATATCGATGCTCGTTGCCCGGTAAGTATGGTATTGACCACCACTTCTTAAGTTTCTACTTTCTTTCACACAAAAACCAATACTGACCAACTTTTGCAATGATCGAAATATTGTCCCTTTGTCCTTTCCCAGATGCTTAGAAATTATTTCCAATGTAAGAGGTTCTCTAGATCTAAGTAATATCAACAATATGTCTAAATCAGAAGACGATAAATTAAAAAGGCATTCTAATAAGTTCTTACACGTACAATCAGTATCCATAAAGAGATTGATAGACCTCAAGTTAACCATTCCATCCCATCATTATGATTCACATATTATTGGTAAAAAGTGTAATAAAAGGTTTTGTACATATTTGGCAAAATCGTAATACTTAATAAGCGGATTGGTGCCATGTTTTATAGGTGAATATTCAGGTCGTGAGATATTATAGCAATAGCATGAGTGATAGAGCTAATGGACATGATGAAGAACTAGAAAGGATAATGCAACGAAAAATGAATGAATTCTCTCTTCGAACAAAAAGAAATGATCCCAGCGAGAGTAATCAGTCAACTATTACTACCCCTATTACTTTAACAGATCAAAATTTTAACGAGATGGTGGGTAAGCATAATTTACTAATTGTGGACTTCTGGGCCCCCTGGTGTGGGCCATGCAGAATGGTCTCTCCTGTAATAACAGAACTATCCCAGGAGCTAGCTGGAAAAGCAGTATTTGGCAAACTTAACGTAGATGAAAATCCAATGATAGCAAGTACATTTGGTATTCAAAGCATTCCTACGATTGCAATATTTAAGAATGGAAAAGCAGTGGACGGGATTGTAGGAGCCGCTTCTAAAGCCCATATTTTGTCCAAGCTCTCCACACATATCAATGGCAATTCTTCAAGTTCTGGAATATATTAGATGTGTGTGTTGTGTCCCCTCCACCTCCAACTTCTTTTCACACACACCTTTGATTTTTTTGTCAAGATATGTTGTAACTAGGATTCACGACTTGTTGAGGATCTGTGTTTATGCATGTGTTCCCCTTCATGAATATGAGGATGCGAATGTCTGATAAATCTTTCATGCGAATGTGTTTGGTACAACCTACGAATGTATGCGTACAGTGAACTAATACCAAACGCAGCAGTTCCAAATAGTACTATCGTCGCACCCGATGCAGAATCAAGGAAGTAACTGGAGTACATACCTAGAAAGGCCGTCAAAATCCCTATAATAGTCGAGGCAACAACCATTTTCATAAAGTTATTTGTAAGCATTCTTGCAGAAATGGCAGGAGCAACAATAGCAGCAGCTATCAAGGTTACTCCGACACTGCTCATTGATGCTATTACTACAGCCGCAAGAATTAATGAGAAGATCAATTCTACCATGTCTGTTCGTACTCCATACACCTTGGCTGTTTCCTTGTCGAACAAAGTAAAAAGTAGCCTTTTCTGAAAGAAGAATATGAAGAATGCAGTTATGCATGTCACTAGCACGATAACAGCTAGATCCTGATCTGTTATTCCAAGTATATTGCCGAACAAGAGAGCCTCAAAATTCCTAGTATAGCTTCTCGTAGTACTAATCAACAGGACACCTATTGCAAACCCTGCAGTGGTGACTACTCCTATTGCTGCATCTGCCTTTATTTTATTTCTTCTAATTATCTCATTGATAAGATATGCAGAAACAAATCCCCATACTGCAGCTCCCAGATAGAAATTAAAGCCAGCGATATAGCTAACAACTGCTCCACCAAATACCGCATGAGACATTCCATGACCTATGTAACTCATCCCTCTCAATACTATGTACACACCCATTAATCCACACACTCCCCCTACCAGAATAGACACTAGTATTGCATTCGTAAAGAATTCATATGTAAATGGCTCAAGAAGTGATTCTAAAAAAAGTAATATAGTCGTATGAATTGGCAATATAGATGATAGCAATAATGGAATCAAATTATTGAATCACTTCTCTTTTTCCTTTTCTCCATTATATTGATTCAAATTTTGTCATCGTCATCACCATTTTTTATTTTCAAACGGTCTTGGGCGGTATGAATGCGTTCAAAAGGATCTTTGAACGAATCATTATCACTATTATTAATATCAGAGCTACCACTAGAAATATTGTCCTTAGGAATAATACTACCATTGTAATCAGCTAAGCCATATATTCTCAATAAATTATCTTTAGTCAATATCCTTGAAGGATCACCTTCTGCAATTATTGTTTTATTCATACATATGACCCAAGGGAGTCGTTTTCCAATCCCGCCGAGATCGTGAGTAGTCATCACTATTGTCATATCTAGGTCATGATTTAATGCACGCAAGACCTCCATTATCTTTTCCTGAGTGTTATAATCGATGCCGGAGATGGGTTCATCCAATACCAGAATGGTAGGCTTACGAATTAATGCTCTTGCAAGAAATACCCTTTGCTGCTCTCCTCCAGAAAGCTCTCGAATTTGCCTATTCCTGAACTCTGAATCATGTACTCCAAGATCGTGTAATATTATTCCTACCATTTCATCTACATCCTTAGAGAACCATGGTGCAACACCTGACCTATCCCAGATTCCCAACCCAATAACTTCCTTTACAGTTGCTGGAAAGTTCCAATCAATAGTTTCTACTTGTGGAACGTAGCCTATGCTCTTTGAATATACATATGAATCGGTGTTCTTATTCCCTGAAAACTTTATTGTTCCTTTCCATGGTCTGTGTAAGCCAACAATTATTTTCAAAAGTGTAGACTTTCCAGAACCACTTGGTCCAATCAGGCCTACGAACCCTCCTTTCGGAATCTTGACGCTTACGTTTTCCAATACTGGTTTATGTGGAGCATATCCATATGTAACGCCATTTACTTCGATTTGACTTATTATTGCTGAGCTAGGATTATCAGTCATATTTAAGTCCTAGAAAGATAATAACTCTATCATCTTAATAATCGACCTAAGTCTAATGACGAGAATGCAATTGAGTTTGAGTGAATTTCTATTTGCGGACTTGTTTTTTAAAGGAGATTTTATCATAGCGAAGATTAGCCAGAAGAGAAAGTATCTGCAGGATCGATATTTGATAGTGCAATTACATTACCACCTAATGGTACTAGCATATTCTTCATATTCTCCAACATCATTCCAACATAGGAATTTTGAGAATCTCCTGGATCACCTGGCAGGTCATCATCACTAAGTGTACCAACCATCCGAACGTTCGCTTCATTTGCAATTTGATCGACTACCTCTGTCGGAAATACCTCAGAACCAAATATTACAGGAACATTCTCGGCCTTTATTTGGTCAATTAAGTTCGCTACTTCTCGTGGTGTAGGTTGACCAAAGTCTGAGGGCTGAATAGCACCTATTACGACCATACCATAACGCGGTGCAAAATATGCCCAAGAGTCATGAAACGTGAGGAGTTTTCTATTCTCTTCAGGTACTGTTTGCACTGCTTTCATTATTCCCTCATCAAGCTGCTCCAGCTTTGCGATATATCGATTGGTATTTTCAGTATAGTAGTCTTCATTTGTAGAATCCATTTCAACCAACTTATCTCTCGTTAGATTGGCAAATTTCATGGCATATAGTACATTTAGCCATAAGTGCGGATTAGGATCACCTGCTTCCTCTGGAAAGCTAAAGTCAAATACGTATTGATCAGGAGTAATACTGTTGTCTCCTAATTTCAAGATTTGAAGATCAGGATTTGTATTTTGGGTTTGGTCAACTACATCCTTAACATTGACCTCTAATCCAAGTCCATCGATAATTACGAGATCTGCATCATTCACCTTAACGACGTCAGAAGGCACAAGTTCAAATGTATGTGAATTAACACCTTCTGGGATTAGACCAGTCAATGTAATCTTCTCCCCACCCACATTCTTGACTATATTAGTTATAGGAGAAACTGATGTGACGACATTTAATTTCTCTATTGAAGTAGCGTTTGATGTTAATGTGTTATTGGATGTTGCTGCTGTTGTCGCTGCTCCAGACTGGTTTGTACCAGCTATGTCATTGCGGGTAGTAATGTTAGTACGAGCAATGACATTTTGCACACTCAAATTGGTGGCGATAAAGATCGAACCCACAAACATAGCACTTATACACAGAGGGAGTAATGTAGATTCAAGATGAATCAATGAGGGAGAAAGAGAGGATAAAGTATTAAAACTTTGTTTAGATCTCCTAATTTATCATATTATATTTTAAATCATTCATATTTTTTGCCGATGTCGACTAGGTTGCTCTGATTTCGATGAAACTAATAATAGATCTATCAGTTCACACAAAAAAGGTATCTGGAAATACGACGCTGATTATATCAAGCAATTATTAAAAGCATTTTTTTGGTTAGGTCGGGAGGAATTCTCCCATCTCATATTAGGCTTTGAGTTTGTCCAATTTCGTGTTGAAAATGAAAAGGCCTTAAGAAATACCAGACGGATTTGACTTATGGGTTCTGACTAAAATTAGTGAAAGTTTCCATAAATATTAAAGCTAGGAGGTATCGATCAACAGATCAAAGCGCAATGAAAGCATTACCCAAAACTTTCCTATGGGGTGTATCAACTTCTTCTTATCAAGTGGAAGGGGGTATAACAAATAATGACTGGGATTTTTTTACACGATCACAACAAATTAACAAAAGAATCTCCAACATATCGAAACCAAGTATATTCTACAAAGGAAGCCCTCAAGTTGATTTACAGCCAGCGGGTAACGCTGCTAAATTCTGGCATACAAGATATTATGAGAGAGATTTCGATCTTGCCAGAAGTTTAGGACTAAATGCTTTTCGAATGAGTATAGAGTGGGCACGTATCGAACCTAAGAAAGATCAGTGGGATCAGGTGGCTATTGATCATTATAGGGAGATGTTGCTAGCAATGAGGGAAAGAAACCTAATACCCGTGGTTTCACTATATCATGCAACACTACCTTTATGGGTCCTAACTCCTCCTCAAGAATTTCTGAGACGAATGGGTCAAAATTTGCTGCCACGCCCAATAAAGGATCTTCCTCTTGGCGATCCCTTGCCGTCCGATCCTTTCTGGAAATCTCTTAGAGGTTGGGAGAATGACGAGACTGTTGCAAGGTTCATTAGGTACACAGAACGAATAGTTTTAGAATTTAGAGAGTTAGTTGATTATTGGATAACAATAGGTGAACCTATGGCAACAATAATTGGGGGTGGCTATATCTCTGGATTATGGCCACCTGGTTTTTTCCTCAAAGGGAAAAAAGCAAGAACGGTATTGCACAATATCATCGAAGCGCATATTCAAGCATATAACAAGATCACTGCCCTTGACAATATGGATGCAGATGGTGATGGCTTTACAAGCAAAGTTGGTTTTACTCATCTAATGATGGAGGTCATTCCAGCTGTGCAGACTAAGGTATTCGGTATTGCAACGAAAGATAATATTGAAGCTGCAAAAAATTTCAGTTACTTCGCAAATGATTACTTTATTAACGCTGTCATTAATGGTGAGGAGGATATAAACTATCTAAATACGCTTCAAAGAAGAAATAAGAATAGCGAAGAATTTATTGTGCATGAGGACTGGAAAAACAAAACTGATTTCATTGGTCTTGATTACTATCGCAGGGTTTATGTTTATTCTAATAAGATCGTTTCTTTAACCTCTGCAAAGTTTGTTGGGGGAGTTCCGATAAATGATTTAAGTATGATAAACAAACAACATCATAATATATTAAACACTCTCGGATGGGAAATCTATCCCAGAGGAATGTATAATGTGATTATGAGAATTAAAAATCAATGGAATAGCATGCCGATTTTTATAACTGAGAATGGTATCGCTGATAAACATGATGGACATCGTGCTCCCTTCATTGTGTCCCATCTTCAACAAGTCAGAAGAGCAATAGACGATGGTGCTCGTATTATGGGTTATCTATACTGGTCTTTTATGGACAACTATGAATGGCTTGATAATTATAGACCTGAAGGAAAGTTTGGATTATTTAGCATAGACTTTGAGGAGCAAGATCATAAAACTTCAGAGCTTGTGAGACACAAGACTAAAGGGGCAGAAGCACTTGAAGTCATCATCAAAGAATCATTTTCCCAAGACAAAGATGGGGTAGTATCTAATTCTGCAATAACTGCAGCTCAGAACAAGTTCGGAATATTTACTGAAGACGGTTCACGTATAATTTATCCTTGGATGACAAAATGGAACAAGGGACAATAGTAGCTAATTCGACGTAGAACTATACTCTACTACCTAAGTTCTTCTACTATTTACTAGATATAGAGGAACATTTCAAAAAGATCATTCTTAAATGCTTTGTCACTTTGAATGGTAAATAATATTACAAACTTTAGTAATATTAGTATTGAGGTCAATGTAAAGAAGATCCTTAGGTTTTCTCTTGTTTCTTTTTCTCTGTTTTCTTCTCAGCAGTAAACCGCTCTAATCCATATGTATTGAGATCCGCGAATTTTATTCCTTCCGCAAGAATGGGATTTTTTTCTTCTATATATTTAAACATTAGTTGGCATACACTTCGATAGTCTGCGTGTCCTTGGGGCAAGGTTCTAAGTTCGATCATATGACATGCTTCACGTAGGTTAATTTTCAGAAAATATGGATATCTAAATGCAAAATTTACCACGTATTGCGCTTGTTCTGGCATCCGATTAGATAGTATTTGGTAAACGTCGTTACATTCATACATACAGTCTTTAAATTCCTTCGCAATCCCTAAATCTACAATCTCCTGTGGGATATCATAACCGTGTTTGGTAGAAAGCAGTTGTCTCTCAATCGTAAGAATCCTATGTCTATGCAAATCACGAAACATACCAAAATTAGTAAGCAGCTCAAATGTATAATTAATCATTTCGAATGCTCTACCCGGTCTATGCCTTCTATTGGACCGAAATTTTGTATATGTTCGTATTATACTGATGCGTTCGTTCTTTCTGAGAGATCGTACATATTTAATGATGCTCTCCAATGATTGTCCTTTCGCAGGTTCATATAGTATAGCTGCTGCGACTTTGACTTCAGCTTCAAAATTATCGGGAAACTCGAGTAAATTGATAGTTTTAGGATTCCTATTTACTTGGATATTTCTTAAATGGAGTTCGGAGAGTTTGTTTATAGCATTCCTCGTATTTGTGAAGTATCCTTGTAATAGCTTGCCATATTTATCATCATTTGCTCGTCTTACAAATGAAGGAATCACCTTATCAAGCTCATCATGTATGTGACTTGCTAAATTTCTTAATTCGATCAAGTTTGAAGCAAACATCTTGGATAATAGATATTCGAATGCCCTGCCATTACCAGTGATACCAATATTAGTAAGGGTTGATGCTGGCAAAATGCCTCGTAATATGTCTAAGGACTTGGCCTTTATGGTTAATCGATAGATTCTATTGGCCGATTCTATATCTTTAGATTCTCTCAGATTGTTGTAGGATACATCACGTTTTGTATTGGAATCATTGAAGTAGAATTTTTCAATAGGTTGCATTTCCTCAAGATATTTCTGCATTGAACTGATATTCTTAGAATATAGATCAAAGGCATTATCACATGCATGAATATATCTATCGGAAAATTTGGAGGACATAATAAGCTCCTCGCGATAATATTTGTACTTACCCCTAATTTTTTGATCCAACGCCACATATCGAGATGATTTCTCTAGATAAGATAACCCAATACGTCGGTCCTCAATTTTCTTGGCTGCAATATTTGAAATCCACTCTATTGCAATTTGAGCTTCACCCAGTTCTGCTACTGAATCATCTCCGTATTCTAATAATACTCTATCATAAAATTCTTTACCGCGATCAGGATTATGAATGAATTCATCCAAAAATACTCGTCTCATAGTCTTATCTGTTCTGGAGTATCTAGACATCAGTGCCCCTCTATCAACTTGTTTAGGTGTAATAATAGCGAAAACATTCTTGTCAGTGTTTGAAAAATGTGATTGGAGTACGGTTCTTTCCACTTCTATAAATACATCATGGAATGGGTTTTTATTTTTACTTTGATCAGTCAATTTTTTCAACTGCTATGAAGAATCAATTATTTTAGTATTTTATCTGGGAGATCAAAGTCTCTGTATGTTTGCCTCTTATTTTGATCTATTACCATTACCGATAATGGATTGAAGCTCATTTCTTCCAGATCGCTGGCTTTTCCCCTGAAAATGGTTTCTTTATTATTTGCTGTAAGGTATTCAAATACCCATACTTTCAAAGTCGAACAATCTACTCCATTAAGTTTAAGGAATTTGACAATGTCTGATTGCATAAAATTCTTTGAAGGATCATTAGGCCAAGGACGAGGAACTAGAATCACACTTTTATTATCTATTATTGCATTGATCAATTCTTTCTTCTTTTTTTCAATATCACCAGAAACGTGAAACGAAACTACATGGGATTTATCTAATGGTATCTTGGATTTAGAAGAAGCGACTTGAATAGAGCTTATTCCAGGAATGATCTCAACAGTACTATCCCCAAAAATTTCTAGTAATCGATCAACTACTTCTGATTCAGAAAAGTTGGCATCTCCAGTAAAAGGTACCGTACAATATTCTCCACCTTTCATTATATTGTATACATCTTGATATATGGATTCTTGATTCTGCATAGTTACATAATAAACCTCCTGTCTAGTCTTGTCAATTATACTCTCTATAGTGTCCAATGTGTATTTGTATCCAATTATATACTTGGACTTCTTAATAGCGTCTATAGCTACGCAAGTCAAATATTGTGGCGAACCAGGTCCAACCCCCACAATAAACAAATTTTTCTGCAAGGTATATCTTCTAACAATCCCTATAGTTTATTCCTATATAATAGTCTGAGGCAGTGTTGTTTACTATAGTAAGAAAGCCATTTGATTATAAGCTTCTCCTGTCGCTACAAAATATTCTCCTGAAGTTGGATTGTTCTAAGTCGTGTAGAGTTCTATGAATCATCTTGGCCACAAAACCGTGGTATAACGCTCAATCAAAATCATCATGGTAAACTCATGTTTCAACTTATAGGGAAATGACTGTTACTTACTCAGCGTAGATTTAATTCCGCTTAAGCTCTTCATCTAGCCCAATGCCTACTGCAGTACGGAGATTCTTCAACCTTCTTTCTCTCTCGACACGCCCGTTCATATCATTCGATCGGCCCATGATTAACGTTAAAGAATATTAATCTAGCTAGCTATTCAGCCTTGCTTCCACATCGAGTCATCTTATCATATTTAGCTTCCAAGCTAAGGAACATCATATTCAGATTGGTTGCTGCTGCTGCTGTTATTGTCGTCTCTTACTGACCCACAGAGCCTAACAAAGTGATGCAATGCAAACAATAAGATTATCCGTATGGAATGCCAAGAATCCTTGGCAGAAGAAGCTGCTTCTGCTGGCAAAATATATAGCTTGTACTTTCTTGGTACAAGCTATAACTCTCTTTATGAATCCCGAGGCCTATTATAGTCTTTTTAGCGGCTTCATTCTGTTGTAGTAACGTTAGTACCACCACTTGTACTATCATTTCCTGCGGTAGGAATACTAATAAAAGGTGTTTCTCCCCCTGCTTCTCCTCCACCACCAACGACCAGAGGCAGCTGGCCATCCCACCTCTGGGACTTGAGCCATTCTAGATAGGTGGGACTCTGCCGTAGCTGCTCATCTATTGTAGTTATAGCTTGTGCTTCACCTTG
>OBLS010000656.1_pt1 | contig 12933 bp, 17 predicted proteins | sample 1519901 | NCBI WGS metagenome assembly OBLS01 (sample SAMEA3113585, study PRJEB22503) | soil metagenome
CTCCTATCTGACCATCGAGCAGAAGGGGCCAATTCCGGACGAGCTGGCCGGCAACTTTCAGGGCTACGCGTTCGGCTGCGACATCTGCAACGACGTGTGCCCCTGGAATCAGCGATTCGCCACCGAGACCGCCATTCCGGAGTTCCGGCCCAGACACACGCTCGGACCGGTCGATCCGCATGCCTTCGAAGAGATGACGGAAGAAGAGTTCGATCGCCGGTTCGCCGACACCCCGCTCGAACGACCCGGACTGAACGGCATGCGGCGGAACTTCCAGGCGGCATACCGCTCAGCGCCGCGGGCGCCCGCAATATGAGCCGGCACCTCCTCCGGTTGCTGCAGTACGACGGGTGGGCGAATCGGGAGACGGTAGAGTCGCTGGGCGAGCGACCGCCTGAGCGAAGTCTCAGGTGGATGGCTCACATAGTGGGTGCCGAGTACCTGTGGCTGGCCCGGCTCGAGGGCCAGGCGTCGCCGATGCCGGTATGGCCACATTTCGGAGTCGATACGTGCCGTGAAAATGTGAACGCACTGGCTCAGCTCTGGCCCCGGTTCCTCGAGACACATCGCAATTCCCTGGGCGACACGGTGTCGTACACCAACACGAAGGGTGAGGCCTGGACCAACACGGTCGAGGAGATTCTCACTCATGTCACGGTCCACTCCGCCTATCACCGCGGTCAGATCGCTTCCGACATTCGAGCCGCGGGGATGTCGCCCGCCTACACCGACTACATCCATGCCGTTCGGCAGGGATTCGTTCGATGAGCTCGCCTTCAGTTGGATCTCTGCTAATCGCTTTGGGTATCGGGTTGGCGATCGTGGGGCTGCTGGTTTCAGTTGGTGGCTTCGCCTGGTTCGGGCGGCTGCCGGGAGACATTCGGATCGAGCGGGAAACCACACGGATCTACTTTCCCTTGGCTTCGATGATTTTGATCTCGGTAGTCCTGAATTTGATCTTCTATCTCATACGCCGATTTTTCTGAGCATGAGCAAGCACCCGGTTCCGCGCACCCAGTCACCGATCCTCGGGACTCATCAACCCGCGCAGGTCGAGCAGCTCAGGGCATTGAGCCGGCTGCTCGATAGCGCCTTTGTCGTTCCGGGGACCAACTATCGATTTGGGCTCGATGCACTGATAGGGCTCGTTCCCGGACTCGGTGATTTGGTGAGCGCCATGTTTTCGGGATATCTCGTCCTTCAGGCTTCGAGGCTGGGTGCGCCGCGATCTGTCGTCAGCCGAATGCTCGCGAACATCGCCCTCGACACCGCGGTCGGCTGGGTCCCGCTGCTCGGGGATATCTTCGATGTCGCCTGGAAATCGAACAACCGGAACATGGCGCTCCTGGAGCGGCACCTGCAGGACCCGGCCGGAGCACGGAGGGGGAGCCGCTTGGCGCTGATCGCACTCGTGGCGGTACTGCTTGTCTTTCTCACAGGAGCCGTGGTGCTGGGAGTGCTCCTGACCAAACTCATACTGGCTCAGCTGCATTGAAAGCGCTTCCATGATCCCTCGATTGCACAGCATCGCCATCTTCGTTCAGGACATCGGGCGTTCGGTAGAATTCTACCGGGACAAGCTCGGGCTGCCTCTGACGAAGCAAGGCTCTTTCGGCGCCGAGTTTTTGGAAGGCGACACCCACGTCAGTGTTCATCCGGCGGTGCACAAGGATGCCAAGTCGCTGGTCGGACGTCATACCGGCATCACGCTGTTCGTTCCGGATCTGCTGCACTACTGTGGTGTGCTGCACGATCGCGGCGTGCGTTTTACGACCGAGCCGACGCAGCAATCCTGGGGTATCATGGCGATGATCGCGGATCCGGATGGAAACGTGCTGGCACTCTGGGAAGACAAGACGCCGGACGAGGAGGAGCATGTCCATGCGCATCAGCAGCCGATGGATCAGGCCGACGGCATGGCATGACCCTGCTCCCGTGATCGGAACCTGTCCTCCACCATCTGCGCCTGTTGTTCCATGCCGTACGATGTGAATGGCTTGCCCGGCTCTACCTCGTACTGGTAGGGGCTGGAGCCGATAGCCAGCTTTCGGTAGAACAGATGGCGCAGCTGTTCAACGGCGCCACGGGCGAAGTAGCGGACCGGGCCCCACGCCTGGTACTGGCCGCAGTGAGTCAGCTCGTGAGCCAGGACCGCAAGATCGCCCTCATGATGATCCGGAATGATTACACGGTTCCCCAGCGCAATGGCACGTCCGCGGCTGGCGACAAGAACCACGTGTCGCAGCAGACCTGACACGCCCCTGCAGCTGGAGCCGTAGAGGCGCACGCGCGAGCAATCGACCGCAAACGGAATGCACTCTTCGAATCGTGCGGTCTCGTGATCGGCCAGGCCTCGCAATACGTTCTTCATAACTACTCGGCGAGAAACTCCCCAATCGGCGCGAGCGAGGCGATGTGATCACAGGCGATCTTGATGGTTGCCATCATCGGCACAGCCAGGATCGCTCCGGGAATTCCCCATAGATACCACCAGAAAATCAGCCCGATGAACACTGCCACCGTGTTGAGTCGCATTCGGCGGCCGAGAATCATCGGTGTGATCAGATTGCCTTCCAATATGTTGATGGCAGTGAAAACCACCGGGATAAGCAAGGCCTGGCTCACGTCATCGAACGTAAGGAACGCAGCCAGCGTCAGGATGACCGTGTTGACCAGCCCACCGATGTAGGGCACGAAATTGAGCAACGCTGCGATCACGCCCCACAGAACCGGATTCGGCATGCCCACAATCCCCAGGGCAATACCCGTGGCAACACCCACGCCGGTGTTGATCATGGTGGTCGTGACGAGGTAGCGCGACACCTGCTCCTGGGTCTCACGGACGATGTGTACCGCGGTCTTCTTGTCTTTGAGCTGCGGAAGCACTGCAACCAGCTTGTGCAGAAAGAGGTCTCCGGCAGCGAGAAGGAAGTACGTGAGGAAGATGATGACCCCCACCGTGCTCAGTAGTGCCGTGGTCCCTCCGAACACCTGACTGGTTATGCTCGGCCCTTTGATTTCCACCTGGGGTGTTTTCTTGTCGAGATCCGTCGCCTCCTCAACCTGCTCCGCGGCCTGACTGACCTTTTCGACCGGCTTGCGCAGCGGCTGGATCTTGCGTTGTAACGTTGCCATGCTCTCGGGAGCTCTTGCTATCCAGGCACTGGCAGCCGGTGCCAGGCGATAGGCGCCGAAAACCACCACTGCAAGGAAGATCACGATCACAAAGCCGGCGCCGAGGGCTTCGGGAATACGCAGATACTTGCGGAGAAACAGCACCAGCGGACTGAGCAGCAGATTCAACAGTATTGCGAGCACGATCGGCAGGATGAAGCCCCGCGCAATGTGCAGCGTATAAAGGATCGCCAACAGCGCGAGCAGCAGCAGCGCGACATGTCGTATATCTGCGCGGTCGCCCAACAGGCTGGGTCGTTCCTCCTCTACTGGCGGAGCTCCGTTCTCCGACTCGGTCATATCGGCCTGATCCCCATGGCGTTCCCAACTCTCCGCTTCATTGTGTACTGTTCACCGTCACGCAGGTGGGCATCCTCGCAGTCGGAATAGAGTAGCATGGCGCGACTCTGGCAAACCATTATTTCGATTTGGGCCTGGCTAATTCTTGTCCTCTGCATTCTGCTCTGGTTCCCAGTCGTCCTGGTTGCACGCCTGCTCACCGCGCCATTCGACTCCGGCAGGTACGTCCCGGGCCTGATCTTCCGGAAAATTGCCGTTGTCATGGCTGCTTTGAATCCCCTGTGGCACTTCCGCTATTCCGGTGCTCTACCGCAGGACCCCCGAAGGCCCTACGTCGTGGTCTCGAATCACGAATCATTCTCCGACATCCTCCTGATCAGCCATCTGCCCTGGGAGATGAAATGGCTCTCCAAGGCGGAGCTCTTTCGCATACCCGTCCTGGGGTGGATGATGTGGCTTGTGGGCGACATCCCCGTGAAGAGAGGGTTTGGTCCCAGCGCTCTGGAAGCGATGGCGCGCTGCCGAAAAGCGCTGGAGAGGCAGGTTTCTGTGATGATCTTCCCCGAGGGAACCCGCTCGAAAACCGCGGAGCTGCTGCCTTTCAAGGATGGCGCGTTCCGCCTGGCGATCGAGTCTGGAGTTCCCATTCTACCTCTTGCGGTGTCTGGCACGAGTACGGCGCTGCGGAAACATGACTGGAGGTTCGGCAAGTCTGTCGCAGAGGTCAGAGTGCTGCCAGCGGTTGAGACGGCGGGGCTCGGGCTTGCAGACATTCCCGCGCTGAAGGCCCGGGTGCGAACCATGATCGTCGAGGCCCGTGATGTGCTCGCTGCCGGTCGCAAAGCCCTACGCGAGTCGGCGTAGACTGACTCAGCGACCCAGATCACCCGGCGCGCGCACCCGTCCCACGGCCCCTGCCAGTGCGAGCAGCGTCAGGGCATACGGAAGCATGAGAAACAGCTGGTACGGCACGGCGATATCGAGCGCCTGAAAGAGGTACTGCAGCGCGATGGTCACGCCAAGAAACAGAGAGCCGAGCGCGACACCTGCGGGATGCCAGCGGCCCAGCACTACGATCGCAATGGCGACATAGCCGCGCCCGGCGGTCATACCTTCGGCAAAGCTGCCCACCTGTGCCAGCACCAGACTCGCTCCCGCGAGCCCGGCGAATCCTCCTCCCACGACGGTAGCTCCGGACCGGATCCACTTGGTCGGGACGCCGGCTGCCTGCGCCATGTCCGCCGACTCACCCGTCGCCCGAAGCGCCAGTCCTGTGCGGGTACGGAACAAGACCCACCACACCACCGGTAAGGCGGCGAACGCGAGGTACGTCGGCGCAGGCTGAGCAAACAGAGCCTGTCCCAGGATGGGAATGTGAGAGAGGCCTGGGATCGAGAGAGGTGGAAGTGTCGGGATGGTCAACCCGGCCCCGCTCACTCCATACACCTGACGGTAGATCGTGCCGGTGAGCCCAAGCGCGGCGAGTGTGATCGCGGTGCCGGTGATGATCTGGTCGGCGCGTGCGCCTACCGCAAGCAGTGCGAACACTGCGGCCAGCAGCATCCCGGCGCCGAGCGCGCATAACATGCCGGCCCATGGTCCCCAGGCCGTAGCACCGAGCGTTGCGGCGAGAGCACCGGCCAGCATCATTCCTTCGATCCCCAGGTTGATGACGCCTGCCCGCTCGGTTACCGTCTCACCGGTCGCCGCGAGCATGAGCGGCGTGGCCACCCGAACGGCTGCGGCAAGAAACCCGCCGACCAGCACGAGGATGTCCATTCAGGCCGAGGCTCGAGGTGTGATCCTTCTTTGCACCGCACCTCGAAGCCTGATCCATCCGCCGGGAGGCGCCGTTGCGAGCAGTGCGACGATGATGATGGTGGCTTCGACCACGTTCACCGTGACTGCGGGAACCCCGGCGTCACGCTGCATCGCGCCGGAACCGGCCTGAAGCGCACCGAACAGTATGCCTGCCAGTACGACACCGACTGGATGTAGCCCGCCCAGCAAGGCCACCGCTATTCCGGTGAAGCCATACCCTGGGGAGAGATTCTGAAAGAGCGCGTACGATACGCCGCTGACCTCGACGCCTCCCGCCAGCCCCGCGATCCCGCCGGAGAGCAACAGGGCCACAGCTCCCATGCGCTGGCTGTCGATGCGCCCGCTGACCTCCGCTGCTTTAGGGCCCAGACCTACAGCTCGCAACTGAAACCCCCACAGGGTGCGGGCAAAGACGTACCACAGGATCACTCCGGCGACGAGGGCGATGACCAACCCGGCATGCAGCCTGGAACCATCCAATAGGAGGGGAAGCCTGGCGGCCTCCGGAATCGCTTCGCTCTGTGGGTAGATGCGCTCTCGCTCCTGAAGGGGACCCTGTACCATCAGGCTCACGAGCGACACGGCAATGAAGTTCAGGAGCAGCGTGCTGATCACCTCCAGCACGCCGAAACGCAGCTTCAACCACACGGGGATCACCACCCACAGGAGCCCGGCCACTGCGGCGCCAATGAGAAGGACTGCGATAGCGGCAGCCTGAGGAACGGAGCCGAGCTGCAGCCCCACCCAGGTAGCGGCTATGGCCCCGGCGTAGAACTGTCCCTCCGCACCGATGTTGAGTGCTCCGCCACGAAACGCGACGGCGATGCCGAGCCCTATGAGAATCAGGGGTACCGCACGAACCAGTGTCGCCGAGGTGAATGCGTCCCAGGATCCAAAGGAGCCTGACCACAGCGCTGCGAGCGATGTTGCCGGGTCGAAGCCTGCCAGCGAAAGTCCGATGACGAGAGCAGAGAGCCCCAGACCAACAGCAGCTATTGCAGAGAAGAGTGGTTTCACGCCTCCGGTCCGGGATGGAGCATCATGGTCCCGATCTCTGCCCGGGTAGCATTGGGTGGCACCTCCCTGATGACACCTCTGGTCACAACGATTATCCGCTGCGCCAGCTCCAGCACTTCGTCGAGATCGGCGGAGTGGAAGAGCACGGAGGCTCCCGCGGCTGCAGCCGAGCGGAGCCGGGCATGCACGTCCCTTGTCGCACGGATATCGAGACCCCGCGTAGGATTCTCAGCGACAACGACGGCGGGAGATCGAAACAGCTCACGGGCGACGACGAGCTTCTGCTGGTTCCCACCGCTCAATGCACCCGCACGTGTGCGCGGACCGGTAGATACGACTCCCAGATCCTGGAGAAGCTCCCCTGTTGTACGCTCCGCTTCTCCCCAGTCCACCCGGCCATTCCTTATCCACGGCGCATCCTCGCCCAGCCCCAGCACCACATTCTCAGTGAGGCTGAAGGATGAGATCAGGCCCTCGGATGTACGGTCTTCCGGGATGAAGCCCACTGGCTGAGCGACCTGCAGCTTGCCACGGAGCGGAACGATACGTCCGGCTACCGCGCGCAGCAGCTCTCGTTGGCCGTTTCCTTCGATCGCGGCGATCCCGACCACTTCACCGGCACGCACCGAAAACGTGGCGTGTCGAATGGCAATGCCGTAGCCGCTCTCCCTCGACAGCTCCAATGCAGCGCCTCGTATCGTCTCTCGTGCAGCCATGCTGACGGAGTCCGGCCGCGGCTCAGACGATGGCGCCGCTCCTTCTCCTATCATGGCCCGCGCGAGCGAATCCACGCTTTGATCCTTGGTCGCGCTCGTCGACACGACCGACCCTTGCCGCAGCACTGTGACACGATCCGAGGCACGAATGGCTTCGTCCAGCTTGTGCGTGATCAACACTGCTGCGCCACCGCGCCCGGTGAAGCCGCGTATCATCTCCAGCAGCTCCTCGGCCTCCGGTGGCGCCAGCACTGCGGTAGGCTCGTCGAGTAGCAGGATCCTGGCGTCGCTTGCCAGCGCCTTCACCACCTCGAGCCGCTGCTTGAGTGAGGCCGACAATCGTCCGGCACGCTGGTCCGGATCCAGCGGCAGCCCCATGCGCTCGCTCAGGGCACGAGTCCGCTCCCGCATCTCTTCCGGCACGACCCGCCAGCCGGCGATCAAAGCAACGTTTTCGGCCACGGTGAGTGCCGGGACCGAAGTGAAATGCTGGTGCACCATCCCAATGCCCAGCGACCGAGCCCAGCGCGGGGTGGTGACGCGCCGCCTGACTCCGCTCAGTCGTATCTCGCCTGCATCGGCGCGCTGGAGGCCGTAGACAACGTGCATCAGAGTGGACTTGCCGGCGCCGTTCTCCCCGAGGAGCGCGTGGACCTCTCCGGGGTGCAGGAGAAAGTCGACCCCGCGCAGTGCATGCACGGGGCCGAAGCTCTTGTGAATTCCGGTAAGCTCCAGCAGAGCCGTCACTCAGAGCCCGGTGGGATGATCATGGAAGTCCCAATCGATGTCGAACTGCTCGGCCAGATGTGAGGCCATCGCCTGAACGCCGAGCGTCTCGGTGGCATAGTGTCCCGCATAGATCACATTGATACCGAATTCCATCGCATCGAAGTAGCTGTGGTGGGGACCCTCACCGGTGATGAAGGTGTCGAGTCCGGCGTCACGCGCCGTCGCGATCATGCTGCCGGCCGCTCCCGTGATGATGCCAATGCGTTCCGGTCTCTCGGGGCCGCCGGCAATCAGAGTGGCGCTGCCCTTCAGCGTATGAAGCACGCGGTCCAGCTCGAGGGCTAGAGCTTCGCGCGACTGAAGACTGGGTGGGCTTTGTCCCCAAACACCGATTGCCACCCCGCGATACTCGCCAAACCATCCTTCCACCCGCATCCCGAGCCGCTCCGCCAGCACCGCATTGTTCCCCACATCAGGATGCACGTCCAGAGGACTGTGTGCCGAGTACAGTGCGATATCGTGGTCGAGAAGTCCGGCGAGCCGCCGGTAGCGTCGGCCTGTCACCGGAACGCTGCCGTCCCAGAACAGACCGTGATGGACGAGCAGCAGCGGCGGTGTCTCGCCCGGTTCCAGCCCGGCGATCACCCCCTCTATGGTGGCCTGTGAGGCGTCGACCGCTGCCACGATTGACCCGATCATTCCGGTGTTTTCGACCTGGAGACCGTTCAGCGCCCTGGGATCGTCGGGCACTTCCCTGATCCGGAGATACTGATCGAGGTACGCAACCACTTCGGATAGAGGGACCCCTGCCGGCATCTTCCTATCCCTCCATACTCCGGGGTCGAGGTGCAGCGATCAGGGTTCCCGCGATCAGCGAGTCGGCAGCAGCCTTCATCTTGGAGCGCAAGCTGTTTGTGATCAGACTATCCAGCAGCGGATTGGACCGGTAAGCCACCACACCGTCGCCCAGCCCGAAGACCCTCGTGCGTGCCGCGAAGTTACCCGATCGTACCTCGGAAGCCACCATGAGGAAGGCGCGCGGAAGATCGATTATCGCACTACCCAGAACCCGGTTCTCGGCTAGTGTCGTCTGATCTGCGTTCGCGCCAAACACGTACACCCCGCGGTGCTCCTTGGCGGCCTGGAAGAGGCCTAATGCCGCGGCGTCCGCGTTGTGGTGGAACATGTCTGCACCTGCACGTATGAGCGCGACGGCGGCTTCGCGGCCGGCCGCTGCATCGTCGAAGCTGTTCAGATAAATCTCTCGGCTCTGAATCCGCGAGTTGACCGCTCGTGCGCCGTTCATCCAGCCCTGGTAAGCCGCCTTTATCGGTGGCAGCTCTATACCGCCTATGAAACCGAGGATGTTGCTCCGGGTCAGCCCTCCGGCGACCATGCCCGCGAGGTAACTGGCCTCCTCCAACCGGAAGATGAGGGGGACGACATTCCCCCGAGCTCGACGCCCGGAGGTTACGATGATCACTGTGGTGGGGTAAACTCGAACCCGTGGGCGAAGACCAAGTGGTAGCCCTGAGCCGCATAGGTTCGAAGAGCCTCACTCTGCTCCGAGGGGGTGCGCGCCTCGATGTGGCTGGTTTGGACTCGAAGCGAATCCTGCAGTCGAAGCAGCCCCTGGTATGCTGCCGAATTCCAGGCAGCGTCCGCAACGGACCCGGGGGTGATTAATGCCACCCGCATTCCTTCCGCAGCAGGCTTTGAGCATGAGAGTACACACAGCAAGACGACAACATAGAGCCATCTCAGCCGCATCGCGGACCTCAAACTTTTTATTTCCACAGACTTAGCTGGCTTTTCAACTATTGTGGGGAATTTTCGCGCACCTCGGCGCGTTTCCCCGCGTCCATCTTCACCTCCCCAGTGACCTGCGCTCCTTCAATGATAGAGATTCGTGGGGTCAGGATATCACCGGCTACCATGGCAGTTGCAAGGAGCTCGACGCGTTCGCGGGCGTGGATGGCGCCGCTCACCTGCCCGGCGATCACGGCTTCCTGGGTGTGGAGGTCCCCCTCGATCACGGCTCCTTGAGACACGAGGACCTGAGACCCGACACGCACCGTTCCGCGCACTCGCCCTTCGACCCGGACGACGCCTTCTGTCTCCAAGTCGCCTATTACTGTCATGTCGCTGGCGATAATCGAGAACGGTATCTGGTCGGTTTTGCGCCGGCGCAGTTCGTTTCCTTCTTCGTCACGCGCGGCGTTGCTGAAGATTCCCATCAACCCCCCTCCTTCACCAAGGTCTGTGGATCCAGGGACAACCCGCGCTGTCGAATTTCAAAGTGGAGGTGTGGCGCCGAGGACCGGCCGGTGTTGCCGCTGAGGCCAATAACCTGTCCTGGGGCCACACTGTCACCATCTGCTACCAAGATGCGTGAGAGATGTCCGTACATAGTTTGGTATCCATTCATGTGCTCCAGCAGCACGAATAGCCCGTACTCCGGATCCTCCCCACGTTGGCGCACCACCGCACCACCCGACGCACGGACCAGGCTTCCAACGGATACCGCGATGTCGATGCCTGGATGCGCCTCGTCTCGGCCGCCCGATTTAACCTGTCCGCGCGTGACGTAGCCGGTCTCGTCGAGCGGCCAGTGCTGCGGCACCCCGGGCCCGGTGCCGATCGGGCGACGTACTCCTGCAAGTCGAGCACGGACGGGCGGCGCAACAGGCAGCGAGGATGAGATAGTGAGTGGATCGCGGATAATTTTACCACCCAGCATCTGGCGCACCTGGGCGTAGCGCGATTCAGCGCTGTCGAGCGCCGCGGACAACTCGCGAACTCGCGCGTTTTCTGCCCGCAACCTGGAGAGCTCGCGCTCCATGCCGGGTACGCGAGCGGCAGCCCGGAAGGCTGGACCGTAGAGAGCGGCCAGCAGGACCAGGACGAGGGCGACGCCTCCCAGCAGCCAGGCTCCGAACTTCACCATCCAGAGGCGAACTCGATAGCTCTTCGTCCTCGTCGTACCGTCCTTTTGAATCAGGAGGGTGACGAAGCGCGGCCGCCTCTTTACCCTGCGAATGGTTCACCCAGGATCATCTCGAGCACACGAGCGAGATCGTCGTTGGAGTAGTAGCTGATGCTGAGGAAGCCACGGCCTCTCCGCCGGGCGGTTACGCGGACATCAGTGCCGAGCCGCTTTCGGAGGGCATCTTCGATGCGACGCACGTCCGCGGTTGGCATCTTTTGAGGAGCTCGAGTGCGCGTTCCATTGGAGGGCGTGAGAACTGAAGCCGAAGGAGTTTCTCCTCGAGCACGTGCCTCGGTCTCACGCACCGACCACCCCGCGCTCACGGCTTCCCGGGCAAGGCGGACCACCTCCGCCTGCGATTCCACTGCGAGTAATGCCCGGGCGTGACCCTCCGATAGCTTCCCCTGCTGCACGAGTCCCTTGACCTCGTCTGGCAGCTTCAACAGACGAAGAAGGTTCGCCACCGTAGAGCGGTTCCGTCCAACCAGTCGGGCGATCTCGGACTGCGGAAGCTTGAATTCCTCGCCTAGACGTTGATAGCCGGCCGCCTCGTCGATGGCCGTCAAATCATTCCGTTGCAGATTCTCGATTAGAGCGAACGTAAGGAGAGTTTGATCATCCACGTCCTTGACTACGGCTGGGATTTTGGCCCAGCCAAGTCGCTGGATCGCGCGCCACCGCCGCTCGCCGGCGATGAGCTCGAACTTTCCATTTCTGGGTCTGACAATAACCGGCTGCAGCAGACCGGACGCCTCGATCGATGCGGTCAGCTCGACCATCGCCTCCTCATTCATCTCGGTACGCGGCTGGTATGGATTGGGAAGAACGCTGCCGATGGGAAGCTCCCGTAGCGCGCCTTCCGCCTGCGCCTGCTCCTTTGACACAGTGCCCAGCAGTGCCTCGAGGCCACGGCCTAAACGTTTCGTCTCGCTCATGCTGTCACCTCGGGAATGGGAGCCGGTGCCTCTTCAACAGCCCCGGGGTTCTCGACTCGACGCATCAACTCCTGAGTTACTGCCAGGTAACTCTTGGCGCCCACTGACTGGACGTCATAGAGCAGGATCGGCTTACCGAAGCTCGGAGCTTCCGCGAGCCTCACGTTTCGTGGGATAGGGGTCATGAAGACCTTGGCTCCGAAGTACTCCTTGGCATCCTCGGCCACTTGCCGGCAGAGGTTGAGCCTCGAGTCATACATGGTCAACAGAACCCCGCTGATGGCGAGTCCAGGGTTGAAGTTTTGCTGCACCAGGCGAACGGTGTTGAGCAGCTGCGAGATCCCTTCCAGGCCGTAATACTCGCATTGAATTGGAATAAGTACTGCGTTTGCGGCCGCGAGAACGTTGAGGGTGAGCAGGCCCAGTGAAGGGGGACAATCGACCACGATATAGTCGTAGGAGTCCTGTAGCTGATCGAGTACGTGGCGCAGCATTGCCTCGCGATTTTCGCGCTCAACGAGCTGCAGCTCGGCGCCAACCAGGTCCTGGGTGGCGGGCAGAACGGAGAGGAACGGGAGAGCGCCAATGGAGAGTATGGAATCAGGGGCCGGTCGACCCTCCACGAGCGACTCGTAGAGTGAAAGCTCGACTGTCTCCTTGGCGATGCCCACTCCGCTGGTGGCGTTTCCTTGCGGATCTGCGTCGAGAAGAAGGGTGCGGCGCTCGGCCATAGCGAGTGACGCCGCCACGTTGACGGCGGTCGTGGTCTTGCCGACGCCACCCTTTTGATTCGCGATGGCTATAACATGGGCCATGATATTGTTAGCCTCTAAAATGTTGCTAGCGCACAGCTTACCAGCTAACGGTACACCATCAACTCATACTTGACTGTAGCTTCGGGGGAAAGGAGCAGCACGAATATAGGTTTTTCTGCGCCGCGTGCAACGTTCTGCGCGATACGAGTTCGTTTCACGTGAAACTTGAAAGCCAAACTACTTCCACTGTCTCAAGTGAAGTAAAACGCGCATAAGGTACAAATCAGCGCAACGTAAACCAATACTCACGGAATGCTCACCACGTCCCCGCAGCAGCCGGGACCAACCTCTGGTTTACGCCGCGGGCAAACACTGCGATCCAGCACGCCTTTGGGCGAGGTCCGCTATCCATTCCGCATCCGCCCCAGGGCCGCTGCATCTGCGCTCAAATGCCGAAGAGGGGGCATGCGGGGGAAGGGTGGACAGCACGAGTGGGG
>OBLS010000657.1_pt1 | contig 12931 bp, 15 predicted proteins | sample 1519901 | NCBI WGS metagenome assembly OBLS01 (sample SAMEA3113585, study PRJEB22503) | soil metagenome
ACCGGGCGGCCCACCGATGGACCTGCGGCAGGGTCGGCGGGCGGCGCTGCTCAGTGTGGGGAACTGGGTCGAGCGCAAGGGCACCCTCGACCTGCTCGACGCCTTCGGGCGGCTGCCGGCGGGCCTGGCGACGCTGCACCTGGTCGGCCGCACCGACGTCGATCCCAGGTACGCCTCCCGGGTCCGCGCCCGCCTGGCCCGACCGGATCTGCCCGATCGGGTGGTGGTGCACGGCCCGGTCGGGCGCGAAGAGGTCGCGGCGTTCTACCGGTCCGCCGACGCCTTCGTGCTACCCAGCTACCGAGAGCCCTACGGCACCGTCTACGGCGAGGCGATGGCCGCCGGCCTCCCCGTCGTCGGGTGGCGGGCGGGCAACCTGCCGAACCTGGCCGACGACGACCGCGAGGGCGTCGTCCTCCCGCCGGGCGACGTCGCGGGCCTTGCGGCCGCGCTGGAGCGGCTGGCCGAGGACGTCGACTACCGACAACGAATGGCCGCGGCCGCGCTCGAACGGGGCCGCCGGCTGCCGACCTGGGACGACACGGCGCGACGGTTCTTCGGGCTGCTCCGCGACGTGGCGAACGCCACGCGGCGTTGATCTCGGCTGCCCGTCACGCCTCCTTCGCCGTGAGCTCCCAGATGTTGTCGTCGGCGCCCCGGAAGTGCAGCCACGCCAGACCCCCGCCGCGCTGGATCGGGCCCAGCACGTCGATGCCGGACGCCTCGAGCTCGGCCCGGGCGGACTCGATGTCGTCGACGGCGAAGCCCACCACCGGACCGGTGGTGAAGTGGCGGTGGTCGGGCTCGTCGGTGGTGAAGACCTCGACGGTGTCGCCGTTGTCGAGCGTGAACACGGCGATGCCGGACTGGTCGTCACGACGACGCAGGCCCAGCCGGTGCTCGAACATCTCCACGGTCTCGGACCACCGATCCGTACGAGTGCCGACCCACGCAATCCCCTGAACGTGCATCCTCGCCTCCCATCTCGGAGGCGCCCAGTCTGGCCGCGCCAAGGGCCTCCGCAATCTCGAGCGCACGGTCAGCGTGGCTACTGCTCGCGGAGTTCGGCCTGAGCTGCTGCGACTTGCACATGGCCCGTAAGCACAGATCATGAAGGGTCCGGTCAGGTGGCCCGCTGGCCGGCGATGAGGAGTGGCTCGGCAAGGTGCCGCGGCCGGGAACGATCTTGGCTGAGGACCGGCTCGGCCGAGTACTGCGCGATGTAGACGCGTCGGGGGTGGTCGGTCGTGTTGGCGCCGCCCCGGTGGAAGACGGTGCTCGAGAAGCAGACGATGCTCCCGGCGGGCACGACGACCGGGTCGCCCGGGTCGTCGCCGAAGTAGCCGATCAGGTCGTTGGTCTGCTCGTCGCGACGATGCTCGACGACGTCGCGGGTGCCGGCGCGCGGGTAGGGCAGCAGGTAGACGGTGCCGTTGGCTTCGGTGACGTCGTCGAGAGGGATCCAGCACGTGAGATACGGCGGATGCGCGTAGGGGATGAAGCCCGAGTCCTGGTGCCACCCGAAGGTCATCCCGCGTTCGGCCGCCTTGACGACGTACTGCTCGTTGAACAGGTAGACGGTGTCCCCGAGCGCCGCCTGCGCGGTGTGCACCATGAGGTCCGAGAACAAGAACCGCTGGACCGCGGGGCTCTTGCCGTACGCATGGACGAAATAGCGGCGGCCGCGGTGGCAGAGATCCAGCTTGTCGACGCCGAGACGGATCATCTCCTGGTCGCGTTGGTCGACGAGGTTCTGGCATTCACCGCGCAGGGTCTCGAGATCTGTCGGCGGCAAGGCGGCTTCGACGACGAAGTAGCCCTCGTCGCGGAAACGGCGTGTGTGCGCGGAGGTGACCCGCGGGAACAAGACGGCCATGCTGTTTCCTCTCTCATCGCTGGTGCTCACAGAATCTGCGGCACTGACGCCGTTGTCGTCTCAGCAGTCCGCGAGTTCCTATCGTTTCTTGCGATGGAGGAGGATCTGGGCCTTCGGGCCGGCATCGAAGGACGGGTGGTTCGACACGCGGCCGGTGAACTGCGGCTCCGCGCCCACAGCCATGCCGAACTGGAGGTCAACCTGGCCGTGAAGGGCACGGCCTCCTACCTGCTGGGCGAACGTCGCTACGAGCTGGCAGCCGGCACGCTGACGTGGCTCTTCCCCGGTCAAGAGCACGTGCTCGTCGACGAGTCCGCCGACCATGCGCTGTGGTGGGCGGTCTTTCGGCCTTCTCTCCTAGCTCGCACCGCGACCTCGCCACACGCCCGCCCCCTACTCGAGCGGGATCCGATCGGTCGGTACTCGCGCCGCCTCGAGCCGAACCTGGTCCGGCGCCTGGGTGCCCTCTTCGGTGAACTGCGCGAGGCCGAGACGCTCGATGACACCCTGTTCAACGTCGGGTTGTCCTACCTGCTGCTCGGGGCCTGGCGCGCGTTTCTCGACAGCGACGACGTCGTCGGAGGCGTCGATGTTCATCCCGCGGTCAACAGAGTCGCTCGTCTTCTGCACGCCGACCCTGACGCCGGCAACCTGGACGACCTGGCGCGGACCGTGGCGCTGAGCCCCTCGCACCTGAGCCGCCTGTTCAACACGCAGATGGGCCTCTCGATCAGTCGGTTTCGCAACCAGCAGCGACTCCAACGTTTCGTGCGTCTCTACGGCAATGGTCGGAGCACGACCGCGCTCGCCGCGGCCCACCAGGCCGGGTTCGGCAGCTACGCCCAGTTCTATCGAGTGTTCCGCCAGGAAGCCGGCGGCAACCCCTCCGAGCTGCGCACCAGAGCCGCCGACGAGCACTGGAGCCTGATCACCCCGCCCGACCGTCAGCCGGCCCGCAGGCCCCGATAGCACTCGCCCACCACCAGCGCGACTCGTGTCCAGAGCTCCCGGGCGCCGTCCAGCTCGCCTGAATCTGCGAGGGCCAGATCGCATCTGAAGGCAACCGGCCAGGGCGCGGCTCCCCCTAGCGTGGTGGCGTGCGCCTGATCCTCGTTCGCCACGGTGATGCTCACGCCGGCTTCCATGGCGTGATCGGGGGGCTGACGGGCTGCACCGGGCTGACGCCGCATGGCCGTGCACAGGCCGAAGCCCTGCGAGACCACCTCGCCGAATCCGGCCGGGTGCGGGCCGATGTGCTACTGGCCAGCGTCCTGCCCCGCGCCATCGAGACGGCGTCGATCATCGCCCCCGGGCTCGGGCTCGAGATCTCCGGCCAGGAGTGCGATCTGTGCGAGGTCCACACCGGTGAGGCTGACGGCCTGACCTGGACCGAGTACGCCGCCCGCTACGGGTCATTCGACATGGAGGCCGAGCCCGATCGAGTGTTCGCGCCAGCCGGAGATAGCTGGAACAGCTTCCACGAGCGGGTGCAGCGGACGCTCGAGCGGGTGGCGCGCGACTACCAGGGCCAGACGGTGGTGGCGGTCTGCCACGCCGGGGTGATCATGGCGTCGATGCGGGTGCTCCTTGGCATCCCCCACCCCGGCACCGGCGCCCGGCTGCGGCCCACGAACACCGGGCTCACGGAGTGGGAGCACGACCCGTCGCTCGACCGGTGGACGCTGCACTCCTTCAACGACGCCAGCCATCTCCTCGGCCTCGCGCCAGTTGGCTGACCGGCGCGGACGACCCGCCAGGATCGGGAGTGAGCCCGGCGGGTAGGAGCCGCGGCATGAGCGACGATCACGAGTACTCGGTGGAGGCCGCGCGAGAGGCGGCGGAGCGTGACGAGCTAGACGCCTGGGTGGCCCGCTTCCTCGCCAGCCCGGGCAGCGACAACGCCCCGCTGGCCGACAAGCTCTCGGAGCCGCCGCGCTGGTGGTTCGGTCCGGTGCAGCTGCCGGTGGACCAGCTCCACCGATTGGCTGGCCCGCCCGACGCCCCGGTGCTGTGCCCCGTGGACGAGGACTACTGGCGCGACGACGTCGAGGACATGGCGGAGCGCATCGAGGACCGGTGGGAGCCCCCGCCGGTGATCGTCTCCCACCGGGACGGCAAGCTGGTGCTGGAGGACGGCAACCACCGGGTCGAGGGCGTCCGACGAGCCGGGAAGGACTACGTCTGGGCGGTCATCGCGTTCGAGGACCCCGGGGAGCGGAATCGCTTCGTCGCGCCCAGCCCGGCGTGATCGCGCCGGGACACCGAAGGACCCACGAGGTGCAGTGGGGGGCGGTCAGACGACGGGCCGGCGGATGGACCTGCTCTCCTCCCACCGCGTGGCCCCGCACATCGGCGTCGCGTTCGAGCTCGACGACGTCGCCGCCGCCCTGCGGTACGTCGCGGACGGTCGGGCCATCGGCAAGGTGGTGCTCGACATCACGAGCATCTACGCGGTCGGATCCCCGTGCTCAGCGGTTGGTGGGGAATCCGAGGTCGATCACGCTCGTGGCGGGGTCGGGCCATCGAGTCGTGACCACCTTGGGCCGGGTGCAGAAGCGGATGCCTTCGGGGCCGTAGATGGGGCTGTCGCCGAACAGGGACGCCTTCCAGCCGCCGAAGGAGTGGGAGGCGACCGGGACGGGGATGGGGACGTTGATGCCGACCATGCCGATCTCGACGTCGCGCTCGAACCGCCGGGCGGCGCCGCCGTCGCGTGTGAACAGGGCGACGCCGTTGCCGTAGGGGTTGGCGTTCACCAGCGCGACGGCCTCGTCGAAGGTGGCCACCCGCACGACGCCGAGGACCGGCCCGAAGATCTCGTCGTCGTAAGCGCGCATCCCCGGCTTGACGTCGTCGAGCAACGAGCACCCGACGAAGAACCCGGGCCCGTCCGGGGCGGAGCCGTCGACCACGACCCGGGCGCCCTCGTCGGCGGCACCGTCGACGTACGACCGGACCCGCTCGCGGTGCTCGGGCGTGATGAGTGGACCCATCATGGATGCCGGCTCCGCGCCGGGCCCGACGACGATGTCGGGGATCCGCTTCGCGATGGCGTCGAGGAGCGGGTCGGCAACGGGCCCGACCGTGACGACGACCGAGATCGCCATGCACCGCTCTCCCGCCGAGCCGTAGGCGGCGGACACCGCCGCGTCGGCGGCGGCCTCGACATCGGCGTCGGGGAGCACGACCATGTGGTTCTTCGCTCCCCCGAGGGCCTGGACCCGTTTGCCGTGCCGCGTCCCGGTCTCGTAGACGTGGCGCGCCACCGCGGTGCTCCCCACGAACGACACGGCGTCGATGCCGGGGTGGGTCAAGAGGGCGTCGACGGCCTCGGCGTCGCCCTGAACGACGTTGAGCACGCCGTCCGGGAAGCCGGCACGCTGCACGAGCTCGGCCAGCACGAGCGAGGCGGACGGGTCCTTCTCCGACGGCTTGAGCACGAACGCGTTCCCGCACGCGAGGGCGTTGGCCATCATCCACAGCGGGACCATGACCGGGAAGTTGAACGGTGTGATGCCGGCGACGACGCCGACCGGCTGCAGAACGGTGTGGACGTCGACGCCGGTCGCGACCTCGGAGCTGTGCGAGCCCTCGAGGAGGTGGGGGATGCCGCAGGCGAACTCGACGTTCTCCACGCCCCGGGCGACCTCTCCCCGCGCGTCCGCCAGCACCTTGCCGTGCTCACGCGTGACGATCGCCGCGAGATCGCCGCGGTGGGCGTCGAGCAACTCGCGCAGCCGGAACAGCAGCGCGGCGCGCCCGCTCGACGGCAACCCGGCCCATTCGCCTGACGCCTCGACGGCAGACGTGACCGCGGTATCGACCTCGTCGGCAGAGGCGAGGGTCACCTCTGCGGTCTGCACCCCTCGTGCCGGGTCGTAGACGGGTGCCGTGCGACCCGATGTCCCGGCGACGGCCTTGCCGCCGACCCAGTTGCCAATCGCCCTCATCGCGTGCGGTTCCCGTTCAGAGCCGGTACAGCTTCCGGGCGTTCTCGCCCATGATCGTGCGCTGCGCCTCGGGCGAGAGCGTAGCCATCTTCTCGGCGACGGTCTCGTTTCGGCTACATGCACGTGGGGTGCGGAAAGTCGGTCTCGACCAAGATGTTGTCCTCACCAACCGCTATCCGCCGAAGCGATGACGATCGCCATGTCGGACGTCATCTAGGTTCCGGGTCGTGGACCCACCGGACGACGTGAACGAGCTCGAGTTCACCACCCTCGATCTGGAGGTGGCAGACGGCGTCGCGACCGTGACGCTCGACCGGCCGCTGGTGCACAACGCCTTCGATCCGACGATGACCCAGGAGCTCGCACACGTCTGGCAGGCGCTGCGTTCGGAACCGGATGTTCGGGCAGTTGTCCTCACGGGCCGGGGCGACACGGCGTTCTGCACCGGCATCGACCGGTCGAGCGTGCGCGAGTTCCGGTTCGACCCGCTGACGTACGAGGATCCTGGCCGCCTCATCGGCCCCAAGAGCCAGGGGCTGTGGAAGCCGGTGGTTGCGGCTGTCAACGGCATGGCCTGTGGTGGCGCGTTCTACCTGCTCGGAGAGGCCGACGTCATCATCGCAGCCGACCACGCCACGTTCTTCGACCCCCACGTGACCTACGGGATGGTGGCGGCGTTCGAGCCGATCCTGCTTCTGCGCCGGATGCCGTTCGGTGAAGTGCTCCGCATGGCGCTCGCAGGGAACCACGAGCGCCTCAGCGCGGCCACGGCCCAGAGGCTGGGGCTCGTCAGCGAGGTGACCCCACTTCCAGATCTCCTCCCGGCGGCGCACCGACTGGCAGCCGTCTTCGCGGCCCAACCCCCGCTCGCGGTCCAGGCGACGCTCCGGACGATCTGGGCCGCCAAGGACCTCTCGACCGCGCAGGCGACCGACATGGGAAACGTGTTCCTCCGGCTCGGAACCTCGACCGAGGCCATGCTCGAAGGTCAGACAGCGTTCCAGTCGGGCGAGCGCACCCCGCCACGGATCCGCTGACCGGGCCGAGACGGGTGCGTGAGCTCCGCAGCCGACGGCGCCGATCCCGTCGACCCCGCATGGTGATGCACGTCAGCGCCCCTCCGTCGCCGCCCGGGCACGAGCCAGAAGGCCGCGCGCGATCACCAGCCGCTGGATCTCGTTCGTCCCCTCGCCGATCACCATGAGCGGGGCGTCGCGGTAGTAGCGCTCGACCGGCAGCTCGGTCGTGTAGCCGACACCACCGTGGATGCGCATCGCCTCGGTGGCCAGCTCGAGGGCGGTCTCGCTGGCGAACAGCTTCGCCATGCCGGCCTCGACGTCGCAGCGGAGGCCGGCCGCCTTGCGTTCGGCGGCGTTCCGGGTGAGCAGCCGCGCCGCCTCGAGGCGGGTCGCCATGTCGGCGAGCTTGAGCTGGATGGCCTGGTGCTCGCCGATCGGCTTGCCGAACGTGGTCCGCTGCTGCGCGTAGGCCAGCGCAGCGTCGAACGCGGCGCGGGCGACGCCCACGGCCCGCGAGGCGATGTTGATGCGACCCACCTCCAGCACGCCGAGGATCTGGGCGAGGCCCCGGCCGGGTTCCCCCACGAGGTTCGCGGCGGGGATGCGGTGGTCGGCGTACGCCATCTCGACCGTCTCGACGCCCTTGTAACCGAGCTTGCCCACCTGCTTGCCGACCGAGATCCCCTCGAACCGCGGCCCCGGCTGCTTCTCGACGACGAACGCCGAGATGCCCTCGTCGGTCCGGGCGGCCAGGGCGACGAGCGCGGCGCGCTCCCCGTTCGTGACCCATGCCTTGGTGCCGTTCAGCACGTACTCTTCGCCGTCGCGCTGCGCGCGGCAGGCGATGTTGCGGGTGTCGCTGCCGGCGTCGGGCTCGGACAGCGACAGCGCCCCTCGCCGCTCCCCCGTTGCGAGCGACGGCAACCAGCGTTGCTTCTGGTCGTCGTCGCCGTGGTGGAGGAGCAGCGTGGCGACCATCGTGTGGGTGTTCACGATGCCGGTCAGGCTCATCCAGCCGTAGGCCAGCTCCTCGATGACGCCGACGTAGGTCAAGAGGTCGAGACCGAGCCCGCCGTACGCCTCGGGGATGGTGACGCCGAACAACCCGAGGCCGCGCATCTCCTCGACGATCTCGGCCGGGAACCGGTCCTCGCGCTCCAGCTCGGCGGCGACCGGCGTGACCTCCCGGGCCACGAAGCGGCGGACGGTCTCGACGATCTCCCGCCGCAGGTCGGGATCGGTGGCAGCAGCCGCGTGATCGGCGCCCCTGACGTCGTCATCCATGGTGGTCATTGGAGGGCGAGCACGCTCGGGGCGGAGCGAGTCCATTTCGTCGAACACTACACGTCGGGCGTGTGTACGTCGATCTCCAATCTAGAGAACAATGTTTCCGATGCCAGCGGCCCTCATGCACCCCTCGCGAACCCAGATGTCAGAGCGTGGCGGCCCATCGCATAGATGCCGACCTCCGACGTCGTGTCCGGCGGCCGCCTCGACCTCGGCGTCGGCAGCGGTTCCTACCAGCCCGAGCACGTCGGGGCCGGCCGCCGGCCTGGCGGGCACGGGTCAGTGGAGCGGGTCCAGGACCTGGGTGACGACTTCGGTGGCGTCGGTGCGGTCGCCCGTCCAGGAGACGGCCCCGTGGTCGAGCACGGCGACCCGGTCGCAGAGCCGCAAGACCTGGACGACCTGCTGCTCCACGATGAGCAGCGAGGTGCCCTCGCCCCGGAGGCGGCGCAGGCTCTCGTAGAGCTCGTCCACGATGATCGGCGCCAGGCCGAGCGAGAGCTCATCGGCGATGAGCACCTTGGGCAAGTCGACCAGGACTCGCGCCAGCGACAGCATGCGCTGCTCACCGCCCGAGAGGGTGCCGGCCGTCTGCTCACGCCGGCGCCCGAGCACCGGGAACATCTCGTAGGCGAGGTCGAGGCTCTTGCGCACACCGCGACGTCCATGCACCCGCCGGAACGACAGCGACAGGTTCTCCTCGACGGTGAGCGTCGCGAACACCGACCGCCCCTCCGGCGCGTGCGCGACGCCGGCGCGAGCGAACGCGTAGGTCCGCGCGCTCGTCATGTCCACACCATCGACGATGACGGCACCAGCGCTCGGCACGACCAGACCGGAGGCCACGCGGGCGACGGTCGTCTTGCCCGCACCGTTGGAGCCGACGAGGGCAACCGACTCGCCGCGGTCGACGGTCAGCGACACGTCGAACAGCGCGCGGAAGGGCCCATAGGCAGCCGAGACCGAACGCAGCTCGAGCACGGGCGTCATTGGGCCGCCTCCAGATCGAGATCACCCAGATAGGCCGCCCGCGCCTCGTCGCTGCCCAAGAGGTCGTGCGTCGGCCCGTCGATGATCACCGCCCGAAGTCGAGCACATAGTTGCGTGAGGTGAAACCGGCCACCAGCTCGACATCGTGCTCGACCAGCAGCTGCCGGACGAGCTCGTGCACCTGACGCAGCCCGGAGGCCCCCACCGGCTCACCGTTGGCTCGTCGCTGTCGGATCGTCACCCGTGGTGCTACGGGGCGATGACGGTCCTCGCGTACTGCTCGAGCACCTCCAGGGCACGGCCGAGGCTGTCCCCCGGAACGCTCGTGCTCGTCCAGGTCACGCCGAGGTTGGCCAGCGTGCCCAGCGTGTCGAGGTGCTGCTGGGGGTCGAACGCCGCCTGGCCGGGAGGAGCACAGCCCAGCGCCTGCACCGAGACGTCGATGCCCCGGGGGTCGCGGCCGGCCTCGTCGACGCAGCGCCAGAGGTGGTCGAGCATCGGCACGAGGTCGTCGACCGACTCCAGCACCGGGGTCTTCGCCGTCCGGGCCAGCGTGGCCGACGCCGCGAACGGGGCCCAGCAATCGCCGGACGCCGCCACGCGCCGGCGCGAGAGCGCGCTGTTGCCCCCGATCCAGATGGGAATATCGCCGGGCTTGGGGTTGACGGTCTGACCCGTGGCGGTGAAGTGCAGGCCCTCGTACGCCAGGTCATCTGTCGACCAGATCCCCTTGATGACCGCGAGCGCCTCGTCGAAGAGCCGGTTCCGCTCCTCGAAGTCCACGCCGAGGGCGCGGTACTCGCCCCGCTGGTACCCCGTGGCGACCGCCAGCACGAACCGGCCGTCGGACAGCGCGTCGAGCGTGGCCGCGGCCTTGGCGACCACGAACGGGTTGCGGTACGGGAGCACCAGGATGTTGGGGACGAGGCGGAGCCGCTCCGTCACGGCGGCCACCACGGCGAACGCGACGAAGGGGTCGAGCGCGTCGTGCCCGCCGTGCGTGAGCCAGCGGTGCGACGGCGCGGGGTGGTCGGTGAAGCCGACGCCGTCGAACCCCAGCTCCTCGGCCCGGGTGGCGAAGCGGACGACCGCCCGCTTGGTGACCAGCTCGGGGTCGCAGGGGTGGGCGATCAACGGGTAGGTGACGAAGTGCCGCATCGAGGCCACGGTTGTCAGCGGGGCACGCCCAGCACCTTCTCGGCGTTGATGTTCCGCTGGATCTCGGATGTGCCGGCCGAGATCGTCGCGCCCAACGTCACGAGGTCACGATCTGCGCGACCGGATCGGCATGGCGCAATCGCGGATCTGGCAGGTCGGGGCCTGAAAGCAGGTCGGTTGCACCGGGGGCGAAACTAACATCGTGTCAACTTTGTCGAGACGCCATCGACGTGCACCGTCCGGGGCGAGGACCGACCGGGAGTCGGCCGTCCGAGCCGAGATTTGCGTTTGCGTCCGGGAGGAGCGGCTAGCCACCTAATGCTCGATAGAGCTATCTGCTGAGACGAAGGGTGGCCGGGATGGACGACACCATTGTCTGGATTCTCGTCATCGTTGGTATCGCGTTGATCGCGTTGGTCGGCGCGTGGGCACTGAGCCGAGAGCTGCGGAGCCGACGTCTCAAGCAGCGGTTCGGCCCCGAATACGACCGGACCATCGCTCGGGCGAGCGGTGACCGGGGCCGGGCCGAGTCTGCGCTCGGAGAGCGGGTCTCGCGCCACGACGAACTCGAGTTGAGGCCGTTGAGCTCCGCGGCGCGTGAGACGTACCGGCAGGAATGGGAGCAGGTCCAAGCCCAGTTCGTCGATCAACCGGGAACTGCGGTCGAACGGGCGCAGTCGCTGCTCGACGAGGTCATGACGCAGCGTGGGTATCCGGCCGGCGAGGACTTCGAGGAGCGCGTCGACCTGGTCTCGGTCGATCACCCGGATGTCGTCGAGCAGTACCGCCTCGCCCACCGTCTGCACCGAGAGAGCGGCGACACCGGTGACCCGGCGCTCTCTACGGAGGAGCGGCGCCAGGCACTGGTGCACTACCGCGCGTTGTTCGCCGACCTGCTCGACACGGCGGATGACACGGACGACATGGCGGACGACAGAGCGGAGTCTGACCGGGAGCCCGACAACGGCGCCGAAGAAGACCCGAACCTGGCGGAGCGAAGGACCCGATGATGGCCGATCATGACCAGACGCCCGACGAGGCGCTCGGCGGCAGCCAACCGCCTTCGGACGAGCCGACCGACGACGCAACTCCTCGCACTGACGAAGACGACGTAGCTCGTCCCACTGACCACGAAGGATCTCGCCCGCCGGAAAGCAACGCGCCGCTACTCGAGCGCGGGGACGAGTGGATGGGTCGGTGGAACGAGATCCAGATCAGGTTCGTTGACGAGCCTCGCGAGTCGATCGCCAATGCCGACGCGCTGGTCGACGAGGTGATGAAGCAGTTGGCCGCCGCGTTTGCCGAGGAACGGGCCCGCATCGAAGGCGAGTGGAGCGCCGGGTCCGAGCCGTCCACCGAAGAGCTGAGAGTCGCTCTCCAGCGGTACCGTTCGTTCTTCAACCGCCTGCTCGCCGCCTAGGGCAACACCGACGGGCAGGAGCACCGCCGTGCACAACGGTGTCAGTCGATCGACACCGTTGTGCACGGGGTTGTGTAGACGATGGCGCCGCCGGACGTCAGGGCCCACCGGATCGAGATCGTGCTACCGGAGAACGGCTCGAGATCCTCGGCCGAGAACGCTGCCTGGGCGTGCCCGTTGCCGTGCGGGTCGGTGACTAACACCGCTGTCTGAATGAAGTCCACGAACTCGCCAGCGGTGCACAACTGGATCCAGACCTCATACGAGGTCGTCGGAGTCGCCCCCACGACCTGGTAGCGCTCGAGCGCTCCGATGACCGGGCCGTTCGCATGAATGTTCACGACCTGGCCGTGGAAGTCCGGATCGGCGGCTCCCGTGAGCTCCAGTCGCTCCGAGTGGTAGTCCGCGTCCGCCGCCGCCGTCGCCGCTGTCCCCACCAGCAGCGCCGTCACGAGCACCGAGACGCTTATGAAGGCCTTCATCTTGCCCTCCTCCTCCAACCGGTCACGCGCCCAGGCACTGCTCGAAGTAGATGCCGAGGTTGGTAAGGCCACGGCACGCCGGGCCCCGGAACTGTGCTTCGAGCGGTATCTCGCCGTCGGGGCCGACGCCGATCCACGTGCTGAAGTCGGCCACACCGTCGCCGTCGACGTCGAAGGCGATCAGCCCGTGGAACCCCTCACCGGTCTCGAAGTCGACGATGCCCTGCGAGATCCGGTTCTCGAGTCCCCGGCTGATGAAGAGCACCTCGTCGTCGGCGCCGAACACGAGCTGCGCCCCCGAGTCCGCGTACTTCTTGCTGGCGTTGGTGCAACTGTCTGCCAACGCCGGTCCCGCCATCACGACGAGCCCACCTACCACGCCGGCCGTCACGACCAGCGCGCGCTTGACGATGCCCATCTGTCCTCCTGTCCTCGCCACGACCGTGGCCGGCCGCCACCATGACTGTGCCCGATCGCAGCGCCGAGCGAAAGCGTCAGATCGGTTTGCCCCTGCTCGCATCGGCCACCGCCGGCGAGAAATTGCCGCTGCGGCGGGTTGGCGCGGCGGTCGCGGTCATGGTGGCCGCCAGGTGTCGCGGCCGCCACGCCGTACTGCTGCGACCGGAGGAGCGTTACGCGGCGGCCTGTCCGGGCGGGCCCGCGGGGTCGGGCCCGGTCACGAGACCCAGGCGGTCACCAGTGAGGCGATGTCGGCACAGCTGGTCGACTCGTCGGCCGCCTCCCAGGCG
>OBLS010000658.1_pt1 | contig 12930 bp, 12 predicted proteins | sample 1519901 | NCBI WGS metagenome assembly OBLS01 (sample SAMEA3113585, study PRJEB22503) | soil metagenome
ACTCTCCTAAACCAGTCGTCTGGTTCAATTCCCCAATTACTCATATTATTCACCTTTATGTAATATTCATTACATTTTGTAATATATAATTGTTACCCGGGATTTGTGAGTGAGGTAATATTTTTTGCTCTTTATTGTGGATTTAATTCAACTATCAACCCATCGCTCCATCCATATTTATTATTCATCAAACGAGACACATTTGAAATTAATTCTAACTCCTTGTCATCAATCACCCTTGCATATCCATCAAAATTCTTATTGTTTACAGTGAATAAAATCTTGGGATTGCGCAAAATATTTTGAACCCAATGAGCGCGTTTTTTGCGTTCTGAAAGAATATAGTATCTTTTGTCATGCTCAACAAACCAAATTTCTATCCTATGGCGATTGGTTGTTTTCCATCCAACAGTATCAAGATAAAGGAATTGTGGAGGTTGCTTATCTTCCCTTACTATTGAAGACACATGTACAATAACTGAGTGTGTCAATTTAACTTTTGACTACTATTTCGTTCTTTTCCTATCTCACCAGTATTTTTCAAAGATATTGAAAGGCTATAAACATGAAAAAATTTTTAATACCAAGAATCCTATTCCTAACAAAAATCTGATAATCCGTCTATATGATCTCTATGGAGTGTATCTCCGGCCTTTGCTTCTACGATTTCCTGCATCTCGAATTTCTTGCAGTACCGATTTTGGCATGTAAAGAAGTTTACGCAAGTGAGGCTCTTATAAAATTGACCATCAATGGATTATTTTATCAGTATTAAGAATGGTAGCAGCACTCGCTATTTCTATTTTTTTAACTCGCTTTTTTTGTTTTTTTGTATCTGCTTCCTCACTTCTTTTTCTGTACTTTATTGCTGCTTTACATATTCCTTTAATTCGCTGTGCCTTATATTGTAATTGTGTTATTTCTTCGTCTGTTACATAGTCAAGATTTTCTATTAACTCATTAGCAAATTTTTCTACATCAAACTCTTGCAAATATTTGGTTAGCATTGTTATTATTTCTTTATTATTAGGTTGTAGGCAACATATCTAAAAACAAGCAAAGCTAAATGAAGTTAGTTCTCAGCTTAATAGTTATAACATGAACATGAACACATACATGGATAAAAATCTTCAAGCCAGACTTAATACCTCAATTCTGTAAGCAGTATTGATTCGTATGGACTATATTATTATTTTCATATTTTCCCAAATAATTGCTGTCTATATGATTGTACAATATCAGAATAGTAAATGTTCAGTCAGCCAACAAATTATAGCCTTTTGGGATGTCAAACTAAAAACTTATACCATATTCCATCAGCATTATTTTGTGCTCTAATTTTGCCGCCATGGACATCAACAATATTTTCTGGATACATATGGTCCCAGACCGGTACGTCCGGAATCTGTTGAAACAAACGTTGAGAATAATTTAGTTTACTTAAGTCTGAAAATACTTACTAATTGTGTTGCAAGGAAATAAAGTGATATGGTTTCTACTTTTCTTTGAATAGAGAACACAAACCGCTACCTATCTATACTTTCCTTTAGTTTAGAAATATGTGGAATTCTAGGAACAAGTACAGCAAATGCAATTGCAACTAGGGCCATGAAGTAGAAGTTAAAGCCTATAGCCATACCAATTGCAGCTGCAAACCATACAGCGGCTGCAGTTGTTAGATTGGTTATCTTTTCAGTCGATTCGCTTTTTAAAATCATACCAGCTCCAAGGAAACCTATTCCTGATACAACCTGAGCAGCAATTCTTGATGTAGAGTTTGGATCTACTTGTGCTGATATATATGTAAACATCATAGTGCCACCAATAACAAGACAATGAGTACTTATTCCGGCTGGCTTGCCTCTAGATTCTCTTTCAGCACCTATTAAAAAACCAGCAAGCAATGAGAGGCCTAGATCGATTAAGAAATCAAGTTGATATCCATAGCCACCTAATACATCATGTAACATGTGCTACTTCTTTTCTTCTTGTAGATAAATTATTTATATATATTACAGATTAACAAGCACAACTGTGTAATGATAGATCTCTTTCCACTTGCTAGCATGCAGTTGTTGGCCGATATGGCTAAAACAGGGCTGACTATCCAACCAAAAGAAAGCCACGGGAAGAACGAACAATATATCTGTAGTGGCTTAGAGGACTACCTTTTTTCTAGTTATCTGACATTCTACCATCTTTGCTACAACCTTCATTTATGGGCCTAAAGTGACTAATGCATAGACTTCTTTAATTGCGAGACAACCTCATGCATTAACTTTGAACCTTGGTCAGATAATAGATTAAGAAATCATCTTCTACCTCCTAATGTTTTCGTAGGTGTTTTTTGGCTAATATCTGTCAATATCCTGTTGTCATAAATATCACATAGTTAATAGGTGCTATTTGCAAAGTCCAGTAGTATAAGTATGGTGAATAGGGATTAGAAATATACCATTTCACAAAGTTGTGTTTACTGATATAGATGGCACTTTAGTCGACATTAATACCGCTGAGTACGGAAAGGAAACCGACAAACTGATCCGTCTTATAAAAGAGAGAAATATCCCTCTTGTACTTGCTTCTGCAAAAACAAGGCTTGAACAAAACAAGATTAGGGAAGACTTAGGCATATCCGATCCATTTATTGTAGAAAATGGAGGAGCAATAGTCATCCCCAAAGGCTATTTTCCTGACTATGCTTTAAGAGATATCAAATATCCTCTGAGAGAAACACAAGAAACAAAAAATGGAGCTATAGATGTAAATCATGAGATAGTTGTAGAACTCGGTAAGCCCGCAGACTACATAAGAGCAAAACTCTCAGACATACGAAAAAAATATAGTATCAATTTCAGTGGGGTCGCAGATATTTCTGTTGAAAAACTGAGTAATTTGGCATTAATATCTAGGGAACAAGCAAAAAGAATGGCTCAAAGAAACTATGGTGAAACCATTTTGCAAATCCAAAGTGAGGACATTGCAAGATTCATAAAATATGTCCAAGAAGATGGTATGAAAGTAATTCATGGGGGGCGCTTTTTTGATGTGACAGTTGGAACTGACAAGGGAATAGCGGTTGGAATTCTAAAGAAGCTTTTCAAAGACAAGTTCCATAATAATGTAACATTTTTTGGAATAGGAGATAGCACAAATGACATTCCGATGCTTAATCTCATGGATATCCCAATACTTGTACAACGACAAGATAGCACCTGGGTAGATGATGGTGAAATAAAAATGAAAAACGCTGTTGATAGCAGTCGTAGTAGTATTAGTAGCAATAAACTCATAAAGGTAGAGGGGATAGGTCCTAATGGCTGGGAGAATGCAATACATAAAATTATTTTGGAGCTGAATTAATAGAATATGAATACGGATTCCATCGAGAGCGACCCCAGAATATTCTGTTCAGGGGTTCTTGTTAGGATGGATTCATCCTTAAGACTTTCTTAAACTTCACTAATCTAAGAACAAAAAGGGCTTTTAACTGAGTGGTAGAGGATATGTTCCAGTCATAGTCATTTTATCATCGTAGTTTGTGTAACATTCCACAACACACAAAATTGGATGTGTTTTCTATAGTTTACTTACTATGATATAGGAACTGAACACCATATAGCAACACCAGAAATGAATGATGTATTTATTTTAGTTCCTCAATAATAAATAGTAGTTAAGGATGGTGAAATAAACTATCGTTAAATGTTTGAGATGTAGCAATAACATTGCTAATGGAGATTTAAAACAACACTTGTACACGATTCATGAGGAGAGCATAGACTCCTACATTGAACTGTTACAAAAAAAGATAGAAGAATTAGAAAGCAATATGCTAAAGGAGAAGAGAAATAGCAAGTTAAATGTCATACATGATGAACGCATTATCAAACAGCCAGGTTCAAAATTAATTGATATGGATGGAGAACAGATGGAAGGATAAACACTATCTATCTCCCATCGGATAGAATAAACGCGCCCGAAGATTTACACATCCTAAACTGGAGAAAATACAAAAAAAATTCTTTTATAGTTTTGCTATTCGCATAGAATGGATTTTGCAGTTCTAAAAATACTAATCCACATTTGCCATGTTAGTTTTCCTGTGTTTGTATTCTGTCTGCTAGGATGATAAGAAGCCAGAAGAGTCTTCCCATCCCTAATATCATAACGAGTATTATGACCAAAAGTCAACCGATGTAAATTCATTATTTTGCAATATGCATCGAACGCAATTTTGCCAAGTGTAACCACGACTCTGACTGTTCGATCCAAAGTGATTAATTCAGAAATGAGATATTGTGAGCAGCTGGCTATTTCGAGGCGTGTAGGGGAATTTTTTGGAGGAGCGCATCTTACAGCTGTACTAATATATGCATCCTTTAAGACTAGTCCATCATTCCTAGATTCACTGGTAGAGATATTTGCAAATCCTGTTTCGTATAATGCTCTAACGACCCAATTCCCGGAACTGTCACCAGTAAACAACCTGCCTGTCCTATTGCCGCCGTGTGCAGCAGGGGCTAGCCCAATAATCAATAATTTGGCTTTCGCGTCTCCAAAACTTGGAAGGGGCTTAGCCCAATAATCTTGGCTTATGAATCTCTTTGTTTTTTGTTTTCCTATTTCAGTAATATAGTTTGCAAGGCGAGGACACAAATCACAGTATATTATCCTTTTATTGATTTCATCCAGTGAAGGATTCTTGTGCTCCATCGCTTTCAAATATCTAAGTAACATATTTGAATGTAAACAGAATAGTATGAAAATTGGCAGGGCATTAATCCTTACACATGCAAATAAACGGATAGCAAGTCAATATATTATTAGCTGAACTCCGCAGAACTACGAAACAGTTTATATTACAACGATTTCTTGTTACGGGTATTGCAATCTTGATAAAAAAGAGACGGAAGACCATTTTATCATACTGACTAACCTGGCGTTTATATGCTTACTATAGAATATTCTCTATTATGGATTTCTCTTATGATAGCTATGTCTTTCCTTGCTTACAAAGCAAAGGTGATAAACAAGTCTGGTATTTTGACTGCGGTACCTATAGGCTTTATAATTTTATATTTTGGCGAGGTTTCTTGGTTTTTTATTTTGATCTTATTTTTTATTATTGCCTCTGTATTTACTAGGTACAAATATAGAGAAAAACAGAGGTTCGGGGCCCTACAGGAAAACGATATTCCAAGAAATTGGAAAAGCGTACTGGCAAATGGTCTCCCATTAGCAGTACTAGCAATCCTGTATTATATATCGGATCATAATCCGGTATTTATGTTATCTTTCGTAGGATCAATCAGTTTTGCATTATCAGATACCTTGGCCACAGAATTAGGATTACTTAGTAAAGAAAAACCAAGGTCAATATTGACAGGTGAAGTAGTCAATAAGGGCCAGTCTGGAGGCATTACTTTATACGGAGAAATTGCTGCGATAATATCATCACTTGTAATAGGAAGCATTTGTGGAATATGGTTTTCAAACAATAGAATGTCACAAATTTCTATTATTATTGTAGCCGCTCTTGTTGGTGGAGTACTTGCGACTAATCTTGATAGTATTCTTGGATCCACTATTCAAGCGAAATACAAATGCGTACATTGTAAAAAGCGCTTAGAAAAAAGGGCAATACATTGTAATAGAGCTATGATTCTGGAAAGGGGAATATCTATAGTTGATAATAATGTAGTTAATCTTCTTGGTATGATTATAGGTGCATTGATTTCGGCCAGCTTTGTATTACTTCTTGAGTAGAGCTTTCCTTGCTAATGACAATAACTAATTGTCAGTTCCAATGAGAACTTTTTTCCTTTTCCATCACTTTTTCAATGCAGTTGCAATTTACCTGCTGCTTGTCTTCATTTACCATGCCTTGTTATGCTATTGTGATCTCCTTTTTGCTACAACCTTAATTGACCAGTAAGAAGGCGGTTGGTATCATTATCGATACGACATTAATAGAATCCTGCTGCATCTTAAATAAAACTCCTATTTAGTTACAGCGTATAATTGGATTACGGCTGCGGTTTACCATAATCCCATGTAGAAAAGAACTTTGGACTTATTTCAATGACTATGTTTTCTCCCTTCTTTGAATGCTCTGTTATCATTTTTGCTATTGGGTGATCAAGCGTGCTAAGGTACTTCATACTTATTTGATCTCCTTCCGTGACTGTTCTACCTGGATCCTCTACCAGAGTCACTGAGCCCTTGCCTTTTACTCCCTTATATGGAAAATTCTCATCGTCTATGGAAAAATACAAAATTGGTTTCTTCCTAAGATTTTGAGTTTTCTTTGCTAATTTAGAAGTTGTTATCAAGAGTTTTTCTCTATTTTTATCATAGTAAAACCAGACAGGTTGTATGTTGGGTTCGCCTTGTTCATCGATAGTTGACATCTGTAACATCAATTTGCTTTCAAGAAATCTGTCGACTTCCTCTTTAGTCATACTAGGAGTTTCGGGCGTGGCACTAACGATTTTCATAACACCTTCAACTTTATAAGAACAGAAAAGGGTTTCTTATACCTAATTGCATCAGTAGGAATCAAAACGATGGGGGAGTCTACACCCCATACATTTATCTTCGGCATACTAAACCATGACGACAAATGGGGTAATGGAAGCTAGCAGTTAGCAAAAACAAAAAACAGATATGTATTGGAAAAAAGTTGATACCTAAGTAATAGCTTTGAGTATAACGTGGATTGAAGATAGACGGTGAATGATAAGACGATCCAACCTAGTCTAAATACTGGCAACATTTCAGTTCATAAATCTTTACAAGGATGATGAATTTCGCTAACTTTATACTTTAATAAATTACGGTCTCCATTATTATATTTTAATCTTGTGAACTATCAAATATTAATAGATAAGAAACAAACCGACCTAAGGAAAAACACCTTGTCTAGCCTAGAGGGTGGCAGCGAAACAGTCGGTAAAATTCTGAATGACATTGATAAACGAGTAGATTTTCTGTTATGTCCTTCATGTTTCTGGTGTGCCACGTACTTTAACTTTGGCGAATTATCAATTATTAGATGCCCTATTTGTCATAATAACTGCATAGATCAATTACCGGTATCAATCAATAAAGCCTGATCATACCATATTCACTAAGAAATGTGATTATTATATATGTGAATAACGCGCCCGTCAAAACACATAGATATTGCGTACTCCATATGTCTTGTACATACGACCTACCATAATTTTTAACAGCGCAGAATCGTTTTGATGTACTGATTGGTTAATATGCAAGTCTATCACAGTGTTAATTGATTAACATGCCATTGATCTCAGTCTCGATGTACCCTGGAAGGAGCAAAGCACAAAAAGAAGAGTTTGCTAAGGCAATAACAGATGCAGCAGTTCAAATTTTAGGAACAAAGGCTGAGCATGTAATCATCGTTTATAACGAAAATTCTAAGGAAAACTGGTTTCTTTCGGGTAAATCATTATAGGTCAGTTTATCATTTTTTGATTAAATTCCTGTAGGTTTTCTTCGCTCCCCTGTCTTCCTTGATTGGATATGAATTGGTCAGGTCTAAAAATTCAAAGGAGCAAACTGTAGATATTCAGTATTTTGCGAATATATCTATTTTATTTAGCCTTTATTTCTCCTTTTTCCTTGATATCCTTTATGAAATTTTCCAGTTTTCCAAGGGTTTTAGGCTGCAGATAATGTTCTATGCCTTCGGCGTCCTTATTAGCAGTGTCTTCATCTACACCAATAATTTTCAGAAATTCTGCAAGTAAACCGTGCCTCTCACGAATACTCTTCGCAACTAGAATCCCTTTCTCTGTAAGTCTTATTCCCCTGTACTTTTCATAATTCAGATGACCACTTTCATTTAGTTTTTGGACCATCTTGGTTACGCTTGGAGAACTGACGTTTAGATATTCCGATATATCTATAGTAGTAGCATATCCTTTGTACTGAATTAGCTCATAAATAACCTCTAAGTAGTCCTCCATTCTTGCTGTACGATAGTCTTCTTCTTTCTTTGTATGATTAGCATAACGGATCGATTCGAGCCGAGTATCTTTGGGCAGCATTGATCCGCTATTCAAATTACTAACCGACCAATTCCTATTATCATATTAACTTATTTATTACTTCTTACCAAATATCTTACTGCTATACACCTTTTCATTCATTATCGTCCTTCCTACCCTAAACCCGGTTATAGTAAGTTTATCTATTGAAAGGATATTCTTGGCTTTCTCATAATTATTAGCCTTAAGTCATGAATAACGATCATATAGGCATCGGTTCATTTATGAGTTAACGCCATGAATGTATTTGTATTTCTCATACTGGTTAATCTTGCTATTCTGCCCGAAGGAAGCGTACGTGATGAGGGTGTATTTTTTACTCTTATCTTTATATTGGTTGCATTTATCATTGTTGCAATTTATTTGAGGAGGAAAAATAGGTAAATTTAGGTAAAGACTTGCAAGTACCCAAAACTAAAACTAAAGGTAGTTAAAGTATCATTCGTAGTATGTTATACTCAAGTATCCCTCTAGTAAAACTAGTTCAAACTTAGCACAATATTGAATTTGATTTTCTAAACAGATATAAAGACTGAATCAATATCGTGTCTCAACGCCCAGTGAGCGGGTGTTGATATTAAGATCATTACATTATTAATAATAGAACCTAGTAAAAATGTCAAAGGTAGTATGTAGAATCTGCGGTCACAAAAAGGAATATCATTACAAGAAAGAACCAGTCGGTGATCTACCACTTCCCAATATAGGATGCAATCAATGCAACAGTGAGTACCGTGCGTGTCCAGGATTCTCTAGGAAAAAATCATAAAATGAATAAGTTTCATTGAGACTATAATGTAGGGCTGTATTATCAGTCATAGAAATGCTATTTATTCGGGCCTGCCCTTTTTGATAATCTGTCTGACAGTTTTGCCTGTCGGAGTTTTTGGTAGGTCATCTACAAATTTTATTTCTTTAGGGCATGCAAACTTGCCAATACTATTTTCAATACACTGCATAATTTCACTTTTTAACCTACTTACGCCTTCTCTATCTCTGATACAATTTTCATATTCCTTTTTCAGGACCACATGTGCAACGATTGACTGTCCTTTTAGTTCATCGGGTACCCCCATTACCATGGCTTCTGCTGCCGCTGGATGGACGGCAATGGCAGCCTCAATCTCAACACTTCCTATTCTATGTCCAGAAATTTTGATTACGTCATCTGCTCTTCCCAAGATATACCACAATCCGTCGGAATCGATGGATACTACATCACCGTGATACCAGACATTCCTATATTTTGACCAATATAGCTCGTTAAACTTTTTACGGTTTTTCAAAATTCCCCTTGTCATCGAGGGCCATGGTTTCTTAATAACAAGATAGCCTTGCCTGGCTGATTTACCTTCATCATCAAATACATCTGCGTCAAAACCGGGGACGGGCAATCCCACCGTACATGGTTTGGGAGGCATAGATGGCACACAACTGACAATAGCTCCACCTATTTCGGTTCCGCCCGATAAGTTAATTACCGGACATTGTTTTTTTCCAATATTCTCAAAATACCATATCCAAGCTTCCTTGTTTATTACTTCTCCAGTCGTAGCCAAGATTCTTAACGAACTTAAGTCATAATTATTCACATTAGTATTATTTTTCATAAAAAGCCTTATTGCTGTTGGCGCAGCACCGAATATTGTTACTTTGTGCTTTGATATTAGTTTGCACCATGTGTCTGATTCAGGATAATCCAATGCGTCATCATAAACTAAGGCGGTTCCACCGATCATAGAACTCCCATATACAACCCACGTCTGCCCAGTAATCCAACCAATATCTGCATACCAAAATAAAATATCATTTGCTTTCATATCAATTAAATAAGCCGTCTGCTGTGCAGCAACTATCATAAAGCCTCCATGGGTCTGTATCGTTCCCTTTGGTTTACCAGTTGTGCCCGACGTATACAGAATAAAGAGAGAATCTTCTGAACTCATCGGCTCCGTCTTACAATGCTCTCTTTTCAACGGTGAATTTCTGATAAAACTTTCGTAACTGATCACTCTACTATTACCATCAAATTCTTCAGACCCTTTTTTTTCTAATTCTTCCTTTTCCTCAACGACAATTATTTTAGAGATATCTGAATTTAAGAGCTGTATCCATTGTTTCCTAAGATTGATAGTTACGGAACGACGCTGCATTTTATTTGCGGTAATTAGTATCTTAGCTCCAGCATCATTAAGACGAGAACGCACCGCTTGAGCATTAAACCCTGAAAAAATAGTTGTATGAACAGCACCAATCTTAGAACAAGCAAAGATTGCAAATATTGCCTCAGGAATTAAAGGCATGTATATCCCAACAGTATCACCTTTCTTAATGCCTGCATCTTTTAATGCACACGAAAGCAGATTTACCTCATAGGCAAGTTCCTTATACGAAACCCTTCTTGTAGTTCCTTTTGCATTTTCAAAAATGTATGCGATTTTATTTGGTTGACTTTTTACATGCCTATCTATTGCATTAGAAATAATATTGCATTTGCCGCCGGTAAACCATTTCGTATTGGAAATTCCATGTGATTGGTCGATAAGACGATCATATTTTCTGAACCATTTCAAATTGAGATCTCTATCTACTGCATCCCAGTACCATTCTGTGTTTTTGTTTGACTTTTGTATAAGTTGTTGATAACTAGTAATTTTATACTTTTTCATAAAGTGCAAAACATTTGAGTCAGCAAACCTTTTGTTATTAATATATGCAGGATCTTGGTTATTGATGATTGCCAATACTGCTGGCATTATAAAATTCCTATTTAATATTTAAACAATAATAAATCAAGAGATCTTGTACTTAATATTCTGAGCATAATTGTACTAAATACGAATTAATCTGTATTGTATAATTGATATAGTTGATATTGACATTAAATAATCTGAGCATAAACTGATGAAAATGAAGTTAACCACCAACTTCGATAGAGCTATTACATCCTGACTTGAGAAGATATGACAAGACAATTAATCCTTATATCAGAATAACTTAGATGGCAACATTGGAACCTGTAACACCCTATCTTCGTTCTCATAAAATTTGGAAGTTCAGATCCCATTGATTTGCTTAGGAATTTCATTAAATACTATATAGTGCAGCATCAGTATACAATGTCTATCAGAATAAAAGGAGCAATATTTGCAATCGTTGCGGCAATAGCTACTGTGGGAATAACATCCGGGCTAGCAAACTCAGTAATGGCCCAAGAACAGAAATTTGTTGCAACACTTTCAGGACAAGAAGAAGTTCCACCTACGAACTCACAAGCAACGGGTATGGCAGAAGTGACGGTAACTGGAGAGAGCGCAGAGTATAGCGTTAATGCTACAAACATACAAGGCGTTACTGCAGGACACATCCACAGCGGTAAGCAAGGAGAGAATGGCCCAATAGTAGTAACATTATTCAAAAATGAATCTCCGACCAACGAAGTATCAGAAACTGGTTCTGTAACGGCTGACAAACTGGAAGGACCAATGGCTGGAAAACAATTAACTGATTTAGTAACTGCAATGAATAATGGGACAACATATGTCAATATCCATACTGAACAAAACCCCAATGGAGAAATCAGAGGACAAATAACAAGCAGTCAATAACCCTGGGAAACAATGACTAAAAATCAGTCAGTATTTCTAAATCTCTCTTTCTTTTATTTTGTTATTATGATCGTTCATGTCTTTTATTAATTATTTTTTGATTACCACATTGCATAGGAATTTTATTCTACTTAACCAATGCCTGAATATTTTTACGATAGATGTCAAGTCGACGATTCTTCAAGAGTGGTAAAGATTCTCTTACCTTCATAACTCTAGATTTATCGATTTCTACGACATCCATTCCCTGTTTGTCTCCCATATCTAAGAGAACTGTGCCAAATGGATCTGCAACCATACTTCTTCCTGAAAAGATATTACCAACCTGATCTGGTGCGATTATGTAAGAACCATTCTCAATAGCTCTTGCCATAATCATTGTCCTCCAATGGTCCTCCTTCATAATACCGTAAACCCAAGCAGAAGGTACCACTAATATATCTGCACCATTTACTGTAAGAATTCTAGACATTTCAGGAAAACGAATATCATAGCAAATCATAAGCCCTATATTCCCTACTGAGGTCGAAACAGGTTTTTCTATGACATTCCCCTGAATCAATTTGTCAGATTCCCTGAAACCTAGGGCATTATAAAGATGTAATTTGCGGTATACAGAGGTTATTTGACCTTTATTGTTTATTATAACTGCGGTGTCATATACTTTAAATTCATTTTTGTTTTTATTCCTTTCATAAACTGTGGCTATAACGCCGATCTTGTTCCTTTTTGCAGATCTACACAAAGCTGAGACAAAATTTCCTCCATCAATATATTCCGCTACATTATTAGCCAAATCTTTTGGTGACTGTTTTAGAGGTGAAAATGCCATTTGAAATTCTGGAAAGCATATTAAAGATGCATTTCTATCTGCAGCCTTGCTGATAAAGTCAACTGATGCCTTCAGATTTTCTTCTTTGTTCTCGGATGATCTCATCTGTACTAATGCAACAATTGAGTGGTTGCTATGCGTCACTTCAAATCAAAAAAGTATTCATCTATCAATATAATAAAACGTTTTCTAGGTGAAAAAACAGTATTCGAAAGCTACCAGAATAAGAAAGAAGAGAAGTTGGAATTGGGCAAAATGTTTGGAGTCTTGTGAGTCCTTTTAGTCGATCCAAGCACATCTTAAATAGTATTGGCTTTAATCAAATAGGCTAGGGTTCAGGACCCAAGGTATTTAGTCTCTATGTAGGTAACAAAGTAATCCGGGTTATAGCCTTCATTTAAGGTATTATTAAGAA
>OBLS010000659.1_pt1 | contig 12928 bp, 10 predicted proteins | sample 1519901 | NCBI WGS metagenome assembly OBLS01 (sample SAMEA3113585, study PRJEB22503) | soil metagenome
GATCGCGTTGATCGAAGTTCGACGGAGCACCGCACCTCCAGAACGTACCTGGCTGGCAAAGACTTCCCGATTATATAGACTGAGTCTCTGCCGACCGTGTCTTCTACGACAGCCGGGTGAGGCGGATGTCCGTGGTCTAGAATCTGCCTTTCAGGTGTCGTCCCGCTCGGAGGCTGGTGGCAAAGGACAAGAGGGCAAAGGAGCTAGCCGACCGTTTGCGGCCGGTGCTTGGCGCGGCGTTTCTGGCCGCTTACGTGGCCGCGGCCTTCTCCTCCGGCTCCCTGGCCATGGCCGTCTTCCTGGGGACGGGGGGTTTGCTCTACGGGATCTCGGTGCCGTGGTCGAGCAGGTTCCACAAGGCGCTGACGCTCGTGGCGTTCCTCGCGTTCGGGGCATTGCTCTTCTCGGGGCGGTTCGACGCGGGGGCGTTCTTCGAGGGGCTCCCCATTTACTTCAACATAATCGCGGTGCTCCTGGTCTTGAGCGTCGCCGGGTATCCCATCCGTGCGGAGCGGTACGAGGCTCAGATCCGGGCGCTCATGGCGGCGATGACGAGGAGGGGCGTGAGCGTGGGGACGACCTCCGGCGCCCTGGGACACCTGCTCGGGGCTGTCATCGACGTCGGCTCGTTCGTGCTGATAGACGTGATCCTGCGCCGCGCCGCACCGAAGGAGCGTGTTGAGGCCCTCGTCTGGGCGGGCCGGACCTTCTCGTTCGCCCCCATGTGGACCAACCTGAACGTGCTAACCGTCACCACGATCACGCTGACCGGCGTCTCTTATCCGAGGCTACTCGCGGTCTCGCTCCCGTTCGTGGCCCTGGGACTCGCCGTCACGCTACTCTTCGCCCAAAGAGAGAAGGGCGAGATCGAAGAGATCTCCGAAACCTCGCTGGACCGCGGGGCTGCCGCGGTGCTCCTCTACCCCATGCTCCTAGTCGTGGCGGTCGCGCTCGCGAACGTGTTCTTGCCTAGGCTCTCGCTGACGGCTGTCATCGCGGTGACGGTGTCGGCGATCGTAGCACTGATCGCGGTGCTTGCAGCCGCCACTCTAGGCCGGTCCTCGCCTCTGAGCAGACTAGCCGCGGAATCGCGCGACACGCTGGCCGAGTCGCACGCCGAGTTCGCCCTCTTCGGATCGGCGGGGGTGCTCGTGCTCTCACTCGAAGCCCTGGGCGCGCTGGCGCCGGTCGGAGATCTATTCTCCGCCCTGCCCCCGGTCTTCGTGGCGCCGGCGCTGGCGTTCGTGGTGGCTCTAGGTTTCGTCGGCGGGATACACGTGATACCGCTGGTACTCCTCATAGATACCGCGTTCCCTCTGAGCGGCGGACCGGCCCCGGCGTTGTGGGCCGTTGCGATCCTGCTCGGCTCCCAGGTGGCCTTACTCTCGACCCCCTTCTCCAACTCGGTGACGATGCTCGCCCGCCTAACGAGGTTGCACCCCTTGGAAATCGGACCGAAACGCAACTGGGGGTTCAGCCTCGTCATGGCGCTGGCCGGGCTCCTCTATATAGCTCTCCTGACCCTCCCGCTCTTGTAGAAGCATTTGTGAAGGGTGTCTGGTTCAAGTGTTCTCGGGCTAAGATGGCTGCAGGAACGCTTAAGCTTTGTGCGCAAGCACCGTGACGATGCTCATCCGCCTCACGAACCTGTACCCGCTAGAGCTAAGCCCGAGGCGAGGCCCGAGGCGCCAGTTGCGCTTCGGACTCGTTTTGAGGAGGCCACGATGGCTTATTTGGGGGCGTTGATACGCCTGCTTCTTACGGTCAAGACCGCTTTAACCTGCCGGAACGAGCACGTACAGGGCAATGGCGAGGTAGTGGCAGACGCTCCCGGCGACGACAAAGAGGTGCCAGACGGCGTGAGAGTACGGGACGCGCTTTGAGTGGTAGAAGACGATTCCGGCGGTGTAAAGCACGCCGCCCGCGCCGAGCAGCGCGAGCGCGCCCGGCGAGAGGAGGACGAACATGGGCTTCGCGGCCACGATGCACATCCAGCCCATGAGCACGTAGACGAGAGTCGAGAGGACGGCGTAGCGTCCCGTGGCCAGAACCTTGAACACTATCCCAGCCGCCGCGAAGCCCCAAGCGAGGCCGAAGAGCGTCCAGCCCCAGCCCCCGCGCAGGCCGACGAGCGTCACCGGGGTGTAGGTACCGGCGATGAGCAGGTAGATTGCACAGTGGTCTAGAACCCGTAAGATGCTCCTCGCCTTCGTACCTTTGAGCGCGTGGTACATCGTCGAGGCCGCGTACAGCGCGACGAGCGTAATACCGTAGATGGCGGCACTAACGACGTGCCATGCCTCTCCCCTCTCGAGGCTCAAAGAGACCAGCACGAAGGCCCCGACGAGGCTCGCCAGAAGTCCCAGGCCGTGGGTCACGCTGTTCGCGACCTCTTCCCGGACCACTACGGGAGGAGGCACAGGCGGCGAGCCTCGTTCGGCCAGGCTACGCTTTGCGGAAGGCAACGTGGCCGTCCTCGACGCGCTCCGCCCGGCCCTCGGAGACGAGATACTCCAGGTGCGCCAGGGTCTCCGCCAATGCGAAGCATCTTTCGTAGAGCGAGAGTGAATAGCGAAAGACTTCCCGCGAGACGGCGAACGGGGTCCGCGGCTCATCGCCCAGGATACGGTGCATGAGGTCGAGACGCTCCTCGTGGTGCAGGAGGAGCTCATCTACGCGCCCGTCGAAGTCGTGAAAGAGGGGACCGTGGCCGGGGAGGACGAGGTCCGCGTCCAGCCCCCGCAAGCTCGACAGGCTCTCCAGGTAGCGGGCGAGCGGACGTCCTTTCGTGTCGGGCCAGAGCCCGATGTTCGGTGTGATCTCGAGCATGACGTGGTCGGCAGAGAAGAGCACTTTTCGTCCCCAGTCGTGCAGCATGACCTGGTAATCCGCGTGTCCGGGGGCGTGAAGGACGCGGGCTACTCCGGCTCCGAGCTCTATCTTCTCCCCCTCTTGCAGCGGGAGTATCTCCCCCGGTAACGATAGCTTCGCCCGCATCTGTGCTGCGGCCCTTTCGGCGAGTGCCTGGTCCATGCCGCCCCCGATCAGGTGCTCCGCGAACGACGCGTGGTCGGGGTCGTTCCAGACCTCTCGGGAGTGTTGGATCCCATCCTCCAGCATGTACACCGGCGGCCCGGACCACTCCTGCAGCCAGCGAGCGAGCCCCAGATGATCCGGGTGAAAGTGTGTGACGACGATCCGCTCCACGTCCCGCTTGAGGTCCAGACCAACCTGCCGGGTCCCCTTCTCCCAGACCTTCCGCCCCTTCAGGTAATCATATCCGGTGTCGATGATGGTCCATCCGTCACACCCCTCGACGAGGTAAACAGAAACGAACACGAGGGGGAAGGGAACCGGCACCTTCAGCTGGTAGACGCCCTCCGCTACCTCCGCCGTCTCCCCGACGGGCTGCGTTCCCAGATGCGAAGAAGCTACGCTCACCGGAGCGCTCGGAAGAAGCCAGAGATCTCATCGTTAGCCAGCTCGGGCTTCTCGTAGTGAACGAAGTGCCCGGCCTCCTCGGCCGGCGAGAAGTCGAGGTTCGCGAAGTAGTCCCCGAGCCGGTCGGCCCACTCGACCTTGAGCACGCTGTCGCTGACCCCCCACAAAACGCGCGTGGGCGTCTCTATCTTTGGGAGCTCGGCTGGACCGTGCCGGATCTGCTTTATCCGGCCCTCGTTCGTGCTTATGTACCAGTTAAACCCTCCCTGAAGGTTGCCCGGCTTCATAAAGTTCTCCACCCAAAGATCGAGGTCCTCGTCAAGGAAGCCGGGCTCGTGGGACCAGTGGTCGAGGAAGTGGCGGATGTAGGTCTCGCAGGTTTTGCGGTTCTCGCCGACCAGGGACGCCGCCCAAGGCTGCTGGTTGAAGGATTGGTACCAGATCTCGTTAACGTGATCCGCCTCCGCCCAACGCTCCCCGATCCCCGGATACGGGCAGTTGAAGAAGAACAGCCCCGACAGACGCTCCGTATAGCTCCGCGCGAAAGCCTGCGCCACGTAAGCGCCCACGTCGTGGCTCACGATCCCGAACCTCTCGAACCCCAGAGCGTCCACGAGCCCTCGCAGATCCTCGACGTACTCCTTGAGGAGAGCACTCGGAGGATCGGGCAGCGCAGGCTTGTCGCTATCACCAAAACCCCGCAGGTCCGACGCTACCACGTCGAAACTCTCGGCTAGCGGTAAGATGTTCTTGCGCCAGGTAAGCCAGAACTCGGGCCAGCCGTGGAGCAGCACCAGGGGAAGGCCCTCGCCGTGGCGGACGTAGTGGATGTTGATGCCGTTGGCGTCGAGGTATTGGTGGTTCCACTCGAACCCGTTCACGGTATCCCCTCTGCCACGAAGCCTCCTAAAAAGCCAACGGGCAGCCAGAGAAGCTGCCCGTTGGCGGCCGAAAGCCGACGGCTCCGACGGCTAGTTCTGCAGGTTCTCGAAGATACCCGCGGCGCCCATGCCACCACCGATGCACATGGTGACCATGCCGTACTTCGAGGCCCGCCGCTTCATCTCGCTCATGAGTTGGACGGTGAGCTTGGTGCCCGTGGCGCCCATCGGGTGTCCGAGGGCTATCGCGCCACCGTTCACGTTGGTCTTCTCCAGGTCCAGGCCGACCTCCCGGATCACGGCCAGGGCCTGCGCCGCGAACGCCTCGTTGAACTCGATAAGGTCTATATCGTCGAGGCTTAACCCGGTGAGCTCCAAAACCTTCGGGATGGCTACGGTCGGCCCTATGCCCATGACCTCTGGACGCACCCCGCCAACGGCGAACCCGACGAAACGGGCGAGCGGTTCGAAGCCTCGCCTCTCGGCCTCCTCGCGCTCCATCACGACGACCGCCGCGGCCCCGTCGCTCCTCTGGGAGGAGTTGCCGGCGGTGACGGTGCCGTCCTGCCGGAAGACGGTGGGGAGCTTGGCGAGCTTCTCCTGTGAGGTATCGCGCGGTCCCTCGTCTCTCTGGAACGTGGTTTCCATGTGTTGCGGCTCGCCGTTCTCGTTCACCCAGTCGAGCTTCACGTCCATCGGCACGATCTCCTCGTCGAAGCGCCCGGACTCTACGGCCTCCCTCGCCAAGTCGTGACTCCTCAGGGCGAACTCGTCCTGGTCCTCGCGGGAGACGTCGAACTCCTTTGCGACCTCTTCCGCGGTGAGGCCCATACCCATGTAGACGGCCGGGTTGGTCTCCACGAGCGTGGGGTTCGGCGAGAAGTTTGGCATCTCCAAAGTCGTGGACATATGCTCGACGCCGCCCGAGACGATGGTGGTGGCGTAGCCGGACATGATCCTCTCCGCCGCTGCGGCGATGGTCTGTAGTCCCGAGGAGCAGAAACGGTTTACGGTCTGTCCTGGGACGCTCTCCGGCAAGCCGGCCCGCAAGAGCGACTGCCTGCTGATGTTGTAGCCCTGGGTGCCCTCGGGCATCGCACACCCGATGATAACGTCCTCGACGTCGGCGGGGTCGAGCCCATTCGCCCGGTCCAGGGCCTCCGTTATACAAGCGGCGGTCATGTCCGCCGGGTGCGTCCCGCGGAGGGCGCCCTTGGGGGCGCGTCCGACGGCGGTCCTCGCGCCCGCGACGATCACGGCTTCTTTCATCGCAAAAACCCTGCCTTTCTTAGTTGCGTAGGGGTTTGCCAGTTTCGAGCATGGCGTTTATTCGCTCCATGGTCTTCTCGTTCTTTAGAAGCTCGAGGAACGCCTCTTTTTCGAGCCTGAGTATATGCTCTTCGGGCACCCACTGCGGCACCGAGAGGTCTCCGCCGGTCAGCACGCGTGCGAGGTGGCTCGCGATCTCGCCGTCGTACTCGCTCGCGTAGCGACCCCACACCATCGGCTTGATGGCGCCAACCTCGAGGGCACCCCGGGTCACCGTACCTGCAGCATAGATAGATTTGTCGCGGGTTGGCGGGGCGTAGCCGTCAGCGAGCTCCAGGGCCTCGCGCTTTGCGGCGTGTATGAGGTGATCCCCGTTCATCACCACCCGGTCCTCCTCTTTGAGGAAGCCCATCTCCTTGGCCTCCAGGGCGCTCCCCGAGACCTTCGCCATCGCTATCGTCTCGAAGACGTCCTGCACGTAGGGCAGCGAAGGCGCCCGGGTGTGCATCGGCGGGGAGACGAGCCTCCGGACCAGCTCCTTCGTGCCACCGCCCGCGGGGATAAGCCCTACGCCGGTCTCGACGAGGCCCATGTACGTCTCGCCGGCGGCGCAGATGCGGTCGGCGTGCAGGCAGATCTCCGCCCCGGCCCCGAGGGTCTGCCCGTGCGGCGCCGCCACGACTGGTTTCGAGGCGAAGCGGAAGTCCATGAGGAGATTCTGCAAAGCATCCACCGCCTCGCCGATCCGGTCCAAATCCCCGTTCTGCGCCTCTTCGGCCATCTCGCTGAGGTCCGCCCCGACGCAGAAGTTCCCGCCCTCGTTGCCGATCACGAGCCCGAGCCACTCGTCCTCCTCCTCGAGCCGCCTCAGAGCCTCGTTGCCCATCTCCACGACGGCCTCGTTCACCGAGTTCCCCTTCGAGTGGATCTCGAAGCACAATACGCCGTCGCCCAGGTCTAAAAGGCTCGCCGAGTCGTTGCGCGTGATCTCCTTGTCCTCCTCGCGCAAAGTATCGAGCGAGAGCTGCATCGGGTCCTCGCGCACCGGCTCGTACTCCATGTTCACCGGGCTGAACTGGAGCTCGCTGGTCCCGTCCTTTTTGTAGAAGCTCTCGTTGCCACCGTCCAGCATCCCTTTGACCCAGTCAGCGACCTCGATGTCTAAGGATTCCATCTGCTCGACGGTCTCGCGCACGCCGAGGAGGTCCCACATCTTGAACGGTCCGGCCTCGTGGCCGTAGCCCCACTCCATCGCGTGGTCCGCGTTCTCTAAGGTGTCGGAGATCTCCGGCAGTCGGCGCGAGGCGTAGGCTAGGTCGGGCAGGATCGTGTCCCGCAAGAACCGGGCATGCCGGTCCTCCTCGGCTCGCTCCATTATGTAGCGCAACCGCGCCCCAAGGTCGCCCTGCTCCTGCGCTTCTTTGGCGAACGGTATCTCCGGGTTCTCCGCCGGCTCGTGCTCGAAGGTCTCCAGGTTCAAGACATCGAAGACAGTCTGGCCGTCGCGCTTGTCGCGCTTGTAGAAACCGGCGCCGCTCTTGAGGCCGAGGAGGTTCTGCTCCTGCATCTCTTTTAGCTTCTCGGGAGCCTTGAGCTGCTCGCGCGACTCGTCCTCCGGGACGAGCTCGTAGAGGTTCTCGGCGACGCCTATGGCGATGTCGAGGCCTACCTGATCCTGGAGGCGGAAGGTCGCGGTCTTGGGGTGGCCGACGAGCGGCCCCGTTATGGCGTCTACCTCCTCGATCCCGTAGCCATTCTCGAAGGCGTAGCGGATCGCGTTCATCATCGAGAAGGACCCGAGGCGGTTGCCGATGAAGTTCGGGGTGTCCTTAGCCATCACGCCGCCCTTGCCCAGGATCCGCTCCCCGAAGGCACGCACCTCCTCGACCAATTCGGGGTCTGTCTCTTCGGTCGGTATGATCTCCAGCAGCTTCAGGTAGCGCGGCGGGTTGAAGAAGTGCGTCCCCAGAAAACGCCTCTTGAAGCTATCCGAGCGGTCTTCGGCGATACTGTGCAGTGGTATGCCGGAGGTGTTGGACGAGATGATAGCGTCGTCTTTGGCGAGCTCCTCCACCCGGGCCATGAGCTCCTGCTTCGGCTCTAGCTTCTCGACTATGGCCTCCAGGATCCAGTCCGCCTCCGCGACGCGCTCCAGGTCGTCCTCGAAGTTGCCGATGCGCATCCTCTCGGCGACGCTCTGGCTCATGAGCGCTGCGGGCCTGGCATTTTTCATCCGCTCAAAACCTGCCCGGACGAGCTCGTTCTTGTCCTCCTCCGGCTCGTCCGGCGCGATGTCTAGCAGGTCCACCTCCAGGCCCGAGTTCGCGCAGTGCGCCGCTATGGCGGCGCCCATCGTCCCCGCTCCCAAGATCGCGACCTGGCTTATCCTGTGCGTCATAGAGAGTCCTCCTGTACTGGGATCTCTTGGATATCTCCGCTTCCCTCGCGGGAGATTATACGAGGCGCCCGTCTCCGGGGCGTTCTTCAGGCAACGAGGAGAATCCTAACTCCCCCCGAACTCCGGCTCGCGCTTCTCCAAAAACGCGCTCGTACCCTCGCGTTTGTCCTCGCTGGTGAACAGGACGGCCTGGGCGAGGCGTTCGATCAGGAGCCCGGTCCTCTGGTCGGTCTCGTAGCCGGCCTGCACCGCGAGCTTCGCCAGCCGCACCGCGAGCGGGCCTTTGGCGAGCAACTGCTCCGCGGTCTCTCCGACCGCGTCCATCAGGTCCTCGTGCGGGACGACCTTCGAGACGAGCCCGGCGGAGAATGCCTCTTGCGCGTCTATCAGGCGGCCGGTCATGATCATCTCCAGCGCCCGGCCCTTGCCGATCAGGCGGGCGAGCCGCTGCGTCCCGCCAGCGCCCGGCAGGATGGCAAGTGCGACCTCCGGCTGCCCGAACCGCGCGTTCTCTGAGGCAATCCTGATATCGCAGGCCATCGCCAGCTCGCAGCCACCTCCTAAAGCGTAGCCGTTTACCGCGGCTATGGTCGGCTTCTCAAAGACCTCTACCTCATCGTAGACGACCTGCATGACCGAGGAGAGGGCGTCGAGCATCGTCCTCTCCCTCAACTCGCCTATGTCCGCCCCGGCCGCGAACGCCCTGTCCCCCGATCCGGTGAAGACAACCACACCCACGCTCTCGTGGTGCCGGAACTCGGCCAAAGCCTGCCGGATGTCGCCCAGGACCTGGGTGTTCAGGGAGTTGCGGGAGTCGGGGCGGTTTATAGTGAGCTTGCCGACACCCTCCTCGACCGACGCGATGATCGTCTCGTACTCTTCCAAGCCTCGCTCCTCCCCTAGCGGACGGTGTTGCCATCTTCGTCGTACTCATAGATGCCGCGGCCCGACTTCCTGCCGTAATGCCCGGCCGCGACGAGCTTGTACAGGAGCGGAGAGGGGCGGTACTTCTCGCCCAGAGTCTGGTGGAGGTACTCCAGGTTCCTGAGACGGGCGTCCAACCCGACGAGGTCGGCGAGCTCCAGAGGACCCATCGGGTAGCCCAGGCCAAGCCTCAGGGCCTTGTCTATGTCCGGGGCGCTCGCCACGCCCTCGACCAGCATGTTCATCGCCTCGTTTCCCACCAGGCAGTTGATCCGGCTCGTCACGAACCCCGGGAACTCCTCGACCTCGACGGTCTCCTTGCCCATCCGCTCCGCGACGTTGCGCGCCACCTCTACCGTCTCGTCGGCGGTCTCCAGACCCCGGACGAGCTCGACGAGCTTCATCTTGTGTGCCGGGTTGAAGAAGTGCATGGCGATACAGCGTTCAGGGCTCCTCGTCGCAGCGGCTATCTCCGTCGGGCTCATCGTCGAGGTGTTGGTGGCGAGCACGGCGCGCTCCGGGCACCGCTCGTCGAGCCTGCCGAAGATCTCCAGTTTCAGCTCCATCTCCTCGGGGACGGCCTCTATGACGAAGTCGGCCTCCTCCACGGCCTCCTTGAGGCTCTCGGTGGGGGCGATGCGCTCCAAACCTTCGCGCATCGCCCCCTCATCGAGCCTGTCCCGCTCGACGGCCCTTTGCATCTCTTTCCGGATCCCCTCCAGCGCGTTCTCCAGCATCTCGGAGTTCACGTCCTGCAGCATCACCCGAAAACCGCCCAGCGAGGCGGCGTGGGCGATGCCCCGTCCCATGGTCCCCGCCCCTATGACGGCTACCCTCTCGACCTCCACGCGCCTATCCTCTCCGCTACCGGAAGGCCGGCACGCCGGTCAGGGCGTTGCCCAAAATCAGGGTGTGCACCTCGTTCGTACCCTCGTAGGTCAGCACGCTCTCCAGGTTGTTGGCGTGGCGTATCACGGGATAGTCGAGCGTGATGCCGTTCCCGCCCAGAATGGTGCGCGCCTCCCGCGCTATCTCTATGGCCTCCCGAACGTTGTTCAGCTTGCCGACGGAGACGTGTTCGGGGCGCAGGGTTCCCTCGTCCTTCATCCGTCCGATGTGCAGCGCGAGCAGCGTGCCTTTGTTGATCTCCAGCATCATGTCCACGAGCTTCTTTTGCGTGAGCTGGAAGCCAGCGACCGGCTTGCCGAACTGCTCGCGCCCCTTTGAGTACTCCAGGGCGCACTCGAAGCAGTCCCTCGCAGCCCCCATCGCCCCCCAGACGATCCCGTACCTCGCCTCGTTGAGACACGCGAAGGGGCCCTTGAGCCCCTCGGCCTTGGGGAGCATCGCTCCTTCGGGGAGCCGGACGTCTTCGAGGAAGAGCTCGCACTGGACCGAGGCGCGCATCGAGAGCTTGCCCGTTATATCCTTGGCGGAGAACCCCGCAGTCCCCGTGGGTACCAGGAAGCCCCGGATGCCGTCGTCGGTCTGGGCCCATACGACGGCCACGTCGGCTATGGTTCCCATCCCGATCCAACGCTTCCGACCGTTTAAGACCCACTCGGAGCCCTCCTTGCGGGCGAAGGTCTTCATGGACCCGGGGTCGCTCCCTGCCTCGGGCTCGGTGAGGCCGAAGCAGCCTATCGCCTCGCCCCTGGCCAGCCTCGGGAGCCACTCGTTCTTCTGCTCCTCGGAGCCGAACTTGTGGATGGCGCTCATCGCGAGCGAGCCCTGCACGCTGACGAAGGTCCTGAGGCCCGAGTCGCCGGCTTCGAGCTCCATGCAGGCGAGGCCGTACTCGACGGCGCTCTTGCCGGCGCAGCCGTACCCGGAGAGGTGCATGCCGAGCAGGCCCTTCTGGCCCATCTGTGGCACGATCTCCCTGGGGAAGATCGCGTCCTCCCACCAGCGAGCGACGTTTGGCTTTATCCTCTCCTCAACGAACGAGCGGATCTCCTCGCGCGTCGCGCGCTCCTCGTCCGAGAGCAGGGCGTCGAGGTTCATAAAGTCGCGCGGCTCGGGGGATTTCGGCTTAGAAGATCCAGCCCGGGTAGTGGTGGTCATCTCTCCTCCTCCTTCGGTCTTCGAGTGACCCTAACGGTCGCAAACAGTTTAAGGGATGCTCGCCTCTTTGACGTAAGAGCGGGAGGAGCCTTTATCTATCCGCCTTCGCTATCTTCTCCTGTTCCCTCTCCTGTAAGACGCGCCAGAGGATCTTACCGGACCCGCTCTTGGGCAGCTCGTCTATGAACTCGACCTGCCGCGGGTACTTGTAGGCCGCCATCTTGCCCCTGGCCCACTCGACGATGTCCTCCTCCGACACCTCGCCTTTCTCCTCTTCACGTAGGACTACCATCGCCTTGGCGGCCTCGCCGCTGCGCTCGTCGGGAATGCTTATGACCACGGCCTCCTGGATAGCTGGGTGCTCGTATAGCGCGCTCTCGACCTCCGCCGGCCAGACGTTATAGCCGCTCACGTTGATCATGCGCTTCAGCCGGTCGACCATGAAGAAGTAGCCCTCTTCGTCAACCGTTCCGATGTCGCCGGTCCTCAAGAAGCGCCTGTCGTCACGCTCAAAAAAGGTCTCCTCGTCGGCCTCGGGGCGTTTCCAGTAGCCCTTCATCACCTGCGGTCCCGAGGAGACGATCTCCCCCTCCTCCCCCAAGCCGACCTCCTCCAGAGTCTCCGGGTTGACCACGCGCGAGTCCACGTCGAACGAGGGGATGCCCAGGCACTGGAGTTTGGGGCGGTTGGGCGGGTTCATGTGCGTCTGGGCTATGGTCTCCGAGAGACCATAGCCCTCTACGTAGCGGATACCGGTCAGGGCTTCGAGCTTCTCGCCGACCGCTTCCGGCAAGGGCGCCCCACCGCCGCCAACGAGCTGTAGTGAGGAGAGGTCGTGATCCTCTATCTTTGGGTTCGAGAGCAGGTCCACGACCATCGTCGAGATGTTCGTCCAGTGGGTGATCTGGTAACGTTCGATCAGCTCCACCGCGAGCTCCCTCTCCCAGCGGGTCATGAGCACCGTCGTGGCGCCCGCGAAGATCGGGGCGTTCATGCTGTGCTCCATGCCGGTGACGTGGAACAGGGGAAGCGTGCTCAAGCCGACGCTATCCACGGTCATGCCGTTCCACACGGCGGCCCCGATGAGGTTGGCGTTCAGAGTACGGTGCGTGTGAACACAACCCTTCGGCCTCCCCGTCGTCCCGGAGGTGTACGGAAGGCAGGCCATGTCGTCGGGGCCGACGAAGACTTCCTCCGGTGAACGCCCGGCCTCGAGCGCCGCGTGCCAGGGGACGGCTCTCTCGTCCTCGAGCTCCCCCCGCGGCGCCGAGACCACGTCCGGAATATCAAGGTCGGTCTCCTCCTCCAGGTAGTCCGAGTAGGTGGCGACGACAGCGAGCTCGAAGCTGCTCTCGCCGAAGAGCGGCGAGAGTTGGGGGTAGAGCTCTTCCCCGCAGAGGGCGACCGCCGCCCCGGAGTCCTCGAAGTAGTGTCCCAGCTCCTCGGTCACGAGCATCGGGTTTACCGGCACGACCACCGCCCCGAGCTGCAGGATAGCGTAGTAGGCGATGACGAACTGGGGACTGTTCTGCGCGTACACGACCACCCGGTCGCCCTTCTCGACCCCGAGGTCCCTCTGCAAATAGCCCGCTAGTCCCTCGACTTCCTCCGTGAGCCTGCGGTAGGAAATGTCGGTCCCATAGTAGACGATGGCCGCCTTCTCGGGGTAGCGCTCCGCCGAGACCTTCAAGTTGTGCGGGACGCTCGTCTCCGGCAGCGTCAGGGTGCGCGCAATCCGAGACGGCCAGAACTCGAAGTGCCTCTCGTTCATGCTCCTCCTTTCGTCGGCCACCTCGTGTAGCAAAAGCCTACCCGCATCGAGCTGCCGGAGGGCCTTCGTGTCTCGAGCACAGAAACCGGTCTTCTGGAGCCGGTCGCGTGGTCTTACTCTCGCGCAGCGGCTCCCTCCTCTTCCGCCACGTCCTCGGCCATCTCACCTTCGTAGGTCTCC
>OBLS010000660.1_pt1 | contig 12926 bp, 12 predicted proteins | sample 1519901 | NCBI WGS metagenome assembly OBLS01 (sample SAMEA3113585, study PRJEB22503) | soil metagenome
TACCGAACGGCACGCTCATTGCCGGGTCGCCGGTCAGGTCGGCGGGGATCGTGTACGTGTCGCACAGGTACATTGCCAGCGGGTCGGCCGTCTTCGAGCCGAACGTGAAGGCGACACTCGGCGACGTCGGGGTCACGAGCACGTCGACACGCTCGTACGCCTTAGCGAAGTCGCGCGCCATCAAGCGTCGGATGCGCAGCGCCTTGCCGTAGTAGGCGTCGTAGTACCCGGCCGACAGCGCGTAGGTGCCCAGCAGGACCCGCCGCCGCACCTCGTCGCCGAACCCCGCCGTGCGCGTCGCCGCGTACATCGCGTTCGTGTCGGGCGCATCGACGCGCAACCCGTAGCGCACGCCGTCGTAGCGGGCCAGGTTCGATGACGCCTCGGCTGGGGCGATGATGTAGTAGGCGGTCAGCCCGTAGGTGAACGCCGGCACTTCGACGTCGACGATCGTGGCGCCGGAGGCGGCGAGCGACTCGAACGCCTGCTCCGTACGCTCGGCGACGTCGGGGTCGGCGCCCTGCGGCAGGTCGGTGATGCGACCCACGCGCAGACCATCCACCCCACGGCCGAGCGCCGCCGAGTAGTCGGGCAGCGGCTCAGGGATCGACGTCGAGTCATACGGGTCATGGCCCGACACGACCTGCAGCGCGATCGCGGCGTCGCCCACCGTGTGCGTGAACGGGCCGATCTGATCGAGGCTGCTGGCGAACGCGACCAGGCCGTAACGGCTGACGCGGCCATACGTGGGCTTGATGCCGATCACGCCGCACAGCGCCGCCGGCTGGCGGATCGAGCCACCCGTGTCAGACCCGAAGGCGAGTGCCGCGAATCCCGCCGCCACCGCAGCCGCCGAACCGCCCGACGACCCGCCGGGCACGCGGCTCGTGTCGAGCGGGTTGCGCGTCGGGCCGAACGCAGAGTTCTCGGTGCTCGACCCCATCGCGAACTCGTCGAGGTTGGTCTTGCCGATGATGACGGCGCCCGCCGCCTCCAGCCGGGTGACGATCGTCGCGTCGTACGGCGGCTTCCACCCGTCGAGGATCCGCGACGAGCACGTGGTGGGCACACCTCGCGTGCACATGTTGTCCTTGAGCGCGACCGGCACGCCGGCGAGCGGACCGGGATCTCCTCCCGCGGCGACCGTCGCGTCGATCGCCGCCGCCCGCTCACGCGCGGCGTCGGTCATCACGAGGTTGAAGGCATGGATCTCGGGCTCGCGTGCGGCGATCGCGTCCAGGTGCTGCTCGACGACGTCGGCCGCTCGGAGGTTGCCGGCACGGACGCCTGCGGCGATGTCGGCAACGGTCCGAACGGCCATCGTCAGACCTCGATGCCGATCACCGGCGGCACACGGAAACGGCCGTCTTCGGTCTGCGGCGCTTCCGCGAGCACCTCGTCACGGTCGAGGCAAGGCTGCTCGACGTCTTCGCGCATCACGTTCTGCAGGAGATACGGCTGGTTCATCGGCTCGACGTCGGATAGGTCCAGGGCGTCGATCTCGGCGAAGTGGTCGAGCATCTTGCCCAACTGCGCGGTCGCCTCCTCGATCTCGTCGACGGTCAGGTCGAGGCGGGCCAAGCGGGCGACCTTGGCGACGACGTCGCTGGTGAGGCGATCGGACACGACTGGTGAGGGTAGTGGTGATCGTTGACAGTCGTGTTCGTAGCTAGTCGTGTTCCTGGTGGGGCACGACGACGGTTCTCGATGCCGAGCCGGCGCCGAGCGAAAGCAACCAGTCGACGACGTCGGCCGCCTCGCTGCGGCGGGCGGCGTCGAGCGGCGTCGTCGAGTCCCACCGTGACACCCAGTCGCAGTCCGCACCGCGAGCTAGAAGGTATTCCGCGGTAGCGCGCTGGCCGCCGTGGCAGGCCCCCCAGAAGGCGGCGGTCACCTCGTCGGTGGCGGGTGGCCGGTCGGCCTCGAACAGCGGCTCGATCCGGTCGATCAGCCCCAACGTCGCCGACTCGAACAGCGTCGAACGGGCGCCGCGCTCGATCAGCCGCCGGGCCGCGTTCCACTGCCCGAACGCGGTGGCGTCGGCGAGCGGCGTCCCACCGCCGATCACGGCCCCCGGCGCCTCGATGTCGGCGCCGTTGTCGAGCAGCACGTCGATCACGGACACGTCGTCGGAGCTCGCCGCCCAATGCAGCGGCGTCTCCGTGTGCGGACCGGTGAAGCGGGCGTTCACGTCGGCACCGGCGTCGATCAGCAACTGCACCACTTGCGCGTTGCTCGGAAAGTGGCCGGGCCAGTCGGTGGCGGCGTGCAGCAGCGTGCGCGACATGCCGTCAGGGAACGCGCCGATGCGGGCGTTGGCGAGCGACGGATGCTCGCGCAGCAGTTGCACCAACCGATCCACGTCGCCGCCCTGGACCGACTGCGTGGCCTCGACCGCCAACGGGTCGTCTGCGCCGAGCACTATCACGCCGCCATTGTGGCCTACCTCGGGAGGAGTGCGTGCTGCGGCGCCGGACCGACATAGCGCGCCGAGGGTCGGATCAGCTTGGCGGCCTCAGCCTGCTCGAGCGCGTGGGCGCACCATCCGACGGTGCGGCTCACGGCGAACGTCGGCGTGAACATGTCCCGCGGCAGGCCGACCGTCGCCATGATCACGCCCGCGTAGAACTCGACATTGCTCGGCAGCGGCCGGTCAGGCTTGAGCTCTGCGAGTGTTGCCAGGATCTCGGCCTCGATCGTCATAGCCCGTTCGACGAGCTCGCCACCCAGCTGACCGGCCACGTCACGCAGCAGCGACGAACGCGGATCAGGTGCTCGGTAGACGGCGTGTCCGAAGCCCATGATCCGACGTCCCGCGGCGATCTCGCGGCGGACCCAGTCGGCTGCCCGATCAGGCGTTCCGATGGCGTCGAGCGCGTCGAGCGCGCGGCTCGGCGCCCCGCCGTGAAGCGGTCCCGCGAGGGCGCCCATCGCGGCGCAGACGACGTCGACGATGCCGGCACCGGTGGAAGCGACGACGCGGCCGGTGAACGTGGAGGCGTTGAAGCCATGGTCGACCGTGAGGATGAGGTACTGCTCGAGGGCCCGGGCGTGCTCCGGTCTCGGCACCGCGCCCGTTACGTCGTGCAGGTACGCGGCGGCGTGCCCGAGTGACGGGTCAGGATCGACGAGCGCTTCGCCGATCGCGCGGCGATGCAGCCGGGCCAGGATCGCCGGAACCATCGCCGCCAGGCGGCGTGCGTCAGCCAGTCGCTGCTCGGGGTCGACGTCGATCATCGGGCCGGCGCCGTTAGGTCCCGCCGCCGCGGAAAGCACTGTGCGCAGCTTGGACAGCGGAGCGTCGTCCATGCTTGCCACGACGTCGACGAGCTCATCCAGCTCGGACGGGACCGCGCGCAATGCGGCGACGTCGTTCCGGAAGAGCTGGCGCTCGTCGTGACCGGGCAGCAAGCCGCGCTCGAAGAGGTACCAGACCTCCTCGAACGTCGCCGTGCGCGCCAGCTCGGTCGCGTCGTACTGGCGGTAGTGGTAGAACCCTTCGTCGCCGCGGACGTCGCCGATCAAGGTGTCGGTGACAGCGACGTTGTGGAGTCCGGCTGGTACGTCGATCAACTGTTCCATGACACGAGTGTCCGCCGCTCAATGTTGTGAATCAACGTTGATTCGATCAACGTTGACGAGTACAGCGCGGCTCGTCACGATGGGCGCATGACCACCTACGTCGGCGCCACCGAGGCCGCCCGCATGCTCGGTGTCACGAAGCCGACGCTGTACGCCTACGTCAGCCGCGGCATCGTCGGGCGTAGCACCGCCGCCGATGGGCGCACGTCGCTCTACGCGCGCGACGAGGTCCAGCGCCTGGCCGGTCGCGCCCGGCGCCGCGAAAGCGAGCCGGCGACGATCGACGTGCAGATCAGCTCGGAGGTGACCGTGCTCCAGGACGAGGGCGTGAGCTACCGCGGGAAAGACGCTGTGGAACTGGCGCGTTCGCAGTCGTTCGAGCGCGCTGCGGAATTGCTGTGGACGGGCACGCTCGGCCAGCGCGGGCTCACGTGGCCGATCGATCGCGCCGCCCTCAGGCGCTGCCGGCACGTCGTCGAAGCAGCCGGCGCCGATGGGGCGATCGCACGCCTGACGCTGGCGGCCACGACGTTGTCGCAGGATGCCGGCGAGGACGACGCACCTACGGCGGCCCGCCGGTTGATCGCACTCGCACCGAGCCTGCTCGACGGTCCCGTGGCGGGCGACATCGCCACCCGGCTCGCGGCGGCGTACCGCCGCCGGCCTTCGCCCGAGCTCGTGCACGCAGTGTCACGCGCGCTGGTGCTGCTCGCCGACCACGAACTGGCGACGAGCACGCTCGCCGTGCGTGTCGCGTGCTCGGTGCGCGCCGACCCGTACGCCGCGATCGCGGCGGGCTTGTGCGTCGTCGGTGGCCCGCTGCACGGGACGGCGAGCGTTGCCGCCGCGGAATTGCTCGACGACGCGATGTGGAACGGTGCCCGGGCGGCGGTCGATCGGGTGCTCGCGGCTGGTCGACGCCTGCCCGGCTTCGGCCACTCCGTCTACCGCAAGGGCGACCCGCGGCTGTCACCCTTGCTCGAGTCAGTGCGGTCGCTGCCCGATCCGGACGGGCGCATGCAGGTCGTCGAGCATCTGCTCATGGAGGCGGGACGGCGCGTCGGACAACTGCCCAACGTCGACCTCGGACTCGGCGCACTGGCCTTCGTCGCCGATCTCCCCCGCGACGCCTCGCTGTTCGCAATCGCCCGCATCGCCGGCTGGGCGGCCCACTTCGAAGAGGAGAAGAGCGAGCGACCGGTGCGCTATCGAGGAATCACAACCCGCACCTAGCGCGCCGAGCCCAATTCCGCGGAAAGCGGATTTACACACCACCGGGCTGACGGGGAGCCCCTTTGCGCGGATTGGGGCACCGGTCACGACACCGGGATCGGTGCGCCGTCAAAGCTCGTTCCGCGGTTCGGCCACCTCGGCCGCATTCGGAGCGTCGGCGATCTCGTCGCCGAGTGGCTTCGAGGCCGAGGCCGTGTCGCCCACTGGCTCGTGAACGTCAGCCGGGTCCACAACATCGTCCCCGGCAAGTGCGACGCGCGGGGTCTCGTCCCACTTCTTGCCTCGTGTCAGCAGGAGGTAGATGGCTCCTGCCGCGATCGCGGCGAGCGACATCCATTGGTTCCATCGCAGGCCGGCTACTTCGGGAGCGGGGTCGATCCGCAGACCCTCGATCCAGAACCGACCGATGCCGTACCCGATCAGGTAGACGCCCAGCAAGCGTCCGGCGGCAAGCCGATAGCGCTTTTGGACCCACAGCAGCAAGCCGCACAGAGCGAAGTTCCAGAGCGACTCGTACAGGAAGGTCGGGTGGAACGTCGTGCCCGGCGGGTAGCCCGGCGGCAGGTGCTCGTCGTCGATCTCGAGCGCCCACGGCAGATCGGTCGGCTTGCCGAACAACTCCTGGTTGAACCAGTTGCCCCACCGCCCGATCGCCTGGCCGAGCGCGATCGCCGGCATTGCGAACGTGACCGCCGCGGCCGGCCTGATGCCACGTCGCTTGGATTGCCACGCGCCAACCGTGATGCCGGCGATCAGGCCGCCCGGAATGCCCAGGCCGCCCTCCCAGATCTGGGGGATCGCGCCGAGATCGTCGGAGAAGCGGTCCCAGTCGGTGAGGACGTGGTAGAGGCGTGCGCCGATGATCCCGGCGGCCACGCCCCAGATGCCGATCGAGCTGGCGTCGTCGCGCGTGCCGAGACCCGAATCCTCCATCTGACGACCGAGCAGCCAGACAGCGGCGATCACGCCCAGCGCGATCATCAAGCCGTACATGCGCAGGGTGAGCGGCCCGATCGTGATCGCGTTGCGCGCAGGGCTGGGAATCGACCCGAGCACGATCGTGACGAGCGCGATCACTGGTCGACACTCCTCGAATGCGAGCCGGCTACCCGGGCGACGAAGGCCAACGATTCGGCCACGATCACGTCGCGGTCGTAGTCGCGTGTGGCGACGTGGTAACTGCGATCGAGCCACGTGTGCTCAACCGGCCCGCCGTAGACGGCGGCGAGGTGCTCGCTGTCGCCGGGATCGACGACGTGGTCGTTGCGCGACGTGAACAGTCGCAGAGGCACGCTGATCTCGCCGTATCGATCGGCGATCGGCGCAACGCCGTGGAGCAACAGCGACCGCAGCGGGGCGATGGGCGTGCCGGCGTACGTGATGTCCGACGAGTCGGGGTCGGCGATGTCCGACCCCTCACCGGGCGCGACGACAAGGCCGTCGTCGAGCAGATCGTCGAGCATCGCCATCGTCTCGGTGTCGCGCACGCGTGTCAGCGGGTTGATGCACACCAAGGCGCTGATCGCAGGATGGTCGAGCGCGGCACGCAGCACGAGCGTGGCGCCCATGCTCTGGCCCACCGCGACGACGTCGGACCCACGCGACGTGAGCCGTTCGACCGCTAGCGCGACCTCGCCGCTCCAGGAGCTCCATTCGGTGGCGAGCATGTCCGTGACGGTCGTGCCGTGGCCGGGCAGGCGCGGCAGCTCGACGTCGTAGCCGGCGAGTGCCATCGCCTCGGCGATGCCGCGCACGGATGCCGGTGTGCCGGTGAACCCGTGGACGACGAGCACGCCGACCGGTGAGCCGGCAACGTGGGACCACGCCTCGCACCCCGCGATCACATCGGCGGTCGACGTCCCACTGTTCATCCCCGCGTTTCTACCAGCAGCGGGGCGTACCGGATCAGCGGATCTCGTCCTGCAGCTCGGGATGGTGGGCGGTGATCACGGCGACGAAGGCGTCGACCACGTCCGGATCGAACTGCCCGGTGCGGCCGGAGGCCACGAACTTGGCGGACTCGATGCGCGACCAGCTGCGCTTGTACGGGCGCCTGCTGCAGAGCGCGTCATAGACGTCGGCCACGCTGACGATCCTGCCCGCCAGCGCGATCGAGTTGTAGGCGATGCCGAGCGGGTAACCGCTGCCGTCCCACCACTCGTGATGCGACTGTGCGATCTCGGCCGCCATCTGGAACATCGGCGACGAGTTCCCGGCGAGGATGCGGTGCCCCATGCTCGTGTGGGACTTCATCATCTCGTATTCCTCGACGGTCAGCGGACCCGTCTTGCGCAGTACGGCATCGGGCACGGCGACCTTCCCGACGTCATGCAGGCGCGCCGCCATGCGCAGCTGCTCGCACCATTCCGGCGGGTGCCCCATCGCGTGCGCGATCTCGGCCGCCAGGTCACCGACGCGGTTGGTGTGCTCGCCGGTCTCTGCGTCGCGGAACTCCGTGAGGATGGCGAGATGCTCGAACGCCTCGTGGTGCTGCGAGGCAGCCGTCGCCGAGCCCGCGAGCAGGCCGTCTTCGCCGTTCACCATCACCTCGAGCTCTTGCGTGCGGAGCCGGAAGATCTCGGCCTGCTGGCGTGCAGTCGCCGTGTCGTGGGCGACCTGCAGCGTTCGCAACCGCAGGTCGGCTGCGTGCGTGAACATCTTGCGGTACTGCGAGTCGTGGCGTTCGCGCCGTTCGAGCGCCTCCTCGAACCGGCCGGCGCGCTTGAAGGCTGTGGCCAGCAGGTCGTTGACCTCGAGCTCGTACTCCTTGGCCTCGGTCCGCTCCGACATGTCGAGCGCAGCTTGCAGCACCGCGATGGCGTCGTCGAGGGCGCCGCTCCGCAGCGCCACGCGGCCCTCGGCCACCATCACGCCGAGCTGCGCCGAGGCGCTCGGCTCGGTCCCGAGCGCGGACGCGTCGGTCAGTACGCGGCGGGCCTCGGAGAAGCACTCGGCGGCGCGTTGGCGGTCGGCCAGACCCATGTACGCCTCGGCCAGATCGGCGAGCAGGTTGGTGACGATGGACGGGTTGTGGTCACGGGCGATCTCCACCGCCCGCTTGCCCATCGAGACCGCGGGCAGGTACTCCGACCGCGACGACCGGATGCGGGCGATGTTGCCGAGGATGAGGGCGATCATTTGCTGGCGCCCGAACGGCTCTGATGCGGCGAGTGCCTGCTCGTAGGTGACGATCGCCCGGTCGTTGTCGCCCATCGAGTGGTAGATCGCGGCGATCGTGTTCAGGATGTTGCCGGTGTCGACGTGCTGGCCGGTCGTGTGGTACACGTCGAGCGCCCGCAGGCAGTGCTCGAGCGCCTCGGAGAAGTTCGACGCCTGGTAATGCACGATCCCCAGCAGGTGCAACGACCAGGAGAGCACGAGCCGGGCGCCGCACTGCTCTGCGATCTCACTCGACTCCATCGCCAGCCCGAACGCCGCCTCCGGATCGCCCGAGGAGTGGGCGATGCTGGCCAGCCGGTACAGCGCCTCGCACTCGCCGACGCGGTCGCTGTCGGCACGCGCCGTCACCCGTGCTTGGAGGGCGTGTTGCCGCGCCGTCGCCAGGTTGGTGTCCTGCTCGTCCGCGGCGCGCTGCAACAGCTCACGGACTGCTGGGGACGCGCTCGGTTCGGCGGAGGCGACGGCATTCGAATCCATCGCCCCTCCATCGGCACGTCGGTAAGGCGACTTGAAGGGATCTTGACGCCATTCTGGCCGCATCATCCCTGCTCATCGGTCCCGTAAGAACGACGTCATGGCTGCGTATCCTCGCAACGATGTCGGTATCGGGCGCTCGCAGCACGCGACGGGTCGAGCGCTCGGCATTGACGGCGTTACTCCCCGCGGTCGTGCTCTTCCCGGTGTTCCTGATCGCAATGGTGGTGTTCTGGCTGCCACTGCGATTGGTGTTCGACGTCCCGTACTGGGTGCTGCCGCTCGTGTGGCTGCTGGCCGCCGTGCTGCTGTTCCTTCCGGCCGTTCAGGTCGCGCTGCTCGCCCGCTTTCTGGGCACACGGCCCCCGACGCCTGACGAGCTCACCGTGATCGCACCGATCTGGCGTGACCTGGCCGCCAAGGCCAACCTCCCGCAGTACCGGTATGTGGTGCGGGTGATCGACTCCGACGAGCTCAACGCCTTCGCGTGCGGGGGCCATCTGGTGGTGGTCACGTCGTTCGCGATCCAGGAGCTGACGGCACGCGAGCTGTCCGGCGTGCTGGCCCATGAGCTGAGTCACCATCTCGGTCTGCACACCGCGGCCCTGACGCTCGGGCATTGGCTGTCGCTTCCCGTGTTGGTGCTCGCACGGTTCGGGTTCTTCCTGCAGAACGTGGCGCGCGCGGCGACGGCTGCCTTCATGTCGCACTCGGCCGCGCTCACGCTGCTGGGGAGGATCGTGGCCGCCATCTTGACGGCCATCTCGTGGGTGTTCCTGGCCGCGTTGTACGCCTCGGATGCGCTGTCGAACGCGGTAGGTCGCGGTGCCGAGTTCGAGGCGGACCAACGTGCAGTGCGGATGGGCTACGGCAAAGCGCTCGCCGACGCGCTGCGCGAGGTGATCCGGCTGGGGGGAGGCATGCGACCCGTCGGATGGAGGGCGAGGTTGGCCGCGTCACATCCCCCGGCGCGAACCAGGGTGGCGCGCATCGAAGCGATGCTCCGGCATCCGTCGCGCTAGTTCAGCCGGCGATGTCGGCGACCTTGGCGTCGAGCACTCGGATCAGGTCGTTCGGGGCGACGCCGATGTCGAGCCCGCGCTTGCCGCCGCTCACATAGATTCGCTCGAACAGCGTGGCGATCTCGTCGACCACGGTCGCCAGCCGCTTTTTCTGGCCGAAGGGGCTGATGCCGCCGCGCACGTAACCTGTAACCCGCTCTGCGACGTCGGGGTCGCACATCTCGACGTGCTTGGCGCCGAGCGCTCTGCCGACCGACTTCAGCGACAACTTGCCGCTGACCGGCACGATCGCCACCGCGTGGCCGCCCTCGACGGTGACGAGCAACGTCTTGAACACCTGCTCGGGATCGAGGCCCAACTTGTCGGCGGCGTCGAGCCCGAAGTCGCGCAACGACTCCCCGCGCTCGTACTCGTGCACCGTGTACGCGACACCAGCCTCCTCGAGCTGATTGATCGCCGGTGTCATCGCTCACCAGTATGTTCACGACGTGCGCATCACGGCTGATCCGTCGACCGACTCCGCGCACTACGACTTCCGGCACGCGGTCCGGGTGCGCTTCGCAGAGACCGACGCGATGGGGATCGTGCACCACAGCCGCTACCTCCCGATCATGGAGGAGGCGCGGGTCGCCTACCTACGCGACATCGGCCACCCGTACCAGTCGGTGCGCGAGGAGGGACTCGACTTCACCGTCCTCGAAGTGTTCGTTCAGTACCGGCAGCCGATCCGCTTCGACGAGGTGATCGACGTACACCTGTCGGTGGCGCAGGTCGAGAGGGCATCGTTCCAGATGGCGTACCTGCTGACCGTCGACGACCATGTGCGCGCCACGGGCGTTACCGCCCACGGGTGCATCACGGCCGAGGGCCGGCCGACGCGGCTGCCGGTGTGGCTGCGGGAGCTGAACGCATGACGCTCAACACGACGGTGATAGGCGACGGCGCGGTGCAGGTCGAGGTGGCACCGGACCAAGGCGGTCGCATCGCCCAGATCACCGTCGACGGGGTGGCGCTGCTCGTCGGACACGCAGACGCGCACGAGCCGTCGCCCTTGGCGTGGGGTTCGTACCCGATGGTGCCGTGGGCGGGACGCATCCGCCGTGGCCGCTTCCGGTTCGACGGCGACGACTACGAGCTGCCCGTGAACTTCGGCGCGCATGCGATCCACGGCGTCGGCTTTGGCATGCAGTGGACGGTGACACGACACGATTCGGATTCGATCGAGCTCGAGCTGGCGATGCCGAACGACAGGCGCTGGCCGTTCGGCGGCGTCGCCCGGCAGCGCGTCCGTGTCGACGGCGCGGCGGTGCGGTGCGAGCTGTCCGCCCGCGCAGTCGAGCGGGCGATGCCCGTCTCACTGGGCTGGCACCCGTGGTTCCGCAAGCCGGCCCAGCTCGACTTCCGCCCGCGGGCGATGTACCGCCGCGATGACGAGCACATCGCCGTGAACGAGCTCGTCACCGTGCCGGAAGGCCCGTGGGACGACTGCTTCGTCAACGAGCCACCGGTTGCGGTCCGGATCGGGGGCGTCGACGTACTGCTGGAGTCGGATTGCCGCGACTGGGTCGTCTACGACATGCCGGCTCATGCCACGTGCATCGAGCCGCAAAGCGCCCCGCCGGACGCGTTCAACCTGCGTCCGAACCGCATCGAGCCCGGTGAAGCGCTGACGGTGTGGTTCGAGATCCGGTCGTTACCAAGCGGTAACACTCGCTAGTTAGCCTGTCCCGATGCCTCGGCCAAGGATCCTCGATCCCGCTGCCCCGTTGTCGCTCGCCTACTTGACGTATCGCGGCAAGCCCCACGTCGGGGGCCAGGGCATCTACACCCGCCACCTCACGAAGGCGCTCGTCGACCTCGGGCACAACGTCGAGGTGTTCGCCGGCCAGCCGTATCCCGTGCTCGACGAGCGCATCACGCTCACCAAGCTTCCGAGCCTCGACCTCTTCAACGATCAGTATCCGGGGCGCTTCCCGGCGTACTGGGAGTTCAAGAGCCGCTACGACGCGCTCGAGGTGGCCCAGTTCTCCCTGGGGGTGTTCCCCGAGCCGCTCGCGTTCAGCGCCCGCGTCAACCACCACCTGACAGAGCGGCTCGGCGAGTTCGATCTCGTGCACGACAACCAGTGCCTCGGATACGGCATCGCCAAGCTCGAGCAGAAGATCCCGCTGATCGTCACGCTCCATCACCCCATCACCCGTGATCGCATGCTCGAGATGGCCGCCGCGCCGAACGCGTTCAAGCGCTGGTCGATCGGGCGCTGGTACAGCTTCGTCAGCATGCAGGGCAAGGTCGCCTCGCAGATGCCCCGCGTGGTGGTGGTCAGCGAGAACTCGATCCAGGACATCCACACCGACATGGGTGTCGCCCTCGACCGCATGCGGCTCGTGCCGGTTGGCGTCGACCCCGAGCTGTTCAAGCCAGTTCCCGGTGTGGCGCGTGTGCCGGGTCGACTGATCACCACCGCATCGGCAGACGTCGCGCTGAAGGGCCTCGCCTACCTCATCGAAGCGATCGCCAAGCTGCGCGCCGACGGTGACGACGTCACGCTCACCGTCGTCGGCCGCGCCAAGCCCGGCAAGTCGCTCGACTTGATCGAGCAGTTCGGCCTGGCGCCGTACATCGAGTTCGTGTCAGGCGTCCCCGACGAACGCATCGTCGAGCTCTACAGCCAGGCGGAGCTGGCGGTCGTGCCCAGCCTCTACGAGGGGTTCAGCCTCCCGGCGATCGAGGCGATGTGTTCCGGCACGCCGCTCGTGGCGACAGACGGTGGGGCGCTGCCCGAGGTCACCGGTACCGACGGCGAGACGGTGTTCCGGTGTCGAAGGGGCGACGCCGGCGACATGGCGGCCACGATCAGACACGCACTGGCCAATCCCGAGCTGCGCGCCTCAGTAGGCGCGGCCGGCCGCCGCCGCGTGATCGAGCGCTGGACGTGGCAGCGCTGCGCCGAGCTCACCGTCGAGCAGTACCGCGACGTGCTGGCGATGCCGCAGAACCTCGCCAAGCTGCGCCGCAACGGGCGCATCTGATGCTGACGATCAGGTTCGAAGCGCTGGGTCTCCAGCCTGGCGACGCCGTGCTCGATGTCGGTTCGGGTTTCGGACGCCACGTGTACGAGTGCGCCCGGCGCGGTGCGCGTGTGGTCGCCCTCGATCGTGCCGCCGACGAGGTGGTCGAGACGCGCAACACGCTGGCGGCGATGGTCGAGTCGGGCGAGATCACAGCTGACCGCCTGACCGGCGTGCTGCGTGGGGATGCGCTGGCGCTGCCGTTCCCGGCCGAGACGTTCGACGTCGTCATCACGTCCGAGGTGCTCGAGCACCTCCAGGATGATGTCACCGCGATCGGCGAGATGGTGCGCGTGCTGAAACGCGGCGGGCGCTTCGCGGCCACGGTCCCGGCCCAGGTCCCGGAGACGATCAACTGGAAGCT
>OBLS010000661.1_pt1 | contig 12924 bp, 14 predicted proteins | sample 1519901 | NCBI WGS metagenome assembly OBLS01 (sample SAMEA3113585, study PRJEB22503) | soil metagenome
AGGGCCACCGAGCGCTTGAGCACATCACGCTGGGCTTCCCCTCGTAGCGTGGAGGCATCGCCTATTCGGGAGGGGCGATGGAGACGCGACGCAAGTTCGATGCGGAGTTCAAGGAGGGCGCGGTTCGGATTGTCCGGGAGACCGGGAAGCCGATCGCGGTGGTGGCCCGGGAGTTGGGCGTCAACGAGGGCACGCTGGGGAATTGGGTCAACCTGGATCGTCGGCGCCGGGAATCCGGGGACGGCGTGGTGAGTGAGTCCGAGCGGGCCGAGCTGGCCCGGCTGCGGCGGGAGGTCGCCGAGCTGCGGATGGAGCGCGATGTGCTCAAGCGCTCGGTCGCCCTCTGGGTGAAGGAAGCGATGAGCCGGTGAGCCTGGCCGCGTTCGTCGCCGCCCAGAGGGCCGAGCATGGCGTGCCGCACGCGACTGCGTGCCGGACGCTGGGGGTGTCTCAGGCGTGGTTCTACAAGTGGCGGGATGGCGATGTGTCGCTGCGGCGGGCCCGCCGGGCGGCGCTGGCCGCCCAGATCGGCTACCTGTTCAAGCGGCACAAACGCCGCTATGGCTCGCCGCGGATCACCGCCGAGCTGCGGGAGGCGGGCTGGCGGGTCAGTGAGAACACCGTCGCGGCGCTGATGCGCGAGCAACACCTGGTGGCTCGCCGCCGTCGGCGTCGGTCGCTGACCAAGCGGGACAAGAACGCCCGAAAGGCTCCTGACCTGCTGCGACGCGACTTCACCCCGCCGGCCGAGCCGGACGTGCGCTGGTGCGGAGACCTGACCGACCTGCCAACCGAGGAGGGCAGGTTCTACCTCGCCTCGGTGCTGGATCTGCATTCCCGCCGCTGTGTCGGGTTCGCCATGTCCGACCATCACGACGCCGAGCTGGCCCGGGCCGCGTTGTGCACCGCGATCGCGGTCCGCGGCGGGCAGGTCACCGGGGTGATCTTCCACACCGACCAGGGCGGGGAGTACACCGGGGCGCTGTTCGCGAAGGCCTGCGCCAACGCCGGGGTCACCCAATCGATGGGCCGCACCGGATCGGCGCTGGACAACGCCGTCTCGGAGAGCTTCCACTCCACCCTGCAGTTCGAACTGCTCGACGAGCACGCCCCGTTCGCCACCCGGGCGCAGACCCGCCGGGCGGTCGCGGACTACCTGGAGTACTACAACCATGATCGCCGGCACTCGACCTGCGGCATGCTCGCGCCGGCGGTCTACGAACACACCCGCAAGCGGGAGGCGGCATGAGCCAACCGTGTGCCGCCGCAGGCTACGAGACCCTCCACGTCGACGTCCAGGGCGCTGTGCGTCGCTGCGCGACAGGCCTTCGGCCTGCCCTGGACCCCGCCGCTCCGGCCTCGTCAGATGGCAGCCACCAGCGGTCGGCCAGAGGAGGAAACCGCCTAAGAGGAGTCTCCACGGTTCCAGGGGATTGCCGAACATGCTAGGCGGTGGGCCCCGTCGGACTCGAACCGACAACCCGCGGATTAAAAGTCCGCTGCTCTGCCAATTGAGCTAGAGGCCCCTGCGCACGGACTCGCTCGTGGTCGCCCGGCGCTGCGCTCGAAGCCTATCCCGGCCTCCCCGCCGGAAATGCTCACGCGCTCCCAGTCGTCGTACGGTGACCTCATGCGGCTGACCAAGTACGAACACTCCTGCGTGCTCGTCGAAGACAACGGTGGACGCGTCCTGGTGGATCCTGGCGTCTACTCGCACGGGTTCGAGAGCCTGACCGAGCTCACCGCCGTGCTCGTCACCCACCAGCACCCGGACCACATCGACACCGAGCGACTGGTCCCCTTACTGGAGGCCAACCCCGGCGCGACCCTGCATACCGACGACGCCACCGCGGGCATCTTGGCCGAGACGGGGATCGATGCACGTGCCGTACACGCCGGCGAGCGGTTCGACGTGGGCACCGATATCGCCGTCTTCGGAACGGACCACGCGGTGATCCATCCCGACATTCCGATCATCCCGAACGTCGGTTACCTCGTCGGAGGCCGCTTCTTCCACCCGGGCGACGCCTTCACCGTTCCCGACGTCCCGGTCGACGTGCTGGGCCTTCCGGTCGGTGCGCCGTGGCTCAAGGTCGCGGAGGCGGTCGACTACCTACGCGAAGTCGCGCCCCGAGTCGCCGTTCCGATCCACGAGGCGGTACTCGCGATGCCTGAATCGCAGTACGAGCGATTTCGGCAACTTGCCCTCGACGGGACCACGGTGACGGTCATCGAACCAGGTGACGCTGCCGAGTTCTGAGCGTGGTCGAGAGCTAGGACCGGCCGAACATCTGTGTCCAGTAGATCCCGCGCCCGGCATCGCCGGAATCGGCGGCGCCGACGCCGATCGCCACCGAGCTGCAGTCGAGGATGTTCCGACGGTGGCCGGGGCTGTCCATCCAGCCCTCGACGACCGCCTCCGGGGTGGAGTAGCCCATGGCGATGTTCTCGCCGGACCAGTCCGGGTATCCCTCCGCCGCTGCGCGCTCACCCGGGCCCTCACCCTCGGGACTCTCGTGGTCGAAGTAGTCCCGGGTCGCCATGTCGACGCTGTGTCCACGCGCTGCCGCGACGAGCCGGTCGTCGGTGCGAAGCATGACGTCGCAACCGTCCTTCGCACGTTCGTCGTTGGTGAGCTCGACGACCTCGGCCTCGAAGTCGGCCAGCGACCGTGGCTGTTCCGGCGTGGGAGTCGGAGTCGGGGTGGGCGTGGGGGTGGGCGTCGGGGTCGGCGTCGGCGTCGGAGTGGGCGTAGGCGTCACCGTTGGTGTGACGGTCGGCGTCGGTGTTGCTGTGGGAGGAGCGGTCTCCCAGGGCCACGGTTCGGTCGTGGACTCGGTGACGACGGTGAACGTCGCATCGGAGCCTCCGACCTGGCACGCCGGCAGGCTCAAGGTGAGCGCTGCGCCGACCGTGACTGCACAGACGGCGTAGCGGACGTGCACGATTCCCCTTCTCGTCGGCTCAGGCTCTTCCGTGCAATCCGTCAGGGTACGAGGGCCCCGATGGTCGCGCTAGTACCGGGTCGGCGTGGTGGACGTCCGTTCATCCGAGCGGATCCTGGCGACCAGTCGCTCGTCTGCGGCCCATGTCTACGAACGCCTGCGACCCACCAACCACCAGATCAGGGCAAGGACGGCGACGAGGAAGACGATCGGTGCCATCCGCTTGGCGACCGAGCCACCCGCGACGCCGAGCAGGTCGATCGCCTCCGGCGTAGGTCGGGACTCCTGAGGGACTTCCCGGGCCCTACCCGACTCACCTGACGACTCGGCTGCCCGTGGCTGGTCCTTCGCGGACTCGGCCGCCTCCGCGGGCTCGGCAGCTCGTGTCGAGGCTTGCGCGTCGTCGCCGTCGTTCGCCGACGTTCGCGCATCGCCACCCCCGGCCAGCCGGTCGGCCAAGCAGTCGGCGAACTGGCCGAGCAATTTGTTCCCGACGTCGTTCATCACCCCTCGCCCGAACTGGGCAGGCCTTCCGGTGATCGCCAGGTCGGTGACGACGCTCACCCGGGTCGAATCGCCGTCGCCGGTCATCGAGGCCGTCACCGTTGCCGCCGCGGTACCGGACCCTCGGGTTTCGCGGCCCTTAGCCGACACCACGGCCCGGTGCGCCGCGGCGTCCTTCTCCAGGAAGGCCGCCTTCCCCGCGTACGACACGGTGATCGGGCCGACCTTGACCTTGACCTGCCCGGTGAACGAGTCTCCGTCCACCGCCTCGACGGTCGCCCCTGGCATGCACGGCGCGACCCTCTCCACGTCGAGCAACACCTCCCAGGCGCGGTCGACCGAAACCGGTACGGAGAACTGGTGCTCGAGCTGCATCGGCCTAGACTCCCGCCGCCGCGATAACCGCCCGCCGGGTCAGCACCCGAGCGAGATGAGTCCGGAATTCGGCCGACGCGTGCGGGTCACTGGTTGGGCTCGTTCCGGCCGCTGCCTGCTCGGCCGCCGCGGCGACCGCCTCCACTGTCGCATCACCGCCGGTGAGTCCGTGCTCGACCGAGCGAGCCCGCACCGGCGTCGGCCCCATGTTGACCAGCCCCACCCGCGCCTCGTCGACCGAACCGTTCGCACGATGCACCATGGCGACGGCACCTACCAGCGCCCAGGACTGGGCCACCGTGTGGAACTTCTCGTAGCGGTGACCCCAGCCGTCCCCGAGCTTCGGGACCGAGACCGCCACCAGCACCTCGTCCGGCCCCACGGCCGACTGCAGGTAGTCGACGAAGAACTCGTCAGCACCGACGGTGCGTCGTCCGCCGGGGCCGGCGATCTCCATGGCGGCGTCGAGGGCGAGCGCAAGCGCCGGCAGGTCGCCAGCCGGGTCCGCGTGCGCGATGGAGCCGCCGAACGTCCCACGGTGCCGAACCGCCGGGTCGGCGACGGTCGCCGTCACCTCGGCGATCACCGGGCAATGCGTACGCACAAGCGGATCGTGCAACACCTGGTCGTGCGTGGTCGCCGCGCCGATCACCAGCCGGTCGCCGTCGTCGCGGACTCCCCGCATCTCGTCGATCCGGCCGACGTCGACCAGGAGCTCGGGGTACGCGAGGCGCATCCGCAGCAATGGGATCAGGCTCTGGCCGCCGGCGAGAACCTTGGCGTCGTCGCCGCGCTCGCCCAAGGCGGAAACCGCCTCGTCAACGGACGCCGGTCGTAGGTACGAGAACTCCGCGGGGATCATTTCGCACCTCCGGAAGCAGCGCCGATCGCCTGCCAGACGTGCATGGGCGTGCAGGGCATCTCGACGTCGTCGACGCCCAGCGGGCGCAGCGCGTCGACCACCGCGTTGACGACCGCCGGTGTCGACGCGATCGTGCCGGCCTCGCCGACGCCCTTCACCCCCAGCGGGTTCGTGGTCGACGGCGTCTCGGTGCGGTCGGTCGTGAACGACGGGAGGTCGGCTGCACTGGGCACCAGGTAGTCCACAAGCGTGCCGGTCAGGAGGTTGCCGTCGTCGTCGTAGACGGCACCCTCGAACAGCGCCTGTGCTATGCCCTGTGCGACGCCACCGTGGACCTGTCCCTCCACGACGAGCGGGTTGACGACCTTGCCGACGTCGTCGACGGCGACGTACTGCTTGAGCTCGACCATTCCGGTCTCGGTGTCGACCTCGACGTGGGCGAGATGCGTGCCGTGCGGGAACGAGAACGTCTCGGGATCGACGACCGCGTCAGCGGTCAGGATCGGAGCGGCGCCCTCGGGCAGATCGTGCGCGACGAACGACGCGAACGCGAGCTCCTGGATGGTCTTCGCGGTGTCGGGCGAGCCCTTCACGCTGAACCTCCCGCCGGCGAATTCGAGGTCATCCGGGTCGCACTCCAACTGATGGGCGGCGAGCGCACGGGCCTTCTCGACGACTTTCTCACTCGCTCGGACGATGGCCATGCCACCGACGGCGAGCGACCGCGATCCGTAGGTGTCGAGCCCGAGCGGAGCCGTCCGGGTGTCGCCGTGGACCACGACGACGTCGTCGAACGCCACCCCGAGCGCGTCGGCCGCGATCTGACCGAACGTCGTCTCGTGCGCCTGCCCGTGCGGCGACGTGCCGGTGACGACCTCGACCTTCCCGAGCGGGAGCACCCGTACCGTCGCGGCCTCCCAGCCACCCGCGACGTATCCTGTCGCGCCGAGCCATCGAGACGGGGCGAGCCCGCACATCTCGGTATACGTGGAAACGCCGATGCCGAGCTGGACCACGTCGCCGCGAGCGCGGCGCCGCTCCTGCTCCGCGCGCAGCTCGTCGTACCCGAGCAGGTACATCGCGCGCTCCGTCGCCGCCTCGTAGTTGCCCGTGTCGTACTCCAGGCCTGTCACGGTGGTGTAGGGGAACTCGTCGTGGCTGATCCAGTTCTTGCGGCGCAGCTCGATGGGATCCATGGAGAGCTCGGCGGCCAGCTCGTCCATGATCCGCTCGATCACGTACGTCGCCTCGGGGCGGCCGGCGCCGCGATACGCATCCGTCGGCGTCTTGTTCGTGAACACGCCGGTGCATGCGAAGTCGTGCGCCTCGAACTTGTAGATGCCGGGATACATGTAGCGGCCGAGCAGGGGTATCGCTGGTGTGAGCAGCTGCAGGTAGGCGCCCATGTCCGCGGTGAGATCGACCTTGAGACCGAGGACGGTCCCGTCGCGCATCGCTGCTATCTCGACGTCCTGGATGAGGTCGCGTCCATGGATCGTGACCTGACAGTTCTCACTGCGGGTTTCGGTCCACTTGACGGGGACGCCCAGCCTCTTGGTGAGGACGAGCGCGATCGACTCCTCGGCGTAGACATCCAGTTTGGAGCCGAAGCCACCGCCGACATCCGGTGCGATGACGCGGAGGTTCTGTTGCGGTATTCCACAGACCAGTGCCTGGAAGATCTGCACGAAATGTGGGACCTGCGTGGACGACCAGAGGGTGTACTCACCCGTCGCCGGGCTCGGCTGCGCGACAACCGAGCGAGGCTCTATGGCGCTCGGGATCAACCGCTGGTTGATGTAACGCCGGTCGAGGACGACTTCGGCCCCGTCGCGTGCCGAGGCGTAGTCGCCGTGGCTCTCGGCGAACGTGAAGCACCGGTTGGCCGGCACGTCGTCATGGACGAGCGGTGAGTCGTCGCTGGCTGCTGCTTCCATGTCCATGACAGGTGGCAGCACGTCGAACTCGAACTCGACGGCCTCCAACGCGTCCACCGCGGCAGCCGCGCTGGTAGCGGCGACGACCGCCACCCCGTCGCCGACGAAGCGCACCTTGTCGGTGGCGAGCGGGAGGTGCGGCGGCGTCTTGACGTCGTCCGACACCGTCCATGCTGTGGGCAGCGATCCCCAGTCGTCGGCCAGGTCGGCGCCGGTGAACGCCGCCACCACGCCGGCCCGTTCGCGGGCCGCGGTGACGTCGACCTTGGTGATGCCAGCGTGAGCCACCGGACTCCGCAAGACCGCAAAGTGGAGCATGCCGGGCAGTGTGATGTTGTCGGTCCATTGGGTGCGGCCGGTGATCAGGTGAGCGTCCTCGCGGCGGCGGCGCGCCTGACCGACCTCGGCAACTCGGCCCTCGGCGGTGGCCGTCATACAGGCACCTCCTCGCGGCCGGCGGCCTCACGCGAGCCGGCCTTTGCGGCAAGCTGCACGGCCCTGACGATGTTCTGGTAGCCGGTGCACCGGCACAGGTTGCCCTCCAGGCCCTGGCGAATCTCCTGCTCGGAAGGCTCCGGGTTGTTCTCGAGGAGATCGACCGCGGCCATGATCATGCCCGGCGTGCAGTAGCCGCACTGGAGCGCATGGCACTCGTGAAACGCCTGCTGCATCGGGTGTAGGCCGCCGTCCTCGCCGGCCAGGCCCTCGATCGTCGTGACCTCCGAGCCGTCGGCCTGGACGGCGAGCACCGAACAGCTCTTCACGCTCTCGCCGTCGACGAGGACGGTGCAGGCGCCGCAGTTGGAGGTGTCGCACCCGACGACGGTGCCGACCTTGCCGACGCGCTCCCGTAGATAGTGGACGAGCAGAACACGGGGCTCGACGTCGTGTTCGTGCCGGACGCCGTCGACAGTGACGCTGATCCTCGGCACTTCTCCTCCTTCGCTTCGGGGGACCGGCGATAGGGAGGGCTGGGCGCGTTGGCACGAGCCGGAACCCTCCGGCACGTTCGTCAGGGATCATTCGTGCTGCCCACGGGGCATCCCTTCGTGGCTCACGCCTTGCTCGCCACCTTAGGCACGCGAGGCGTCGCGCGTAAGACCCCGATCAGGGAGGTGGTGACGTGCGCCACGACGCTAGGCGCCCCGGCCTGCGCAGCCGGACTAGCCTGCCTTTACGGTCGAAATCCGCCACGCAGGAGCCGGCCCATGACACAGAGACTGCCGAACGACGACACGGAACCGCCCTACGAGACGCGCGCGCTTGAGAACCTCGAGCGTGAGGTCGACGTCTCGCTGCGGCGGGCCGACGACGCCATCGCCGGACGAGGGGTGCGTCGACGCAGGTCCCGTTGGCTTCCGATCACGGCCGTCCTGCTGGGGCTGCTGCTCATCGCGGCCGCCGCTCTCGCCACCTACCTGTGGCGGACGACGGACGAGTGGATGGCAGAGTCGGACCGCCTCGAGACGGTCGCCACCGAGCTGGCCGCCGAGCGGGACGCCCTCACCGGAGAACTCGACCAGGCTCAACGCGACCTGGCTGCCACCGAGCAGCAACTCCGGGAGGCGCAGGACCGGATCACGACGCTGGCGAACGAGAAGGCCCAGACGGCCGACGAACGCGAGGTGGCGCGCCTGGTGGCGAGCGACGTCGTCGGGGTGGCGAACCAGCTCGAGGTGTGCGTACGCGGCCAGGACCAGCTGATCACGGCCCTCGAGGACATCGAAGCCTTCGACCCCGCCTCGGTGTCGGCGTTCGCTCGCGAGGTGAGTGAGGCCTGCGCACAGGCGCTGGAGGGCAGCGAAGAGATCAAGCGGCAGCTGGGGATCGAATGAGGCGGTCCCTCCTCGCGGCAGCCGTCTCGGCCGTGCTGCTTTCGGGCTGCGGCGAGCTTCCCGACCTACCGCCGCTGCCGGACCCGGTGGCCATCGGCGAGACGGCCGCCGTCCAGACGCCCACTCCCGGCACCACGACGCTGTCGCCTGACGGGTTCCGCACTACCGAACGCGTTGCCGTACGGGTTCGAAACGTTGGCTGCGGTGGCGTGAGCACCGGAAGCGGGTTTGCCGTCTCCGAGGACGTACTGGTGACGAACCGGCACGTCGTAGCGGGAGCCGAGACGATGCAGGTCAGCACCTACGACGGACAGGATCTGTTGGTCGAGACGGCCGGCTCGGCGATCGTCGCCGACCTCGCCATCGTCAGGACCCGGTCGACGCTGCCGGCGGCGGTCACCCTCGCGGAGGCCGACCCCGAGGCCGGCGAGCCCATCGAGGTCGTCGGTTATCCCGGCGGTGGGCGGCTGACGTCGAGTACCGGGACCGTCCTCGGGTACGACGCCGACCCGCTCAACGCCAATGCCGGGCAGATCATCGTCACCGACGCCCGAGCCGAGCCAGGCTCGTCCGGAAGTCCGATGTACGACGAGTCGGGCCGGGTCGTCGGCGTCGTGTATGCGGCGACGGAGGACGGCACCCGGTCCCTCGCCGTACCGGTCTCGACACTGCGGACACTGCTGGACCAGACCAGCTTCGACGACGGCGTGCCGCCCTGCGAGTAGCGCCCCGCTTCTTGCGTGATCCAAGGCCGTCCACTGGGGCGTGGCACGGTTCTCAACTCGGACATACCGGGCTGTCAAAAGGCCATGAGTCTCGCCAGGTGTCGTCGCACAAGCGGGGTGCAGAGCGATCCTGACGACGCCGTAGGACCGGACTACGCTCATTGTCGGCACCTGGTCTTTCCCTCGTGGAGGTGTAACCGATGAGTGGCTCGGTCGTGCATTTCGAGATTCCCGCTGACGACGTCGTGCGGGCCCAGGCGTTCTACCGCGATGCGTTCGACTGGACGATCACGGCGATGCCGGACATGGACTACGCGATCGTCGGTACGACGCCGTCGGACGAGAACGGCATGCCGATCCAGCCGGGTGCGATCAACGGCGGCATGATGCAACGCCAGGCACCGACGACGGCACCGACGATCGTCATCGACGTCGCGGACATCGACACCGCTTTGCAGCGAATCGAGGAACTCGGCGGCAAGACCGAGATCCCGAAGCAGCCCGTCGGTGACATGGGTTTCGCCGCGTACTTCACCGACCCGGAGGGCAACGTCATGGGCCTGTGGGAGACGGCACCGCAGCCTTAGGACAGGTGGCACCTGGAAGGTGCCCTCTGGCGGCAGACCTGCCCTGGCATTCGTCTTTTGCCCGGCGATGCGTTACACAATGGACGGGTGACCGAGTGGCGTCCTGAGGAGCAGGACCGTCCATCCCGACCGCTGCTGCGGCCGGGATGGTCGGAACTGCCCGGCGACCCGGACCCGGCTGACCGGGCGATGGTCGCGCACGCCACGGCCGCGGCAGTCCTGCGTGTGGGCCGCGACGAAGGGCCCGACCCCGAACGCACCCGGCGGCTGATCGGACTGGCCGACGACGTCGGAATCGACGACATCGCCACCTTGTGGTGCGACGCCGGAGCCGGCACGTTGCCGGGCACGCTGTGGTCGCTGTACCTGCTGCGCACGTGGGTTCACCGTGACGGGGTCGAGGCGGCACGCCTGTTCGCCGCCGGGCAGCGCGTGGCCGAGGTGTCGACGGCCGTCGCCGGCGTCGCCGAGCCACCAGGCCCCCATGAGGTGGCCGAGATGGGCGACGCCGTGCTGACCAGCGCGTTCGACGGCGACTTCGCCGTAGCGCTGGAGCGCGCCGCTGCGTTCTGCCGGGTCGTCGCGACCGGCCGAGCCCACCTCGCCGACGACTGCACGGACGAGGACGAGGCCACCCGCCAGACCCGGCTCGCCGACGGCAACCTGCGGATGGCTCAGGAGCTCGAACACGCCGCTCTGCTGTGGCGCCAGAACGATCTCACCTGACGGCTCGGGCTTGGGAACAAGCCCGCCGTCGGCTATGTTCTGATACCGGCGACGGTCCTCAGGGGCTCTCGCTGGGCGTCAAACCGCGGTAACCCCGGGTCCCATTATTAGCCGCTACGAGCGGCCGTTGCGCCGAGAGGCGTTCCCGGTTCGGCGTCCCACCTCGTGGCGTAGCCCCCGGCCCCCGGGTCGGGGGCTACGTACGTCAACCCCACCCCAACTCGTGCAGGCGGTCGTCGTCGATGCCGAAATGGTGGGCCACCTCGTGCACGACGGTGATCTGGACCTCATCGACCGCGTCCTCGTACGACTCGCAGATTCGCAGGATCGGCAGCCGGAACAGGCGGATCGTGTCGGGCAGCACGCCGGCGTACCAGCCGTCCCGCTCGGTGAGCGGCGTGCCCTCGTAGAGGCCGAGCAGGCCGGGATTGTCGATCGGCGCCTCGTCATCGACCAGGACGACGACGTTGTCGATGACCTCGGCGAGTTCGGGCGGGATCGTGTCCAGCGCCTCGGACACCAGATCTTCGAACTCGGTGGGCGTGAGGTCGAGCACGATGACAGTCTCGCGGGTGACACGCCGACACGACAGGGCGGCTCTGTGTTACGAACGGTGGGTGATCGCACCCGCGACACCGGCGCTGCCCTGGCTTCCGGCCTGGGCGCGGCGGGCTGCGCCGTGGGCGACGATCGTGGTCGCCGGCCTGTTCGGAGCATGGCTCGCGCTCGTCGTGGCCGGGACGACACAGGCGGACGTCGGCCCACTCGGGGTCGACGCGGAGGTCGCGCCCGCATGGGGCGGACAGACGGTCATCGAGGTGAATCCGGTCGGAACCCTCGTGGTCGACACACACGACGCTCCACTCCAGATGCGGATCGCCGTGCGGGCGGTCGACCTGGACGGGGTACGGGAGATCGTCGCGGACCCCACCTCCCTGTCCAGCCTCGACGAGGAGCTGGTCGACGACCTGCAGGACGTACTCGTACGAGCAGCGATCCGGGCCGCTCTGGTTGCGATAACCGGTGCGCTGGTGGTGGGTGGGCTGGTGCTGCGGTCCTGGCGACGCGGGCTGCTCAGCGGGGCGGTTGCCGTCGGAGCTGTCGCGGGCTCTTACGGGATCGCCGCCTTGACGTTCGACCCGGATGCCGCCCGCGAGCCCCGCTTCACCGGAGTGCTCTCGACGGCTCCGCAGCTCGTCGGCACAGCCGAGGACATCGCATCCAACTTCGACGCGTACGCCGACCAGCTCGCCGCGATCGTCACGAACGTCGGGAAGCTCTATGACACGACGCTGTCGCTGAACACATTCGCTCCCGACGACGAGACCATCAGGTTGCTGCACGTGTCGGACCTGCATCTCAATCCGGCCGCGTGGGAAGTGATCAGGGCCGTAGCCGACCAGTACGACGTCGACGTGATCGTCGACTCGGGCGACATCGCCGACCACGGCACGGCACCGGAGTCCACCTACGTGACGCCGATCGAAGGACTGGACCGGCCCTATGTCTTCGTCCGGGGGAACCACGACTCGGTGTTGACGGAGGCCGCCGTCGCGGCCGAGCCGAATGCGGTCGCGCTGGACGGCAGTAGGCCGGTGACCGTCGCGGGTCTCCGTTTCTTCGGCGCTCCCGATCCGCGGTTCACTCCCGACCAGACGACGCGCGGAACGGCCGCCGATGACATCCGGCTCGCCACCGAGGAACTCGCCGACGAGGCCCGCGATTTGAACTCGCCGGCCGATGTCCTCGTCTTCCACGACCCGACCCATGCGGAGCTCTTCGACGGCACGACGCCACTCGTTCTGGCCGGCCACGCACACAAGCGGCGGACGGTCGTGCTCGACGAGGGCACCCGGATCATGGTTCAGGGGTCCACGGGCGGCGCCGGGCTGCGGGCGCTCGAGGGCGAGGACCCGACGCCGGTCATGCTCTCGGTGCTCTACCTGGACCCGGAGACGAAGCGGCTCCTCGCCTGGGACGACATCACGCTGGGCGGTCTCGGCCTGACCAGCGCGGAGATCCAGCGCCACCAGGCCGACGAGGACGAGGGCGACGGCGCCGAGCCCACGGAGTCCCCGTCGCCCACGACCTCCGCACCATGATCACGTCGACTGTGGCCACCACTTGCGGCCCGGGGTCGACACGATCATGGATCAGGGCCGGTTTGGTGTAGCCCGGGCGCAGCCCCTATCCTTGAGCGGTCCCCGACGGCGACGAGCCAAGGGCTAGCCGTCACGGTGAAGCCCCCATCGTCTAGCGGCCTAGGACTCCGCCCTTTCAAGGCGGCAGCGCGGGTTCGAATCCCGTTGGGGGCACGGAATCGCGGCTTCGGCCGGGTTTCCGGCGCAAGGTCCTGTGGAGCAGTTGGAGTGCTCGCCGCCCTGTCAAGGCGGAGGTCGCGGGTTCAAGTCCCGTCAGGACCGCCAGC
>OBLS010000662.1_pt1 | contig 12896 bp, 11 predicted proteins | sample 1519901 | NCBI WGS metagenome assembly OBLS01 (sample SAMEA3113585, study PRJEB22503) | soil metagenome
GCACGCCGCCAGCGTTCGTCCTGAGCCAGGATCAAACTCTCCATCAAGGTCATATGACATCTCCAGCCCTCCGAGGAGGGCCAGAGGACGTCGACACAAGAGAAAAGAACAACCCTGGCAAGAACGGCTGACATGAATGTCACCCGTCTTACCAAAGGAATCCCATCACGGCGATCAGCTCCGAAGGAACCGCTGCCGTGGACGGGGTGTTAATTTGGCATCGACAATTATTTGGCACGCTGTTGAGTTCTCAAGGATCGGACGCACACCAAGCCCAGCCCGCCAGGGCCGTTCTCGGGGCAACTCGTCTAACTTAGCTGACTCGACGGTCCCGGTCAAACCCGGAACCCTCGACTCGCACGTGCATCGTCATGTGCTCCGAGCCGCTGGCGGCCCTGAGCGAGTGTCGAGGCAGGAGGCCACGGGCCGGCCGCCGTCTCCGGCGTCCCGCTCCCCGCGAGCCGAACTGAAACCTACGGTGGCGGTACCGGCAACGTCAAGCTTGCCCGGTCGTGACACCAGACACACCACGCGGTCACCGGTCAGGGGTTGCCGACGATCTCAGCACCGCCAACCGTCCGCTTACCCCGTCGTACGACTATCCAACGCCCGTGGAGCAGGTCCGATTCCCGGATCGGCGTCTCCGGGTCCACGGCGGGCTCGATCCGAGCGTTGTTCACGTAGGCCCCGCCCTCGGCGATCGCCCGCCGGGCTGCCGACCGGGACGCGACAACGCCGGCGGCCACGAGCACGTCCACGTAGGACGGTAGATCGGTATCGCGGACGATCCGGGCCGACGCGGTCTCGGTCAGGGCGGCACCGAGCGTCCGCTCGTCGAGCTCCTTCAAGGAGCCCTGCCCGAACAACGCATGGGACGCCGCGATCACCCGCGCCGTCTCGTCCGGCCCGTGTACGAGGCTGGTCATCTCTTCGGCCAGGGCGCGTTGGCCGATGCGGGCCGCCGGTCGTTCGGCGCTTGCTCGCTCCAGCGCCTCTATCTCCTCAGGCTTGCGGAACGACAGCGCCCGCAGCAGGGTGCCTACCTCGCTGTCCTCGACGTTGAGCCAATACTGGTAGAACGCGTACGGCGATGTCATCTCCGGGTCGAGCCAGATGGTTCCCGTCTCGGTCTTGCCGTACTTGCTTCCGTCCATCTTGGTGAGCAGCGGAGTGGCGAGCGCGTGAACCGAGACTCCCTCGACGCGGTGGATCAGGTCGACTCCGCTGGTCAGGTTGCCCCACTGGTCGCTTCCGCCTGTTTGCAGGGTGCATCCGTAACGCCGGTACAGCTCGAGGTAGTCCAGACCCTGGAGGATCTGGTAGCTGAACTCGGTGTACGAGATGCCCTCCTGTGACTCCAGCCGCGCCGCGACGGCTTCCTTGGCGAGCATCCGGCTGACCCGGTAGTGCTTGCCGATGTCACGAAGGAAGTCGATCGCCGACAGCGGGGCCGTCCAGTCGAGATTGTTGACCACCTCGGCCGCGTTGGAGCCTTCGAAGTCCACGTAGCGCTCGACCTGGGACCTGATGCGCCCGACCCAGTCGGCGACGACCTCCTTGGGATTGAGCGTTCGCTCGGCCGTCGGCTTGGGGTCGCCGATGAGCCCGGTCGATCCGCCCACCAGCAGCAGCGGCCGGTGGCCGGCATCCTGCAGCCGCCGCGCCGTCAGCAGCTGGAGCAGGTTGCCGAAATGAAGGCTTGGTGCGGTCGGGTCGAAGCCGACGTAGTAGGTGACGGGTCCGGCCGTGAGGGCGGCCCGCAACGACTCCTCGTCGGTGGAGACCGCCACCAACCCGCGCCACTTCAACTCGTCGAGGATGTCGCTCACGGTCGTAACGATAGGGCTCAGCCGGATCCCGAGCGCCGGCGCGGCGCGTGCGCCCGGTACGTCGAGACCGTCGGTTCCGCGTCGAGCCAGAATCGCCAGGGACGTTCGGCCCCGCGGGCCAGCCCCACCCTGGGTCCGCTGCGCACCGTGGCTTGGGGCACGCGCGGTGGCGTCAGCCGCAGGGGCGAGGTCGGATCACACGTGTTGGCTCCGTTGTGCGACCTGGTCAACGCGAGCGTCGACGCCAACCGGGCCGGACCGCGCGCCAGATCGCGATCCGAGCGAGCAGCGGGCCGGCGCCGGCGCGCGATCTCCACGCCGGCGATCACCTCACCTGCGCGAAGGAGCACCGCGCTGGCCCGGCCCCGCTCGCCGCAGACCAGGTTCGCGCACCAGTGCATGCCGTAGCTGAAGTAGACGTACAGGTGGCCCGGCGGCCCGAACATGACCTCGTTACGTGGTGTCCGCCCCCGGAACGCGTGGGAACCAGGGTCGTCGGCACCTTCGTACGCCTCGACTTCGGTGAGCCGAACGGCGACTCTCCCCTCGGGAGTCTCGTGCGACATCACACAGCCGAGCAGGTCGGGCGCGACCTCGGGCGCGGAGCGTTCGAGCCACGCCACATCGATCGGCGAGCCGGTGCCGGGAAGGAGGAACTCACGCACGGTCCCATCCTGCCCGACATCGGCTGCACCGATCCCGCGTAGATCTCGAGACGGGTCCCGTTCAAAACCATGGGGGCCGGGCCTCGCTGCGCGTGGCCCGGCCCCGTCTTTGCGGCACTCGTCAGTTCCACGGCTGCGCTTCCGCGTCGAGTGCCGCCCCCGGCCCCCCCGGGATTCAGCCGCTAACAGATAGACCAGGCCAGGGGGGCGGTCCTGACGCGGCAAGAGTGTGACGTGCATCACATCTACCGACCGCGCCCACGTCAGCATGGCGCTCGCCGACTCCTCAGCCGTCGACCGGTGCCTCAGTGTCGACGGGCGGCCGGGCCCTTCACCGGCTGCTGGGCATGCACCTCGGCCCGCGCCGACGGCACGGCCGCCACCGGCGGCTCGGCCTCCACCAGTGGTTCGGATTCCACCAGCGGCTCGGACTGGAGCGTCGGCTCGGCCGTCAAGTCCGTCGGCTGGTCGGGCGCAACGGTCTCCGTGGCGCCCTCGACGAGACCGTCCGTCAGGATCGACCCGGCTGGCTGCTCGGGTTGGACGGCAGGCGGAAAGTCCGTCGGCATGCTCGTCGGAGAGACGTCGACCACGGAGACCTGCGACGGCATCTCGCTCGGCTCGATGGCCGACAACCCGAACACGGCAGCAGTGCCGGCCGTGGCCACCACGGCCGCCACGCCGAGGTGGGCGAGGCCGGCAGACAGGCCAGCACCCAGGCCGGCCGCAGCCGCGGAGCCCGACGCCACCGCGCCAGCTGCGACCGTGGTGCCGGATACCGCCGTCGTGCCGGCTGCCACCGCGCCCGACGTCGCCACCGTGCCCGACGTCGCCACCGCGCCCGACGTCGCCACCGCACTCGACGTCGCCACCGCACCCGACGTCGCCACCGCACCCGACGTCGCCACCGCACCCGACGTCGCCACCGCGCCCGATCCAGCCACTGCCGCGGAACTCAACGAGCCAGACGCCGCGGCGGCCGCCGGTGCGGATGGCATGGCAGACAGCCCAGGGCTGGACAAGAACGACCCGGTACCTGCTGTGCCGAGCAGCGCGGGGAGCAGCACGCTGCGCATCCTGCTGTTGAGGCTGGCCAGCTCGGCACGCGCGCGGGTGCACTCGCCGCAGCTGCCGAGGTGGCGCTCGAGTCGCTGCCGATCGCGCCCGCGCAGCTTCCCGCGCACCAGTCGGGCCAGCTGTGATGCGAACGGGTGGCACTCCGCCCCCGCCCTGAAGACATGCTCCTGCAAGTACTCCTGGCGGAGCCCCTCGCGGGCTCGGCTCGCCAGTGCCGCCACGGCGTTGGGCGACATCTCGAAGGCGTCGGCCACGACAGCAGGCTTGTCGCCTTCGATCTCGGTCTGCCAGAGCACGGCCTGCCACCGCGGGGGCAATCGACGAAAGGCGGCACCCAGGCTCGAGTCGTCGAACTCATCGGACGCCAGCCGGTCGGAGGCAGCGAGGTCTTCGAACTCGGCTACCTGCTCCACGAGCTCGACCCGCCCGGATCGCTTGAGTTCGGAGAGGTATTCGTTGCGGACGGCGGCCAGCAGGTACGGCCGAAAGGCGACGTCGCTGCCGCCACCCCGCAACATCACGCCCAAGACGCGGGCGAATGCCTCGGCCACGATGTCCTGGGCTGCGGAGTCGTCGCCCCTCGTCAGGAACCGTGCGTAACGCAGGGCGGCCGCATGATGCTGCCGGTACAGCTCGGCAAAGGCCTCCGAGCGCCCTTGCCGGACAAGGCTGAGCTGGCCAGGGCCGGCCCGGCCGACATCATCCACCAGAGTCATGCTGGCTCGCCCTCGTTCGGGAACCTGGATCCGGTCAGTATGGATGCCACGCCCGGGCCATGCTAGCGAGCGCCGTCAGCCTCTCGTCGCGAAATGTCGACGAAACCGTCGTCGTCGGCAGGATCAGGAATCGCCGCCGCGGAGCCACGAACGGTGCCAGCCGGCCACGCCGCGCACGGCGTCGAGCTGTTCGGCCACCCGCTGGGGCGCGGTTCCGCCCGTGGCCGATCGAGACCCGATCGACCCCTGCACGGTCAGCACGGACCGGACCGGAGGCCGTAGCCGGGTCGACAGCGACGTCAGGTCCGCATCGGTCAGGTCCCACAGCTCGATCCCGCGCTCCTCACACAGCCGGACGCAGGCCCCGGCGATCTCGTGTGCTTCCCGGAACGGCACGCCCTCGCCGACCAGCCATTCCGCCACGTCGGTCGCCAGCGAGAACCCCTGGGGCGCCAGCTCCTCGAGCCGCGAGGTGGAGAACCTCAGCGTCGCGACCATCCCGGTGAAGGCCGGGAGCACCACCGTCAGTGAGTCGACGGAGTCGAACACAGGCTCCTTGTCCTCCTGCAGGTCACGGTTGTACGCGAGCGGGAGCGCCTTCAGGGTGGTGAGCAGTCCGGCCAGGTTGCCGACCAGCCGGCCCGCCTTGCCGCGGGCCAACTCGGCGACGTCGGGGTTCTTCTTCTGCGGCATGATCGACGATCCGGTGGCCCAGGCGTCGTCGAGCTCCACGAACGAGAACTCCTTGGTGGCCCACAGGACGACCTCCTCGGCAAGCCGCGACACGTCGATCCCGATCATCGCCAGCACGAACGCCATCTCGGCGGCGAAGTCGCGTGACGCGGTGCCGTCGATCGAGTTCTCGACGGCACGCGAGAAGCCCAGCTCCTCGGCGACGCCCTCGGGGTTCAGCCGAAGCGACGACCCGGCCAGGGCACCGGAGCCGTAGGGAGACGCGTCCGCCCGCCGGTCCCAGTCGCGCAGCCGGTCGACGTCGCGGAGCAGGGCCCATCCGTGCGCGAGAAGGTGGTGCGACAGCAGGACCGGCTGGGCATGTTGCAGGTGCGTTCGGCCCGGCATCGCGATGCCGAGGTGCCGGTCGGCGTGTGCCACCAGAACGTCGACGAGGTCGAGGACGAGCGCGGCGACCGACCGTGCGGCATCGCGCAGGTACATCCGCAGCAGCGTGGCGATCTGGTCGTTGCGCGACCGCCCGGCTCGCAGCTTTCCGCCCAGCGACGGACCGATGCGCTCGATCAGCCCACGTTCCAGCGCCGTGTGGACGTCCTCGTCGGACGGTGCCGGCGTGAACGTCCCTGCAGCGACGTCGGCCGCAAGACCGTCGAGCCCGGCCAGCGTCGCGGCCAGCTCGGCGTCGTCGAGGAGGCCGGCATGGCGCAGGGCGCGCGCGTGCGCACGCGAGCCGGCGAGGTCGTGCGGCGCCAGCCGCCAGTCGAACTGGGTGCTGCACGAGAGGGCGAACAGCGCGTCGGCCGGCTTCGTCCCACCGAACCGGCCACCCCACAGGCCGCCGTCAGCCATGCCGGAGGTCGCGCTCGGCCGCCATCTTGGAGGGCAGACCCCACAGCTCGATGAAACCTCTGGCCAGCGACTGGTCGAAGGTGTCCCCGGTGTCGTACGTCGCCAGTGCGAAGTCGTACAGGCTCTGTTCCGAGCGGCGTCCCGTGACGACTGCCCGGCCGCCGTGCAGCGTCATCCGGACCTCGCCGGACACGTGCTCGTTGGCCTCGTCGACGAACCGGTCGAGCGCCTTCTTCAGCGGTGACGACCACAGCCCGTCGTACACCAGCTCGCTCCACCGCTGTTCGACTCCGCGCTTGAACCGGGCCAGGTCGCGTTCGACGGTGACGTTCTCGAGCTCCTGGTGCGCGGTGATCAACGTGATCGCGCCGGGCGCCTCGTACACCTCGCGGCTCTTGATGCCGACCAGACGGTCCTCGACCATGTCCAGCCGTCCGACTCCCTGGGCCCCGGCCCGCCGGTTGAGCTGCGTGATCGCCTGCAGCATCGTGACGCTCTCGCCGTCGATGGCCACCGGCCGGCCGGCCTCGAACGTGATGACGACCTCGTCCGGGTCGCGCGGCGTCCCCGGCGACGCGGTGTACGAATAGACGTCCTCCGTCGGAGCGTTCCAGATGTCCTCGAGGAATCCGGTCTCGACGGCACGCCCCCAGACGTTCTGGTCGATCGAGAACGGGTTCTTCCTGGTGGTCTCGATGGGCAACTCGTGCTTCTCGGCGTACTCGATCGCCTTGTCGCGGGTGAGTGCGAGGTCGCGCACGGGCGCGAGGCAGGTCAGGTCCGGCGCCAGTGCGCCGATGCCCACCTCGAAGCGGACCTGGTCGTTGCCCTTGCCCGTGCAGCCGTGCGCGACGACGGAGGCGCCGTGTTCGCGAGCCGCCGCGACCAGGTGCCGGACGATGACCGGCCGCGACAGCGACGACACCAGCGGGTACCGGTCCATGTACAGGCCGTTGGCCTTCAGCGCCGGCAGGCAGAAGTCCTCCGCGAACTCGTCACGGGCGTCGGCGACGTACGCCTCGACCGCACCGCAGGCGAGCGCGCGCTTGCGGATGGTGTCGAGGTCCTCGCCGCCCTGGCCGACGTCGACCGCCACGGCGACCACGTCCGCTCCGGTTCGCTCGGCGATCCAGCCGATGGCGACGGAGGTGTCCAGTCCTCCGGAGTACGCGAGGACGACGCGCTCGGTCACGGCATGCTCCTTTGCTGCCGGTCGGGAAGGGTCCGGCCCTCGGCGAGGGCGAGGAACCATTCAGCGACCTCGTCGCCGCCGGTCGGTTCGGACGTGATGACGAGCACGGTGTCGTCGCCCGCGATCGTGCCGAGGACGGCGTCCGGCGTCGCATGGTCGATCGCAGAGGCGAGGTACTGCGCCGCGCCTGGAGGCGTGCGCAGGACGACCAAGTTGGCCGACGACCGTGCCGACACGAGGATCTCCTCGCACACTCGGAGCAGCCTCGCGTCGATCGCGGTCCGCACTGCGGCGCGCGGTGTCCTGTCGCCACCTTCACTGGGCAGCGCGTACACCAGGTCACCGGCGGAGTCGCGCACCTTCACCGCGCCCAGTTCGTCGAGGTCTCTGGAGAGGGTGCCCTGCGTGACGGCGATGCCCTCGGCGGCGAGCAGCGCGGCAAGCTCGGTCTGCGACCGAACCGGCTCACGTCCCAGGATCCCCGTGATCCGCTGGTGCCGGGCCGCCCGCGTGGTCGGGGTCGCGGTCGTGGTCATGGCGCGCTCCGCCCGAGCAGAAAGGAGAGCAGCGCCTTCTGGGCGTGCAGCCGGTTCTCGGCCTCGTCCCAGACCGCGCTGGCCGGACCGTCGATCACCTCGGCGGCGATTTCCTTGTCCCGGTAGGCGGGCAGGCAATGCAGCACGATCGCATCGGCCGCCGCAGCCCGGAGGGCGGCGCGGGTCACGGCGAACGGCACGAATGGCGCAACGCGCTCCCCCGCCGCACCCTCCTGGCCCATCGACACCCAGGTGTCGGTTGCGACGACGTCGGCGCCGGCGAACCCGTCGGCCGGGTCGGTCAGGTGTGCCACCGAGCCGCCCGTCGTCTCGGCGATCTTGGCCGCGCGGGCCAGGACCTCCGGGTCCGGCGCGAACGCCGCGGGCGACGCGATCCGCACGTGCATGGCCGCGGCAGCACCGGCAAGCAGATACGAATGCGCCATGTTGTTGGCGCCGTCGCCCGCATAGGTGAGTGTGAGGCCGGCCAGATCGCCCTTTCGTTCGCGGATCGTCTGCAGGTCGGCGAGGAGCTGGCACGGGTGGTACTCGTCGGTCAGCGCGTTCACGACCGGCACCCGCGAGGCGGCCGCCATCGACTCCACCCGCGTCTGCTCGAATGTGCGCCAGACGATCGCGGCGCACTGACGGTCCAGCACACGAGCGGTGTCCTCGATGGGCTCTCCGCGGCCGAGTTGCGTCGACTGGGCGTCGATGACCAGCGGATATCCCCCCAGCTCGGCGATGCCGATGCTGAAGGACACCCGAGTCCTGGTCGACGGTTTGTCGAAGATGACAGCGACGGCCTTGGGACCGGCCAGGGGCTGGTACGCGTAACGGTCCGCCTTCATGGCGTCGGCCAGGTCGAGGACCTCGGCCAGCTCGGCCGGTGCCAAGTCGTCGTCACGCAGGAAGTGGCGGACCATCATGCCTCCCGGGAGTCGTCGAGAATTTGCGGCAAGGCGGCCACGAAGGAGTCGGCCTCGTCCATGGTCAGGATCAGCGGCGGCGCCAACCGGATCGCGTCCGGCGCCACCGCGTTGAGAATGAACCCGGCTTCGAGTGCCGCAGCGGCCGCGTAAGGCGCGACCGGCTCGGACAGCTCGACCGCCATCAGCAGGCCGCGCCCTCGCGTGCCCGAGACCAGCGGATGCCGGACCTGGCCGACTGCGGCTCGCAGGTGATCGCCGACCTCCATTGCGTTCGCGAGCAGGCCGTCCCGCTCGATCGTGTCCGTCACCGCCAGCGCCGCAGCCGCGGCCACCGGGTTCCCACCGAACGTCGAGCCGTGCGATCCGGGCCCGAGCAGCCCGGCCGCGTCACCGAACGCCAGGCACGCTCCGATCGGCAGGCCTCCCCCGAGCCCCTTGGCCACCGTGACCACGTCCGGCACGACGCCCTCCCGCTGGAACGCGAACCACTCGCCGGTCCGCCCGATGCCGGTCTGGACCTCGTCGACCACCAGCAGCGCACCGTGACGCCGGGTGACCTGCCGTGCCACGCGGAGGTAGCCCTCCGGCGGGACCTGCACCCCTGCCTCGCCCTGCACGGGCTCCAGGACCACAGCGGCGGTGTCCGCGGCGACGGCGCGCACGAGCGCGTCGGCGTCGCCGTACGGGACGTGCACGACGCCATCCGGCAGTGGCGCGAACGGCTCTCGGATCCCGGACTTGCCGGCCAACGCGAGCGCACCCATCGTGCGGCCGTGGAAGCCGCCCTCGGCCGCGACGATCCTCGGCCGCCCGGTCCGGCGAGCGATCTTGAAGGCGGTTTCGACCGCCTCGGTGCCCGAGTTGGCGAGGAACACTCGCCCGGGCGTGCCGGCCAGCGCGAGCAGCCGCTCCGCGAGCGCGACCTGCGGCGGTGTCGCGAAGAAGTTGGAGACGTGGCCGAGCGTCGAAAGCTGTCTGGTGACCGCCTCGAGCAGGGCCGGATGTGCGTGGCCGAGCGCGTTCACGGCCAGCCCGCCCAGCAGGTCGAGGTAGCGGCGACCCTCGGCGTCCCAGACGTGGCACCCCTCGCCCCGGACCAGGACGAGCTGCGGACGCCCGTACGTCGCCATCAGGGCGTTCCCGTACCGGCCGAGCCAGGCCTCGGTCGCCGTCGTCAGGCCGGTCACTCCGGCACCACCATCGTGCCGACCCCGGCGTCGGTGAAGACCTCGAGCAGCAGTGAGTTCGGCAGCCGGCCGTCGAGCACGGTCGCCTCCGCCACGCCGCCCCGAACCGCCCGCAGGCACGCCTGCATCTTCGGGATCATCCCGCTGTCCAAGCCGGGCAGCATCGCGTCCAGCTCGTCGGCCGTGATCTCACCGATCACCTCGCTGCTGACCGGCCAGTCCCGGTACAGCCCCTTCACGTCGGTGAGCACCACCAGCTTCTCGGCGTCGAGGGCGACGGCGAGCGCGGCGGCGGCGGTGTCCGCGTTGACGTTGTGAACGACGCCCTCGTGGTCGGGGGCGACGGACGAGACGACCGGAATCCGCCCGGCGTCGATGAGGTCGTGGACGGCTTCCGGGCGGACCTCCGCGACGTCGCCGACCAGGCCGATGTCGACGTCCTCGCCGTCGATCAGGACGCCCTGGCGTCGTGCCGTGAACAGGCCCGCATCTTCGCCGGAGAGCCCAACGGCAAAGGGCCCGTGCTGGTTGACCAGGCCCACGAGCTCGCGGCCCACCTGCCCGACGAGAACCATGCGCACGACGTCCATCGCCTCCGCGGTGGTGACCCGCAGGCCGCCGCGGAACTCGCTGGCGATGCCCAGGCGGTCCAGCATGGTCGAGATCTGCGGTCCGCCGCCGTGCACCACGACCGGCTTCAGCCCGGCCAGCCGGAGGAACACGATGTCGTCGGCGAAAGCCTTCCTGAGCGCGTCGTCGGTCATGGCGTTGCCGCCGTACTTGACGACCACGACCTTGCCGTGGAACCGCTCCAGCCAGGGCAGCGCCTCCACCAGCGTCGCTGCCTTCGCCAGGGCCTCGGTGTGGTCCATCAGAGCCGTCATGTCGAGTACGCCGAGTTCTCGTGGACGTAGTCGTGGGTCAGGTCCGTGGTCAGGACCGTGGCCGACGCGTCGCCGGACTTGAGGTCGATCGTGACCGAGACGGCCCGTGCCGAGAGGTCGACGGCCTCCCGCGGCTCACCGACCGCACCGTTCCGACAGACCCATCTCCCGTTCATCGCGACGTCGACGGCACCCGGGTCGAACGCGGCTCCGGTGGTGCCGATCGCGGCGAGCACGCGCCCCCAGTTGGGATCGCCGCCGAAGATCGCGCACTTGAACAGGTTGCTGCGGGCCACCGAGCGGGCGGCCTCGACGGCGTCGGTCTCGGACACGGCCCCGACGACGTCGATCGCGATCTCGTGGTGGGCGCCCTCCGCGTCGGCCACGAGCTGGCGGGCGAGATCCGCGCAGGCTGCGGTCACCGCGGCGGTCAGCGCGGCTTCGTCGGGCTCGGTACCGGAGGCTCCGCTGCTCATGAGCAGCACGGTGTCGTTGGTCGACATGCAGCCGTCGGTGTCGATCCGGTCGAACGTGACCTCGGTGGCCGCCCGCAGTGCGCGGTCCAGCGTCGGTCCGGCGGCGACGGCGTCCGTCGTCAGGACGGCGAGCATCGTCGCCAGCGCTGGGGCGAGCATGCCGGCCCCCTTGGCCATTCCGCCGACCACCCACCCGTCGCCGGCGACAGCGACCTCCTTGGGCCGCGTGTCCGTGGTCATGATCGCCACGGCAGCACCCGGCCCCCCGCTCCCGGACAGCGCCGCGGCCGCCTTCTGGATACCGTCCTCGAGCTTGCGCCGGTCCAGCAGCTGGCCGATCAGCCCGGTCGAGCACACAGCGACGTCGATCGCGCCGGCGCCGAGAAGCTCGCCGACGACCTCGGCGCTGGCGTGGGTGGTCTGGAAACCCTCGTGGCCGGTGTAGCAGTTGGCCCCGCCGGAGTTGAGCACGGCGGCGGCGAGCTGGCCGTCCCGGATGGCCTGCTCGGTCCACAGCACCGGGTTGGCCTTGCACCGGTTCGCGGTGAAGACCGCGGCCGCGTCGTGTCTGGGGCCGTCGTTGGCCACGAGCGCCACGTCCGGCCTGCCGCTCGGCTTGAGTCCGGCGGTGGCGCCGGCTGCCCGGAAGCCACGAGCCGAAGTGACGCTCATGGCGCCACCCCGGTCATCGGCAGGCCCATCGTCTCGGGAAGGCCGAGCGCGATGTTCGCGCACTGGATCGCTGCTCCGGCTGTGCCCTTGGTGAGGTTGTCGATCGCCGCGACGGCGACGACCCGCCCGGCGCGCTGGTCCACCGCCACCTGCACGTGTGCGGTGTTGGCCCCGAGCACGGATGCCGTCGACGGCCATTGGCCCTCCGGCAGCATGTGGACGAACGGCTCGTCGGAGTAGGCATCGACCCAAGCGGCCCGCACCGCCGCCGCGTCCGTCCCGGGCGCCAGCCGGGCGGTCGTGGTCGCCAGGATCCCCCGCGACATGGGAACAAGCGTTGGTGTGAACGACATTGACACCGCCTCGCCCGCGGCCGAGGCGAGGTTCTGCTCGATCTCCGGGACGTGCCGATGAACCCCGCCGACGGCGTAGGGCGTGGCAGAACCCAGGATCTCGCTCGCTTGCAGGTTGGCCTTGAGCGCTCTGCCCGCGCCCGACGTCCCGCACGCCAAGACGGCCACGACGTCGGCCGGCTCGACGACGCCCGCGGCGAGCCCGGGCGCGAGTGCCAGGGTCACCGCCGTGACGTTGCAGCCCGGGACGGCGATGCGCCTCGCCGCGCGCAACGCGTCGCGCTGCTTGCCGGCCGCCGTGACCAGCTCGGGCAGGCCATACGGCCAGCTGCCTGCGTACGGCGTGCCGTAGAACTCATCCCACGCCTGTACGCCGGTCAGCCGGTGGTCGGCTCCGCAGTCGATCACGACCGCGTGGTGGGGCAGATCGGCCGCGAGAGCACCCGACGAGCCGTGCGGGAGGGTCAGGACGACGACGTCGTTCCCGGCCAGCGTCTCTACGCTCGTGGACTTCAGGACCCGGTCGGCGAGCTGGACCAGGTGCGGGTGATGCTCGCCCAGCCGGCTTCCGGCGTTGCCGTGCGCGGTCACGGACCCGACCTCGAGCTCCGGATGGTCCAGGGCGAGGCGAAGCACCTCGCCACCGGCGTATCCACTCGCACCCGCGACCGCGACCCTGACACCCACGTTGCATGATTATGCCCTCTAGAGCATGTCCATGCAAGTCGGTCGTCGTGCGTTACTGGCCCTTCTGGCGGCGCCCTTCGGCAGCCGCTCGACCGAGGTTGCGAAGGGCAGCCTTCGACGTAGGTTGGGTTGGTTCCACGGGAGTGAC
>OBLS010000663.1_pt1 | contig 12890 bp, 9 predicted proteins | sample 1519901 | NCBI WGS metagenome assembly OBLS01 (sample SAMEA3113585, study PRJEB22503) | soil metagenome
TTGAGTTATGATTTTTAGACATATAAAAAATATAGTGATATCTCTAGCATATATATACTATTTTTAAAAAGATATATCTACTATATTAACAAAGTGTTTTCTTTAACTGCGGGTATTGGATACACTTAACCTATAGAATAATCAGAATGAGACAAAAAAGAGGTCAAATTTGTTTCACATCCCACTGGCCCCATTCTATAAGTGGGTTCATATACTTTGAATTGGATATTAGATTTTGTAAAAGCAAGAAGAAGCAAAAAGGAATAAATGCCATTAAACTATCTACAACAATCAATGGGAAAAATTCAAAATATTCCTAATACCAAGAATATAGAGATTATAAATGAATTTCTAGAATATATGAGAAGTAATGGTTCCTCCGAACATCATCAAAATAATAATCTAAAAGTTGTAATAACATTTGGCAATTTTATAGGTAAAGATAACTCCTTTTACAATATTAATAAAAGAGAACAAATTTTAGAATTCTAAAGAAATTCAGTCCATAAGAGAAGATAAAAAATGTATGCATAAAACACATAAATACTTTTATGCCTATTTTTGGGATCCTGTAATTAAAAAATTAAGAAAAAAGTATATTGGAAAACATTTACCATATCCTTTCTTTCACTTTTGATATAACTATTAGAAAACAAGCATGAGAAACAAAAATAATTATCCTAATAGAAAAGCTAATAATACAATTATTATGTAAAGTAAATACTTTTTGTGAATTAACAAGGTATTATACTCATACAAATATTACTGCTTATGTAAGGATCAAGATAAAAAAAGGTAGGTTTACATTCTATTATGTAATAATTATTTTCAAATAGTATTTACACAATTATTGAACCCTTTTCATAAATAGGACCAAGCAGATATCAATCCTTTTGTTTAAATAGTGCTGAGTTTATTAAAAGGAAATTATCTTAAAACGATGTTTTTTGTATGTAAAGTAGTAAGTTTATCTTTTATATTTATCAAAGTATTTCCTTTTATAATAGAATTGAGTCCTAGAATAAGGACAAATTACAGTAATATTATGACCATTTTTTAGGAATCTTGAATGGTTATCTTGTATGAATTTCTCTACCTCAATACATGCTGTAAAGTGTTTATCATATAATAAATTTCCTGGTATAGATCCAATAATTAATACATCAGTTGCTTTGGCAATAGCAATACGTTTGATCATTGCCCTTTCTAATACTTCGGTAAGTTTTATAATAGGAGACAAATTTTCATCTTTGGCATTTTCATAATAATGCTTATAATTAAGAAGTAGCAAATTACCTGCTAGTAGATGTTTTTTGTAGTTTAGTATTTTAGAAGTCACACTAAATAAACTAGAGTTACTTTCAGTATTACTTGTATCGGAAGATACGTAAATACAAAAGTGATCTCGTTTGAGATATTTATTGATACAATTTATAATAACTTCTTTAAGTTGCTCTGTATTATTACATAATAATAATACATGATGATTACAGATGTTTCCAAGAGTATGTGAAGTGGACAATCTTTCTATTAGTTGTGATTAAACAACGTAATTTTGTAAATATTTTTTTCTAGTATACTTTCAAGACTATTTTGCCCTAACACTTGTAAATTAAAAAATTTTTTAACTAAAAGATCTATAATTAAATTATTTAATAACATAAAGATCTAGAATATCTTATTATTTAAAAGTATAAAGGAATTTTTATAAAGTATCATGTACTATACTTTTTCTCATATTTTAAATTATTTCTATCATATATAAATATTATAATCACCAAAATCCTAATTATTTTAATTTTATTATATTATTTTATAGTATTATTCTCAAAACTATTAAAGTTTATTTAAGAATATGAAAATTAGAAATTATTATTCATGACATATAACGAAGATAAAAAATATTATGGAATATTGATACATGGTGGAATTAAAACAAAAAGAATAAGGAATTTAAATCAAACAGAAACAATAAAAATATCACTTAAAAAATCAATATGTGATGGTTTCAATTTATTAAAAGAAAATAAGAGTGCAATCGATGCTGTTGAAGCTTCAATCATAAGTATGGAGTCTAGTGGAAACTTTAATGCCGGTCTCGGCTCATGTTTAACAATTGATAAAACTATAGAAATGGATGCATCAATAATGAATGGAAAAGACATATCTGCTGGATCAGTTGGAATGATAAAAGGGGTAATTAATCCTATAAAATTAGCAAGATATATTATGGAACATACTAATCATGTAATGCTAGTATCAGATGGCGCAATTAACCTAGCTAAACAATTAGGTATGTTTAGTAATCAAATATACATAAACAAAAACAAATTAAGGATTTATGATAAATTGATAAGAAACATAAAAGATAAAGGTCAAGAAAATGACTTATCATCTTTAGAAAGACATTATAGTCAATATCATGATACTGTAGGTTCAATAGCAATTGATAAAAAAGGTAATATTGCGGCAGCTGTCTCTACTGGCGGCAGATGGCTAAAGCTATCTGGGAGAATAGGAGATGCTGGAGTAGTTGGAAGTGGATTATATGCTGATAATAAATTAGGTGCAGCATGTGCTACAGGCCATGGAGAATATATGATAAGACTAGCTCTTTGTAAATATGCCTGTGATCTAATGAAAGAGAAGAGTGCTTCTTTTGCAAGTAAAAAATCAATTTCCTTACTAACTAAAAGGTTTGGAAAAAATACTGGTGGAATAATTACTATTGATAGAAAAGGAAACTTTGGTATATCTCATAATTCAGAATCTATGCCAGTTGCGTTAATTAATAGTAAGGATGGAAAAATGAAATTGTATTTTAGCAATAATAAAATAGAATAATACATTTAATTCTTATTCCTTTTTTTATTTCAAAAGTATAACAAATACTCTATGCATTGTAACAATCAAATTTTAGGCATATTATAACAAAAGCTATAATTTTTTTTTTAGTTATTTCTTATCGTATTCACGTAAATTTTCTAATATAATATATAATCGATACAATTTAGAATAGAATTTTTTACTTTATAAAATATAATTTATATATAGTAAGAAAACCAAGTAAAAATAATATATTGATTTAAGTTTACTAAGAGGTTATTAAGGATGAAGTTAAAAGTAAAAGCTTCTGATAAAGATAATAATATTCCTTCACTTAAATATAATAGTAATAACCTTGGCAAAGAATTTAAGATACTTTTTGTAGGTGACATTAGTTTTGCAGAAAATTACGTTATACATGATTCATCAAGATCTAAATTAGGAATTAATGTAATAGAACAATATGGTCGTGATTATTTTTTTGAAAATATCAAACATGCATTGTTTGATGCGGATTTAGTAATTGCAAATCTTGAAACTCCATTAGTAGACATACAAAATACTCAAAGACCTTATTTTTCATATTCTAGTAGGTATAAGAAGAAGGAGGGACGTTTTCAACATTGGTCTGATAGTAAAAAGACTCCAATATATTTAAAAAAATATAATATATCAACTGTTTGCTTAGCAAATAACCACATGTTAGACTTTGGAATTGAAGGATTATATCAAACATTAGATACCTTAAATAATTATCGCATCAAGTTTTTTGGGGCGGGATATAACCGCAAGCAGGCTCGTACTCCTTTTATCAAAGAAATAGTAGTTGGAAAGAAAATTGTAAAGCTTATAGTCTTCTCCGCATTCGAGTATCGTAAAGCCTACGATATAGATTTTTCATTTTATGCTAGTAGTAGCAAAGGTGGTGTAAATCAGCTTTCACTTACTGCAATTACCAAAAAGATAAAAGAGATCAGAGAAAATACAGATGATACTTTTATTGTGATCTTTCCTCATTTGAGTGGAGCCAGAAATTATGGTTGGAAGACAGATAGGCAGACAGAAATGGGTCACAAATTGATAGATGCAGGAGCTAATTTAGTAATTGGTCATGGTCCTCATAATCTACAACAAATAGAAAAATATAAAGATCATTGGATTGTATATAGTTTAGGAAATTTTGTTTTTAATTCTCGTGGTGCTTATGATAAGTATAATGCACCACCACATGGGTTAGTAGCTAAATTAATTTTCTCAGATAGACAAAATAATAACATTATGCAGGACATTTCTAATAATCCGATAACAAAATATATGAGATTATATGTAACTGTTATTGATAATAAAAGAACAAATTTCCAAACTCGCTTTGTAAATGAAAAGGAATTTGAGTTTGTATATAAATCCTTGATCAGTAATAAAGATATATGGAAACCTTCAGAAGATGAAACAAAAACTGGAATTGACAATATAGGAAGATATATAGAATTATCATTAGACTAATATTGAATAAATAATTACAATTTTCGTATTTGTTTATACTTGGAATAATTAAATTTACTATTAACCTTTTTTAAAAATTCTAATTTCAACTCTCTTATTCACTAATATATTAATTTAAACTTCTATTATGAATAATAATCAATTTAATATAACTATTTGTTTACTTGCATTAGTCCTATTAATTATTATATATTAAATTACAATATATATAATTCCGTTTCAGATTTCTCATATCTATAAAATTATTTTTGATAGAAATCCTTTAATTCCATAACTTTTTTTAATTTTATATTTTAATTGGCAATACAGAATTACTTTTAACAGTCTCAGAATCTTTTGTTTCTTTATTTTGAGGATCTTTTTCTATTTCTCCATATTTTATTACTTTGACAATAGGATAAATGTCTCCAGAATTGAGTGTAAGATTCAATTTTTTATATCGTAGTAGTCCATATTCTGATTGTGGTTCTAATAGAAATGGAAGAGAATATCCACCTTCTTGATTGGTTAAAAATATTTCATAGTTAGACAGATTGTCCTCTTCTTCTATAGACATTAATTTTACTTGAGTTGGAGGGTATGGTTTCTCACTGGCTTTAAATTTTCTGTATTTGCTGGATAAAACCAAATATTTCTGTATTTGGAATAATTCTAACTCTGTACTGCGTTGAGATATGAAACCATGACGGTGTAATAGATTTATTATTTTAGTTTTATTAGATGGAATAGCGTATGCATATGGCAGTCGAGCCCTTCTAGTGATTCTTAAATTATAATGATAATCTGAAAAATCTACTTCTTCAATTTTTTTAGTCAATTTATTTTCAAGATTTATTTTATATTTTTTATCAGGTTCCCTAAACTGAAACCGAATTGGAATTCTGTCGCCAACATCATAAGAAACCAAATTGGAATTGTCTATAAGAAAGGAGGTATTGTTTTCAGCCCATTTTATGAGGGATAATAAAGCATGATACTGTGCAGAAACGGTTCGTTTAGATTGAATTGTTTGGTCTTCCTCCGTTAATGGTTCTCTTCCTTCTATTAAAATAGTAAAGATATCATATCTTAATGAAAAGAAGTTACGTGCATCAACTATATCATTTGTACTATGCCTTACTTTACCATCTGGATCAACAAGTATGTATCTATCACAGTTATAGTTAAAAGAGTTAAAAGCTGATTGTACATCTTTAATTAAACTATTAAGTTTATCTTCATCTAACCTTCTACGAATTCCTAAATTAGTAGGTGAATCCAAAAATACATCTTGGTAAAAAACATGATTACTTTTTTCAAGATATTCTTTTGAAGGAGGATAAGTATGGACATCAATGATAAGATTTGGTTTCCATGTCCTAATAAAAGAATGTATTAGGCGATTCTCTTTAGAACTTAATAATAAATGATCTCTATTCATATCTATATTCTCAGAAGTTTTACGTTGATTATTAAAAGAACCATCAGGATTAGCGTTAGATAGAATGGCTATGGAAATATCAGGAAATTCTTTTCCCTTAGTTTCTATTAAATTACTAATTAGTCGTTCTGTAGCTTTACGGCTTAGTTTCTCATCCCCATGTTGACCTGACATGATAAAAATCTTTAATTTAGGATCTACCAGTTTTCCAATAACAACAACATCCATTCTTCTTTTTTTAGGAGTTCTACCAATGATTTGATAATCTACAAATTTATTGTTAATCTTCTTACTATTAGTATTCAATCGTTGTTGAAGATTTGAAGTTTTATTTTCCATAATCTTATTATTATCATTATAAGGAGAATTTTCTTTATAATAGTTATAATTAATTGTATGTAAATTATTAAAAATACCATCGAGTTGATGATGAAAAAGATTTCTTTCAAATAGTTCAATTACCATCCCATTATCTATTGTAATAATATTGTCTATACCATAAGTTGAATCTATATTATGAGCTACAATAACAATTGTTACATCTTTCTTTAGTCGATTAAGCGTTACCATAATAGATTGCCTAGATACAATATCAACTGCAGATATTGGTTCATCTAACACAAGTATTTTTGCTTTTTTTAATAAGGCTCTTGCAATTGCAATTCTTTGTATCCCTCCACCTGATAAGTGAATATCGCCCTTTCCAATAATTGTATGCAATCCATTCTCATAGTTGCTAATGAATTCTAAAGCATCTGCTTTTATACATGCCTCTTTTACTTCAGCTTCCGAAGCCGTAGGATTGGCTAATTTAATATTTTCAATTATTGTTCCATTAAATATCATAGGACTTTGTGGAACAACTGCAATTTGAGACCTCAATGATGAAACAGAAATATTTTTTATATCTTGTTTATCAATCAATATTTGACCTTTCAGAGGATCATATAATCGCGTAATTAACTTTAAAATAGAACTTTTACCAGATCCACTTTTTCCAACTACAGCAGTTATTTTTTTAGGTTCTATTTTAATAGAAATATTTTTTAATACATCTATGTCTTTTCCAAATGAAAAAGAAACATTGTTAAATTCTATCTCTCCTTCTAATATTTTTAAAGGTGTAGAGTTTTCAGCTTCTTCAATTGAAGATTGGGTTTCTAAAATCTGTCTTATATGGTTTAATGCTATAATGCCTCTGCGATGTTCTTTAATATCGCGAGTAAAATATCTTACTGGTTCATATGCAAATACAAGAAAACCAGAAAATATTACAAGTTGTCCAAGAGTGATATCCCCATCTAATACTTTTAATCCTCCTAACCACCATGTTATTGCTATTCCTATAGCAGTCAATCCCCATGCAAATCCCATCATCAATCCATAGTCTCGTTGACTTTTTATTTGAGAATCTTCAATTTTATCAATTTGGCTTGTTATTTTTTCTATCGAATATTCTTCAGCATTTGATGTTTGTATCGTCTCAATACCATCAAGATTTTCTTTTAATAAAGTGGTTAATCTTGATTTATCATTTCTTTGCTGTTTCAATATATTAGTAATTCTGGATTGTATATTTCTTATTATAAAGAAATGAATTGGCAATATAGAATAAGCAACTAATGCAAGAAAAGGATCAATGAAAAAAAGCATGATAAGAGGATAAGATATTCTAAAGATGTTTGTTATTGATTTAATAATAGTTACTTCAACAAATGGCCTTACATTATTAGTATCAACTATGGTATGATTTAATAGATCTCCTGATCCATATTTTTTATGTATATCTAATGAAAGAAATTCCAATTTTCGAATTAATGCTCTTTGTAATTCAAATACAAAATTTCTACTGACTATAGATCTTAATGAAATTCTCAGAAATGATGCTATACCATAAGTTATCGCTACAATTGTTAAACTAATAAAACCAAAGAGAATTATTTCAGCTGGAGTCTCTCCTATTTTCACCCCATAGAATAGAATAGGCTTATCTTTATCATTAATAGTTAATCCATCTATTAATGTACCAGTAATAACAGGTACCTGCATAGGAATTAGGACAAAAAGTACAGACCAGAAAATGGCAAGAATTAATTTTCCGTTGTACTTTTTAAGATATTTTAGACCATATTGTAAGGAGGATATAGTCTTCGATTTTTTTTTAACCATCTAAGAATTCTTTATAGAATATTGTTAATTTTCTATTAATATATTTTTGATAGGATACAATCTAATGTTATCGTTTGCAGAAGAAATGACAGGAATATTTGAATTTTCTTCGAATTCTTTCGTATATAAAGGTGATGAGGTTATAGCTCCTGATACTGCAATTACATTATATCCTAGTTTCTTTAAATAGTCAGTTGTATATAATGCGGAAGGTGCACTATCAGCTGTCACTATTATATTTTTTACCAATTGTTGAAATAATGGAGAATTCAATATCATTTTAGTTTCTCTTTGTAAAATACCATCAGCAATTTCTATTATTACTATCTTGGGATTTACCTTTTCAATATCAGATAACATAGTCTTTAACAATTCTAATAACTCATCCAACTCACACTTGTATGTAGATGGAAAACCATACTCACTGAAATCAATTGTGAATAAAGGTGAAGCAGAAAACATCTCGTCTTGATCTCTATTTGAAACACTGCCTGTTAATTTACAAGCAGCAATTCTAGCTCCTTTTTCTGAAAATGATTTTATCAATTTACTGCAGATAGTTGTTTTTCCTGAATTCATTCCTGAACCTATAATTACTATAATATTCCTAAATTGAGTGCGGGGTTCAGCTATTTTGAATTTTAAATCTTTTAAATTTATTCTTTTGCCAGTCATTGTATCTTTAAGAAATCCTAAAAATAAAACATCTGATGGATTTCTTATAGACTTATGTTTTGATTTTAATGTTCCTACCATACCTGCTGCAGTTAATAGTGAAAGATTCTTTAATCCTTCTACTTCACCTTCATAAGCATCGGTAGCATAACGATTACCAAAAACTCCTACAAATAAATCTCCCCTGTACAATCTTATTTTTTTATTAGCTGTACTCACTATTCGTTTATGGTATCCAATCTTTAATACCTTGAATAATGCAACATCGCCTACACTGGGAATATCATTTATATTATTTGAGGGAACAACTTCATAAGTAGAATTGACATCCAATATTCTACAAGCCCACGACCATCTTGTTTGTTCTGTTGTTTGATTAGTTATAGTTTCATCTATATCAGAATTTTCTGCTATAATTGAATTGGTTTGAAGTTTCATTATCCTTTTTTTTCTGAAAACTTGTTGTACTTTTTTATTTATAACTGTTATATATAATTTATCAAATTAGAGTATAAAATTTTTATATTTCACCAATTTTTTTATGCAATATCTATTTATCTAGGCATTCTATTTGATTGAAGTTCAAATCCATTGTTTTAATAGATTCTCTTTCGATTTCTTACATAAATTAGCAAAGCAATAAAAAATATTGACTGGTCCCACTTTATAGAAGGGTTCAAATCCTACTGGCCCCGTTGAACTCTGGGTTCCAATCCTATCTTTTTTACTAGAATTCATAAAGCAATAAGCATTTGAACCAAGAAATAATTTTTACTTTTTGTAATCATTATTTCAGAATTAATCTATACATTAAAAAACTTAATTACTTTTTTTTGATTTTACTTAATTTGACAACATACTGGTCTAAATAATATTTTAATTCAGTAAGTTCTACACTTATTATACAAATTCTTTTGATATTTAAACATCGTTAAAAATCTTATCTAGGGTATTATCATATTCCATTTCCATTTCAAGTATTCAGAATACAATAACACATCTAACTAAGATAACATAATACTGTATATGTATTTTCATACAGATACAATTTTAAATGAAATTAGCCTAAAAAAGATAGGATAATTAAATGGCTACATACTATAACAATGTGAAATGATCTAGATAAATGGATAAACAAACGTCCAAATACATATTTATATACAGTTATTAGACATTTAATTAGTATAAAATACTTTCTATATGTAAGTGCATTTACAATTTCTAATTACTTTCTGATTACCATCACTAGGATAAATAATAATATTTATCGTGTATCTGTTAATCTCAAGTAGCTTTAATTCTGCTATTCTTAGCTTTTGTAATTTTAACTAATATGATTCCACTAAGAATAATAAATGCAATTTGAAATACTTGTATTGTTATTGCTTCTCCACTTATCGGACCGGCTCTTCCTGTTATTGGATTTTCAGGTATTCTAGTAATTACCCATAATAACATAAATATTGCTGTTCCTGCTATACCTATAGAATACCATATTTTACCCCATTGTTTAATTATAGGAACAACCCAAAATACCTGCGCTGCTCCTCCAACTAAGAATAAAATATCAGCGTTACCAATCTCCTCGCCACTACTGATAGTATCTATAACTTTATTTAGATGCAGTATTCCTGCAATCAAAGTGGTTGCAGCTGCTGCATAAAGTAATATAGTAAACTTTTTTACCATTCTCTATTTGATAGGTAAACAAACTAAAAAAAATTACCAAATTATATATATCATTTTCAAAAATTTGTTAATATTAGATTTTAGATATAGACAAATCATAATGAGATATATTTTAGTTAGATGCATAATTCAAGTATTAAATATAATATTGTAGTTGATACATCAATGTATAAACCATATATTACAATAGTTTTTGTATTTTTTATTATTTTGATAAGTTCTTTGAATTTTCCATTAAATAATATTGTTTTATTGGCGGAAGGTCAACAACAACAACAATCAGCTATTAGTGGTAGTACAAAGACTGTCACAGAGCTTAGTAAATTAAATGGAAAAAACTCATCAATCACATTAGAAAATAAAACTGTTAGCTATTTTGAAAATGCTAATGGTTATCTTGTTTATCCAATTTCTACAACAACAACAACATCATCATCAATTGAAAGCAATATCTCTGCAAATAATGATAATACTACTTTTCCAGCAGTGGTAATGATCCATGAATGGTGGGGGCTTAACGAAAATATAAAAAATATGGCTGAAACTCTAGCAAAAGAAGGATATGTTGTCTTAGCAGCAGATTTGTACAATGGTCAGGTGGCTAATACTACAGAATCAGCTCAAAATCTAGTTAGTAAAGTAAGAGAAAATCCTTCCGAATCAATAAACAATCTTCAACATGCTGTAAGATATCTAGCATCTTTAGAAAATGTTAATTCCTCTAAGATCGCTTCTCTTGGTTGGTGTTTTGGTGGTGGACAATCTCTTCAATTAGCATTAAACACAGAACCAGAATATCCTTTAGCGGCAACGATAATTTATTATGGTAATTTGGTGTCTGATCAAGAATCAATTTCAAAGATAAAGTGGCCGGTTTTAGGAATCTTTGGAGACCAAGATAAATCCATTTCAGTAGAATCCGTAAAACAATTCGAAGAGGCATTAAATGCAAATGGAATAACTAATGAAATTTACATCTACAAAGGAGTAGGACATGCATTTGCAAACCCATCTGGCGATAATTATGCACCACAAGAAACCCAAGATGCATGGGAAAAGACAGTATCTTTTCTGAAAAAATATTTGAAGTAATGCAGGATATTCTTTATTTCTTCACAAATAATCTAATTGCCCATAGATTTGAGATAATACATTCACAGCTAAATCTATCTCATTAATTGACAGATCCATGCTATTTATCGTTTAATATATAAAATTGATTTTTAAATCAATTCTAATTGTTAATTTTTTACTAAATTTTTTAGAATCATAAGTTTTTTTGAATTAGATTTGATATATACAAAGATAATTCTAGATGAGTCTAAACTTTTATTGAGATAACCAATAATAAAATACTATGATATTCAATATTATAGTCAAATAATGATGAAGGCGTCTGATTTATTCCTAAGATGCTTAGAATCTGAAGGAGTGGAATATATATTTGGTTTACCTGGCGAAGAAACTAATGATTTAATGTTTTCACTATTAAATTCAAAAATTAAGTTTATCTTAGTAAGACATGAACAAGGAGCTGCTTTTATGGCTGATGTCTATGGTAGACTAACACAAAAAGTTGGAGTGTGTCTATCTACATTGGGTCCTGGTGCAACAAACTTGATAACAGGTGTGGCAAATGCAAATATGGACAGATCTCCTATATTGGCTATTACCGGACAAACAGATTCTAACCTACGCCATAAAGAATCTCATCAAAATATGGACGTTGTATCTATGTTTAATCCTATAACAAAATGGAGATGGTCAATCCACAATGCCGATGTTATTCCAGAGTTAGTTAGAAGAGCGTTTAAAATTTCAATTGAGGAAAAAACTGGGGCAGTACATTTAGAACTGCCAGAGGATATAGCCAAAGACAAATCAAATATCAAACCAATAAAAAAGCCTAAACGAACATTAAGGTCAAGACCCCACAAGGGTTTGATAAAAAAAGCAGTTGAAATGATATTGAATGCCAAAATTCCGATAATTTTGGTAGGAAACGGCTGTATAAGAGGAAGTGCTAGCTCAAACATAAGAAAGTTCGTAGAAAAAACAGGCATATTTTCAATGAATACATTCATGGCAAAAGGTGTAATATCAGATAAATCTGAAAGACACTTACAAACAATTGGAATCCAAGATACAGATAATCTCCTCATTGCATTGAGAGAATCTGATTTGGTTATTGCGATAGGATATGACCTAGTAGAATATAGCCCAAAAAATTGGAATAGAAATATAGACAAGAAAATCATTCATATAGATTTTACTCCTGCTGAAGTGGAAACATACTATCCTCCAGATATTGAGATTGCTGCAGATATCGGTTACACAATAGATGCAATTTTACTTGAATTGACTAAAGAGAAAGAAGTAGAAAAAGAGAATAAAGAGAGAAGAAAAATTAATAACAATAACAATCTAAATTCTATAGATAGACCATATTTTGAAATACCTAATATATTCATAGAAATTAAGAAACAATTTAAAGAAAGAATAGAAAAATTCAAGGATGATTTTTCTTATCCAATAAATCCTATGAAATTAGTCATTGATGTAAGAAATGCTTTAGAAGAAAATGATATTGTTATATCAGATGTTGGAG
>OBLS010000664.1_pt1 | contig 12880 bp, 13 predicted proteins | sample 1519901 | NCBI WGS metagenome assembly OBLS01 (sample SAMEA3113585, study PRJEB22503) | soil metagenome
GCGCGCTCGGCAGGACTCGAACCTGCGACCTTCTGATTCGTAGTCAGACGCTCTATCCGGCTGAGCTACGAGCGCATCGGGAGCGCATATGATACCGCCGCGCTGGGCATCTCTCAAGGTCGGGGTCCCTCTGGGACGCATTTGTGGATATACTCTCCTGGTGGTAATGGCGAGCGTTTGCGGATAGAGGTGGGCGTAGCGACTTGAACGGATCCGTGCTGCTGGTCATAGGCGATGATGAAGAGCGGTTGCATCTCAGGCGCGCTCTCTCCGGGGAGGGTTGGCGTGTGATCCCGGCCGGCTCGGGGGCGCAGGCGCGGCAGATGGCCGACCGGCAGGAGTTCGAGGTGGCCGTCGTGGACAACCGGCTGCCCGACGAGAGGGGCTTCCAGGTAATCTCCGCCGTCCAGAAGCCCGGCGTCTCGACCGTTGCGCTCCTGCACGACGAGGACACGATGGACCGCATAGTCGGGATAGAGCTCGGGGCCGACTACTACATGCGCTCGCCGGTCAACCCCAGGGAACTGGTGGCGCGGGTGAAGCAGATCTTCCGCAAGCGCGAGCTCGTCGGTAGCGGACCGTCGGGCAAGATCTACGTCGGCGACCTGGAGATTGACCAGGATCAGGTCCAGGTCCGCAAGGGCGACAAGGAGGTTCTGCTCTCACCGCGCGAGTTCAAGCTGCTCTACACGCTCGCCCGGAGCCCTGGACGCGTCTTCCCGCGCGACGCCCTGCTGCGGCAGGTCTGGGGCGAGGACGAGTACATAGACGAGCGCACCGTGAACGTCTACATCCAGCGCCTTCGCAACAAGCTCGGCGACAACCCCACCGCGCCCCAGCTCATAGAGACCGTCAGGGGCTTCGGCTATCGTCTGGTGAGGCCGAAGGAGTCGTAGAGACGTAGCATGCTACGTCTCTACGAGCGGCGTATCAGCGCGCCGCCCCTGATGGTCTCGCCGGGACGCACGTCGTATCCGTGACCCACGATGCAATCTTCCAGGTAGGCGCCATCGCCGACGCTCGAGCCGGGGAGCAGGATGCTCCGCTTGATCGTGGCGCCGGGCCGGATCCAGCAGTCCGTCCCCACCGTTACGTCACCCGAGAGCGTCACGTCGCGCCCGACGACCGCGTCCCGTCCCACCAGCACGTGACCCTCGATGGTGGCCGAAGGGTGGATCTGGGCGTCCGCCCCGACCCACAGCCCCTCCCCGCGCTTCTCACCGGGGATCTCGACACTCACCCTCCCGGAGAGAACGTCGTACTGGGCCTGCCGGTAGGCCTCGAGCGTCCCGATGTCAGACCAGTAGAAGTCCCCCTGGTAGCCGAAAAAACGCTCCCCGTTCTCAAGGAACTTCGGGAAGATGTCCCTGGCGAAGTCGAAGAAGGCGTCCTCGGGCACGTACTCCAGGGCGCGTGGCTCCAGCACGTAGATGCCGGTGTTGGCTAGAGTGCTGATCGCCTCGTCCGGCGTGGGCTTCTCCTGAAAACTCCGGATGCTCCCCCATTCGTCCACCTCTACCACCCCGAACTCGGAGGTGTCGTAGACTCGGTGGAGCGCTATGGTCGCTAAAGCGCCCTTGTCTCTGTGGAAGGCGACGAGCTCCCCGATATCCACGTCGGTGAGGGCGTCGCCCGAGACGACGACGAAGGTGCCGTCAAACCTGTCCGCCAGGCGCTTCACACCGCCTGCCGTGCCCCCTAGCTCGTCCTCCCGGCTCAGGTTTATCGTCATGCCGTTCGACTTCGAGGTCTCGCCGTAGGCCGCGAGCAGAGCGTCGGCCAGGTAGTGGACGTTGACGTTCACCTCCTCTATCCCGTGACGGGCCAGCAGGCCGAAGATGTGCTCGATAATAGGGGTGTCGACGACCGGGGCCATAGGCTTGGGGATCTCGCCCGTCAGCGGGAAGAGCCTCGTACCCTTGCCGGCAGCAAGCGCCATCGCTTTCATGGACAGACCTCCGCTTCCGGGTCGCTCTGCAAAGCGCTGCGACGTACTCTATATTCCGCCTCGTGCACGTGAGCACTTTACAACGGCTCTTCCCGTCGGCCAAGTTCGACGAGCCTCTGAAACGCTACACCGCGTGGAAGATCGGCGGCCCCGCCGACGCGCTCCTAGAGCCCCGGAACGCCGAGGACCTTCTCGAGGCCGTAGACAAGGCCCGCGCGCACGGCATCCCAGTCACCGTGCTCGGTGGCGGAACGAACGTGCTGGTGCGCGACGGGGGCATCCGCGGGCTGACCATCCGGCTCGCCAAGGCCCTCACCGGCATCGAGATAGTAGACCGCTCCGTCATCGCCGAGGCCGGGGTCCTCTACCCGGTCCTCGCCAACGCGACCGCGGGGCGCGGCCTTGCCGGTCTCGAGTTCGCGACCGGCATCCCAGGTACCGTCGGGGGCGCGGTGTACATGAACGCCGGCGCCTACGGCGGCGAGACGAAGGACGTCCTCGACTGGGCCGACGTGTTACGGGACGGCGAGGTGCTCAGGATGGCAAACGCCGACCTGGAACTCTCCTACCGACACAGCATCCTGCATGACCACCCTGACTGGGTCGTCTTGAGGGCCGCCTACACCTTGTATCCCGGCGACCCCGATGAGCTCAAGGCCCGCATAAAGGGGTTCAGGGCTCAGCGTATGAACGGCTCCCCCAACAGGCCGAGCTGCGGCTCCACCTTCAAGCGGCCACCCGGGGACTTCCCAGGTCGCGTCATAGAAGCGGCTGGCCTCAAGGGCGCGAAGATCGGCCAGCTCGAGGTGTCCCCCGTCCACGCCAACTACCTCGTAAACCTCGGCGGCGGCACCGCCGAAGAGGCCCTGGAGCTTATCGAGCTCGTCAAGCGGAAGGTGCGCGAGCGATTGCGAATAGAACTGGAAGAGGAAGTGCGCGTGGTGGGGGAGCCGTAGGCTCCTCAGCGGTCAGCTCCTGACTTGCATGGCGATGACCCGCAGCGCAGGAGCCCGCAATGTGGTTGAGATTCGATGTACGAGGGTGGTGTGGCCGAGAAGCTCTAGCTGATGGCCGAGTGCTGATGGCCCACAGCTTTCGACGGTCCCGGGCGCCGAAACAGATCCGGTATATCTGCCAGATCCGTGTGCTGGTCGCAGACGTCGAGGAGAGCTTGCGAGGTGCACTGGGCTGCGCTTATAACCTCGACGCGGATGCCCTTCTCGCTCTGGAGGTACTCGACGGCCTCGACGTAGTCCCCGTCGCCGGAGACGAGGACGTAGGTGTCGGCGTGGTCTGCGAGCCGCATCATGTCCACGACGATGCCTATGTCCCAGTCGCCCTTGTGTGAGACGGTCCGCTCGCCCTCGGCGTTGAGGGTCTCGTGGACTATGAGGGGCTTGGAGCGTACCTTGTAGCCGAACTTGTTGAGGTTGTAGACGAAGGAGCGGGCCGAGGGGGTACCCTGCGCCTCGTCTGTCTCTTGCTTCTCGACGATGTAGAAGGTGGCGCGCAGGAGCCTGCGCTCCCCGACGGCAGCCGAGAGGAGACGCCCGTAGTCCAGGACGCCCTTGTAGTAGTTCTTGATCGAGTGGTAGAGGTTCGCCCCGTCGACGAAGACAGCCACCCGCTCCGCTTGTTCTTCACGCTGCATCACCCAGATACTAGCAGAAAACATGCTCAAGCCCCATAAAAAGGGCGGTTTACCGGCCACAGAACCTGGGTTAATATCCGGGGGCTATACGACTTTGTAAGTAGAGAGGAGCAGGTCCGGCATGGACTTCGAGGTCAGCATAGACGAGCACGCCGAAGCCTACTCCGTCATCTCGGTGCGCGGAGAGGTGGATCTCCACACGGCCCCGAAGGTACAGTCCGCTATAGAACGGGCCGCGGACCCGAACGGCGCCGTGGTCCTCGATATGGGCGGCGTCGCGTTTATGGACTCGACCGCTCTCTCAGCTCTCGTGCGCGCCAAGGACACCCTCCAGCAGCAGGGGATCTCTCTCCGCCTCGCCTCCCCCTCGAAGGCGGTCGAGCGTATCTTCTCCGTCACCGGCTTCCGGGACTACTTCGATATCTTTCCCTCCCGCGAAGCCGCCATATCCTCCGTGTAACGCCCGAATCTCCACCTCATATAAGACGTATGGTATAGCGTATGGCATGAAGAAGACCACCGTATATCTGCCCGACGATCTCAAGTCTACGCTCGGGCGCGTAGCTGCCCAGAAGGGGTGGAGTGAGGTGGAACTCATTCAGCGAGGCGATCAGGGTTCTGGTACGGGACTCCGAACCGCCCTGTCCGCGGGTGCCGCTCTTCTCCAGTGGTGCCCCGACGCTCGAGGTGGTGCTGGCGAACCGCCACGATACCCGCGACGTGCTCACGCTCGACGAGCTCCACTTCCGGCACTTGCCGGCCGACGCTGGGCGTCTGTGACCTGCGGTCCGTCGCGTACTAGAATCACTGGTGAAATGATGGCAGACGTCAAGAAGCTGGCCGTACCCGGGCCGCTCGGACGCCTGGGAGAGGGTTTCCGGGAGGCTGGGCACGAGCTGTACCTGGTGGGCGGATACGTGCGGGACAAGCTGCTCGGGCGCGAGCACCCGGACGCCGACGCTGCGACCGACGCGCACCCGCGCGAGGTCAAGCGGCTCTTGAGGCCGCACGCCCGTCACCTTTGGACGGTCGGCGAGCGGTTCGGGACCATCGGGGCTGAGGTAGACGGCTACGCCGTCGAGGTCACCACGTACCGCGCCGACCTCTACACGCAGGGTAGCCGCCACCCCGAGGTCACCTTCGGGGAGAGCCTCGAAGGTGACCTTGCGAGAAGGGACTTCACGATAAACGCTGTGGCCGCCGACGCTTTGACGGGTGAGATCCTCGACCCCTTCGAGGGGCGAAAGGACCTGGAGCGGGGTGTGATCCGACCCGTCGGAGCCCCTCTCGACCGGATGCGCGACGACCCCTTGCGGATGCTGCGGGCGGTGCGCTTCGAGGCGACTCTGAGCACACCGGAGAAGCCCTTCGCCATGACGCCGGACCTCGAGAGGGCTATCCGGGAGAACGCGCGCTGGCTCGAGAGCATAAGCGCCGAGCGCATCAGGGACGAGTTCGAGAAGATCATCACCTCGGGCAACGTCGCCCAGGGCCTCCGGACCCTGGTGCGCCTCGGCCTCATGACCTACGTCGTGCCCGAGTTCATGGAGACGGTGGACGTCGAGCAGGAGGCCGAGTTCCACCACAAGGACGTCTTCGAGCACACCCTGATCGTGGTCTCCGGCATCGAGCCCGACACGAGCGGGTGGGACTTCTCGATCCTGCGCAAGGCCGCGTTTTTCCACGACATCGGCAAGCCGCGCACCCTCATCTACGAGCACCGCTGCACGTACTGCGGCGCCAAGAGCCTCTCGGAGAGCGCAGACGAAGGCGATTGCGAGCGTTGCGGGGGCAGAACGGTCCCGAGGAGGATCCACTTCTATGGCCACGAGAACGTCGGGGCCGCCATAGCTCGCAGGGCGATGCGGCGCCTCGCCTACCCGAAGGACGACATAGACGCCGTGGCCCACCTCGTCGCCAACCACATGCGCCCCTACGGGTACGCTGCGAGCCGTGACCCGTGGAGCGACTCGGCCGTTAGGCGCTTTATCCGGGACGCGTACCTCGCGCGCGGCGAGAAGAGACTCGCCGACGTGGACATGCTCCTCAAGCTTGCGTGGGCTGACATCACGGGGAGCGCGCCGCGCCGCAGGCGCGTCGCCGAGGAGTCCTGGCGCAGCCTGAAAAACAGGGTGGATGAGATCCGGGCGGAGGACGCTGTCGAGAGGCTCGAGAGCCCACTGGACGGCAACGACCTCATGCGGCTCTTCGGGCGCGGGCCGGGGCGCTGGATCAAGGCGCTAAAAGACTACCTCCAGGGTGAGGTTATCGAGGGCCGTCTCGGTAAAGACGACAAGGACAAGGCCCGCGAGCTCGCCGAAGCCTACGCTCGCGAACACGACATCTTCGAGGAGTAAGGAATGGAGAGCTTCGACACGCTCGTAACCACCGACTGGCTGGCCGCGCATCTGAACGATCCGGAGGTGCGGATCGTGGACATCCGGGGCTACGTGAGGAAGTCAGACCTCGGGGGGGGACGCCAGAGGGCCGATTATCTGGCCGCGCGCGGCGAGTACGACGAGGCCCACATTCCCGGCGCCGTCTACGTGGACTGGACGCGCGACATAACCGATCCGGACGATCCCGTCTCCGTGCAGATCGCCCCGCCGGAGCGGTTCGCCGGGCTCATGGGCTCACTGGGCATCGGAGACGGCACGCACGTCGTCATCTACGACCACGCCGGCGGCCAGTTCGCCACGCGTCTGTGGTGGGCCACAACCTACTACGGCCACGACCGCGTCTCGGTCCTCGACGGCGGCTGGAAGAGGTGGACGGCCGAAGGCCGCCCGACGACCTCCGAGGTACCCGAGCACGAGCCGGCCTCTTTCACCCCCAGACCTCGGCCCGGCTGGAGGAAGGAGGCGGAGCAGGTGCTCGCTGCCAGCGAGCGCGACGCCGCCTTCGTACTCGACGCGCGCGACGAGGGACAGTACACCGGAGAGGTGGCGCGGGGCGAGGGACGGGCGGGCCGCGTACCAGGGGCGAAGCACCTCCACTCCGAGAGCCTCTTCGATCCCGAGAAGGGCACGTTCCGCTCAGACGAGGAGCTTGCCCTGATGCTGCGGAAGGCTGGCGTGCCCGAGGACAGGGAGGCGCCCGTCGTCGCCTACTGCAACGGCGGGGTCGCGGCGACGGTGCCGCTCTTCGTGCTGCACCGTCTCGGCCACAAGAACCTCGCCAACTACGACGGCTCCTGGAACGAGTGGGGAATGCGCGACGACCTGCCGGCCGAGTAGGGGCAGTTCACGAACCGCACCTACTCGGCCGGTCCCTCCTTTGTGGACACGCCCAACCCCGGTGTTACACTCTTCGGGATCTCATGAAGAAGTCACGGATCAAGAACCTCGCCTCCTGGGCGCTCAGCGTGGCAATGATAGCAGCAGGTGCCGCGCTCATAGCCTCCTTCTACTTCGCGAGCAACCTGGAGAGCATCGCCTCGAACAGCGCGGGCTCCGGCGGCTTCAACGTCCCCAGCCTCGACACCGGCGACGAAGGCCCCGCCACTACCGGTCCGAAGGACAAGACCCTCGAGCTGACCGTCCCGGCGATGCGCCAGATAAAGGAAGATGCCGTGCCGACCGTCCCCGGCAACGACGCCCAGGCACTCAAGAGCGCCCTCGGGGATCACGCTGCCGTACATCTGGCTGGCACCGGCTTCCCGTGGGACGAGGAAGCGAACGTCTACATGGCGGGCCACCGCCTCGGCTACCCCAAAACCAACAGCTTCCTCGCCTTCTTCGACCTCAACGAGCTCGAGAAGGGGGATGAGATCTACGTCACCGACGCCAACGGGACCAGGTACACCTACGAGGTCTTCAAGGAGTTCATCGTGAGCCCCACCGACCTCTCCGTGACGGACCTCGTCCCGGGCAAGAACATCCTGACCCTCCAGACCTGCACCCTGCCCGATTACTCGCAGCGCCTCATAGTACATGCCGAGCTGACCAACACGACCGAAAAGGCGGCGTAGGAGGTTCTAGGCCCGGCAGGTCCTGCAAGGCTTGCCCTGTGTTCAGTTTTCCACAGCCCTGGGACAGTCAGTTTGTTTCGAGAAGTATCCTTTATCGCCGGAACTCCTGTGCCTTGAAGCGCTGTCCCGTCACGCCTCGCGATTGGTCAGAGGCCAGGTAGAGGAAGACACTGGTGTTCTCCTCGGGGGTTATGCGGGTCGTGGGGTCCTCATCGGGGTAGGCGGCGGCGCGCATCTCGGTGCGCATCCCGCCGGGGTCTACGGTGTTCGCCCGGATTCGGCGCCCCTCGAGCTCTGAGGCGAGGATCTGGTTTATCCCCTCCACGCCGAGTAGGCGCCCCACCCCGCCCTCCCCTCGACGCTGACCCCGCTGACGACGTTGATGATGGAGCCTCGCTCCGGCATGTGTGGGATCGCAGCCTTCGTGACCAGAAAGAGCCCCGTGAGGTTCGCGTCTATGACCCGCCGCCACTCGTCCTCGGGGTATTCTTCTATCGGGACCCGCGGCCCGAGCACCCCGGCGTTGTTGACGAGAACGTCGATCCTCTCGAAACGCTCGACCGTCGCCCCGACCAGCCTCTCGACGTCCGCGCTCTTAGACACGTCAGCCGCGAGGGCCAGGACCTCCGCGCCGAGAGACTCGGCCTCCCGAGCTACGGGTCGAATGTGCTCCTCGCTGCGGGAGTTGATAACGATAGAGGCCCCCTCCTGCGTGAAGGCGAGCGCGAGCGCCCTCCCCAGCCCCTGGCTCGCGCCGGTGACAAGAGCGACTTTACCTTCGAGCATACCTCTCCCTTCGGTCGGTATCTCAGCACGCCCGCTTCGCGGCCTCTGAGCACGTCGCCTTACGCTTCGCCAGGCGCCTTGTACGCATTTCAGCTTAAACCTTTCTCGACCGGAGCGTCTCTCGAAAGCATGGCACCCGCCTTTCACGATACCCGAAGCCCTTAACACACGCCCTTCTTACGCGACGAACGGCAAAGAGCTGACAAGCTGAAAGCGAAGGCCTTATAAAGGCCCGAAGCGTGCTGCAATGCAAACGCCGCGTCGCCGACCTCCTGTAGCGTAGCAAGCCGCCATCGGAAGGCCGCGGTGGGTGAAATTTTTACGTGGCCCAACGCAGTTTGTCCAACGGAGGGCAAGCTTAGGAAGCTGCTTGGATGAACGCCCATTCCAAAAGATCGGAGCCCTCAACTCGGGATCACCGCAGCCATCGGTCAGGGCCTCCCGTGAAAACGGGCGGTGAGCAGGCATCGACGAAGAGAGCAACGGCTCCCTCGAACCGGTGGGAGTGTACTTGGCTCGTTGAGCGTGCTTCTCACGCGTTGGCCGTGGCCCATGCCGCCGCGGAAACCGCGCGGGCAATGTCGGCGGCGTACTCAGGATCGACGAACGTGTCCGACGTTTGGTGGTAGTTCGGATTGCCCTCGCTTTGCGGGGATCTCGGGCGCGGCCCGGCGAAGAAATCTTCCGTGATTGCGCAAGCGGCGTACCCAACCAGGTGGAAACTATGGTGGTCGCTCCTGTTGTACGCGGGGTCTTTATCCGACTGCGCCGAGCCTTTGTTCAGATAAATCTGCGGGGCGCGAAGGCGCGGGGATACCTGTTCGGAGAATCTCTTGATCCTCTTGGATAGCACGAGGGACTCGTCTTGGACGTCTTGGGAGTCCGCCCCGGCGTGGATTTCGTACGTGCGGGGGGCATTCACGTTGTACCCCATCATGTCCATCTGGTACACGGCGACTATGGGCACTCTTAGTGCGGCCTGCTCCCGAGCGTATTCTCCGCTGCCGACGAGACCCTCCTCCTCGGCGTTAAACAGAACGAAGCGGATGGTTCGCTTGGGCCGAGTGGTCGCGCTCAATCTCTTTATCGCGCGCGCTGCCGCCAAGACCGCGGCTATGCCGCTGCCGTCGTCGTCGGCGCCCGGAGCGGGATCCTCGTCCGGATCGTACTCACGACCCTCAAAGTCGGTAAAAGCCGCGGTCGAGTCCAGATGGGCAGTGATGAGGACCATTTCCTCGATTTCGCTCCCCTGGAGCTCCGCCTCGACGTTGTCCAGGACGTAGCTTCCGTGCGCGGTGACTTCGGTAAAACGGTGCAAGTGAACCGAGAAATCGCCACCGCCTATCCTCTCGAGGTCTAGCGCCAGCGTGTCCGCCGCTAAGGCGTTGTGCTCGTGCTGGACGTGTCTGCTATCGATCCTGGTTCCATCCGCGTCGTCGATCGGCACCTGTCCGGAGTAACGCTCGACGTCGGCAGCAACGGATTCTGGGGTGATTTCGCCTCGGAACGCGTCCATCTCTTCCTGGCTCAACGCGGTTTCCACGGGTGACGTCGGAAGCAGATTTGCCGCCTGGGTAGGTCCGGACGTTTCGAGCAGGCCCATGCCAGGCAGGAGCTTTGTGGTGTGGCCGTGGAGCGTCCCCTGAAAGTGGTACCGTAATACCGAGCGGCCAGCAGGCAGGGCGACGTAAAGACCCCCGTCTGAGGAGGCCAGTACCATCCGCGACTCCTCGTCACCGTCGAAGAAGCGGCTCGATTCTCCTTCCTCCCTCAGGAAGCCAGTGCGAGTTTGACGGTCGTCGCGCAAGAAATAAACCTCGGTCGCGAGCGGAAGGTCCTCACCCCCGAGCCTGAGTACCTCGAAGCCCAAGTCGTCGAGTTGCGAAGCGGCGCCGGAGGTCGCGATTGCGTACACCGTGGTGCCGTTGTCGCCGGTCACATGGATCGGGACCACAGCCAGGCTGAGGACGGCTTCGCGCCATTCGTCGCTAGCACGTTGTCCCACCGGCAGGGTAACCCGGAGGTATCTCAGACGGTCGCCGCTTAACACGGCGAGGGCCAAGCGAGGATGCGGGGCTACGCGGAAGCCCGCTTCCAAGGCATAGCCTCGTTCGTCCCGATCCTCCCCGACGTACACGCATCGCTCCGGGGTTGCGGAGTGGCCGGCTAGCTCAGCCGCCCGCCGAAACACCTCGGAGGAATTCTTCTCGCCGTAGACGAGCAAGTCGGGATCGAAGAAGCCATAGATTTCGCCGTCTTCGAGTACCCTTCTCACATTTTCTGCCGGTTCCTGTCCCACGTTCGATACGATCCCGAGCCGAACATCGTTGTCGCGCAATCCTTGCAGCACCTCGGGAACCTGCGGGTAGACGTCCAACCGCTCGAGTCGGTGGGGCAGATGGGGAGAGAAGCGAGCAGACCCTAGGGTTTCCCCAATGTCGAAGAAAGCAGTGAGCGCATCGGCCGAAAACCGTTCATCCATCGAGCTATCCTTTCGGTGCGGGCCGGCTCATGCAGACGCCGACTCCGTTTGTCTCAAACCAACGGTCTTTTAACGTAGCTGTGATCGATGAATTCGGGATGAATTCCCAGACTTTGCTTGGGATTTACGGTCAATTCATTCAGAATTCATCGCCGCTCGCTTGAATTGCACGTGACAGTCGGCTTCGGGAGCGGGTACACAGAGTTCCAGAGGTCCTGCTTCCCCAGGAAGGAGTGACGCTGTGCGTAGGCATGTGGTCCACAGACACTCGAAGTACTGCATGGTGCCGCCGTACGTGCTGCAGGAGGTCGTGCGGAATGGTGAGGCAGAAGACCGAAGGTCAGCGCTCGATACGCTGTTGATAGATAATACCCAGCGCACCCTACGCGCGATTCGTCAGGCTGCTCCGGTCGAACCAGCACTCGCTGCTACGGTTTCCGCGTTTGGGGCTGAGCTGAGTGGCAAGCAACGCGCGATCCATGACGCCCAACGCAAGGATATTTTGCCCGGCCGCGTGGTGCGCAATGAGGGGGATGAGGCCACCGGCGACCGGGCCGCGGACGAGGCCTACGATGGCCTAGGTTACACTTACGATTATTACCTGGAGGAGCTGGGACGCAACTCTCTCGATGGGCAGGGCGGGCCACTGCACGCTGTCGTCCACTACCTCGAAAATCACGACAACGCGTACTGGGACGGTCGGTACATGCTGTTCGGCGACGGGTTCCTTCTGGATCACCTTACGGAATTGACCGTGGCCGCCCACGAGCTAACGCACGGCGTGACGGAGGTTGAGGCCCAGCTCTTGTACTACAAGCAGTCGGGGGCGCTGAACGAGCACGTCTCCGACGCGTTCGGTTCCGTGGTCAAGCAGTACGTAAACGGCAGGGAAGACGCCAGCGAAGCCGACTGGCTGCTGGGCTCTGGCATCTGGAGGGATGACATCCAAGGGGAAGCCCTGCGCTCCATGAAGGCACCGGGTACGGCATACAGCGATCCGCTGATCGGCAACGACCCGCAGCCGGAGCACATGGACAATTATTACCGCGGGCTCGACGACAACGGCGGCGTGCACATCAATTCAGGCATTCCCAACAAGGCCTTCTACCTCGTCGCCGACCGTATCGGCGGGTTCGCCGGGGACAAGACGGCCCGCATTTGGTACGCGACGCTGCGTGACGAGCGGCTGCGTATCAGGGCCAAATTCCAGGAGTTCGCCCTGTTGACCTACATCAACGCTTGGAACCTGTACCCAGATGGAGAGGAAGCGACAATTGTAAGGAGCGCCTGGGCGGACGTCGGGATCGAGATTTCCCAGTAGCCAAGGAGTCGGCCGCTGTAGTAGTCTTCTGGCTACCATGCGCGTTCAATTCAGAACTGAAGGTGGCATCGCCGCTGGTCTGCGCAGAATGCTAGACATCGACACCGACGAGAAAACCATAACCATCGGCATCGCCGACAGAGTCATCGGCACCGACGACTTGCCGGTAGAGGAGGCCAACGAACTGGAGCGGCTAATGGAGGTAGCGGCTTTCTTCGAATTGCCCGCTACCTCCGCCCCTCCTGCTGGGGCTGCCGATCACCTGAGGTACACCATATCTGTTACCACCTGGGACCCAAGCCACAAGCGCCGCAGCCACAAGGCGCAGTTAACGGATCCTATCGAAAATCGTCGCGTCCGAGAGTTGCTTGGGTACCTGAATCGCCTGTGGGAAAAAAGGGTAGACGCTCGCCTTGCATCCCGAAGGCGCGACACCTCCTAGCCCCACCTTTGCGACCGGAATAGATGGTAGGGAACTTCAAGAAGACCAGCAGGAGAACCCCTTGTTCGGAGCGGATTTGCGACGCTTGCGATGGGTGAATGGGCCGACAAATGGATGGAGGTGACTTTCGAGCAGTCCGACCCCGACCTGCTGCTGTGGTCTGCCGCCGGCATCCGGGCTTCGCAGAGGACCTCAGCGTCGCGATCGGGGATCCTCTGGTGTTCGCCCAGTGGCACCCGGGTCTGGTCGAATGGGGTAAGGCGCTGCGAAGCGGGGCAAT
>OBLS010000665.1_pt1 | contig 12878 bp, 13 predicted proteins | sample 1519901 | NCBI WGS metagenome assembly OBLS01 (sample SAMEA3113585, study PRJEB22503) | soil metagenome
AGTTAATGCATGAACTTCTTCAGCCTCCTGACTTAGAAATGTCATCAAGGCTGAGGCTCTATAGTAGATCTCACTAAAGCGTTATTGTCTCTCTCTAGTATTGCAACCATAAAGAAAAAATTTGTCTGCTGCAAATACTCTATCATGGCTTCTTCTGAAAATAATGTCAGCAGAATCAAGACAGGAGCTTCTCTTCTAGCTAGCGGAGGAACGCTTACAAGCGAGCCATGTCAAAAATGCAGGGGGGTCCAAGTGCGCCTCGGAGAGAAAATTACCTGCATCAATTGTGGCAACGAGGCAAATACAGTAAGCACTCAGCCAAAGTCAGAGGCGGTACCAGCGCGAAGTTCGTCAGTCTTGATATCAGCCGCATCTCTAATTGAAGAAAAAATCGCGCTGTTGGCGTCAGAAATAAGGGTTGAGAATGACATTTCGATGCAGCAGCAAAAGGCGGAGCTTGTCGAGAGGTATCTTGGGATTTTGGAAAGGACTAAAAATCTAATTGGATGACCAGCGTAATGTATTTAAGCGTATGGGCATAAGTTGCTATCCATGAGCAGTAAGAAAAAGAATGCTCCGCTCCCTGCTTCAAGCGCGGGGCTTCTGAGGTTTTTTGAAGACGAGACAAAAGGGTTCAAGATCAGACCTGAGGCTGTGCTTGGGATAACTGGCGCTGTTATTGCAGCATCTATTTTGATAAGAATTTTGTTCCCTGTCGGTTGAATATGGATGCTTGCACCCCGGCGCGACGATGTATCGAACATTCATAGGCGCTGGGCAGTCACACGAATAAATCCTTCCTCTTCTAGAGTATCCTATTCTATCTGGCTTGCATGTGCCGTAATCATTGTTGTTGTAACGCATATTTATAATCTTCAGGCAGGCCTCGCAGGCCTTGCGATTTACCTTCCCCTTAGTCTAGCATCCCTTGTGGGCTCTCACTTCCTTGACTATCTTGCACTCCGGGGTACTCCATTGCACAAACTCTCGAAAATTGCACATGTATCTGCATTTGCTAACGTATTTTGGTCACTCACCGTTCTTCTAGGAATTGCCGCAGATCTTGTATTTTCCAAATCTCCATCAATGGACTATGTCATTGCTGGTATGCTACTTGCGGTAGGATTCAGGATAGGATTATTCATTTCAGTAATTGGAGCCAGCACCGCTAGGGGAATATTAGTGTCATTCATACAGCCTGTCATCTTTTTCTTTGCGTTTATGCCTCCATCTTCGTACCAGTCAATCATAACCCAAAGTTATTTGGGTATTGCGTTTGGGGCAATTTTACTAGCAATTGGTATAGTGTGGACTGTCATCGCAGACAGGGCAGGAAGGCCTGGAGTGAGGACCACTTTTGGCCTGCTTCGTGCTTTTCTTGTAGCATGGTCAGAAAACAGAGTGGACATGATCGAAGAACTAATTGAAGCAAGAGCCCATCAAAATATTATAACAACAAAAGTCATCCGTTTCCTTTTTGCAGGCAACCAGGCGGCCATAGTCCTGCCGGAAGTACACCCTGGCCCTTTTAGCATGGTTGGGGGAAGTAATCTCCCCTATGTTCTTTATGAAAGATTCTCAAAAAGGGCTCTTGTAATGCACAGCGTCTCAGATCATTCGCTCAACATTCCTTCCAAGAAGGAATTAGAGAAATATGTCAAAGACCTAAGACAAATGACAACAAAGGAAAAGGGGCGTACGTGTTGTGTGCCGGTGCAGGTGAAGATAAACAACTCCACCTCAACTGGTATTGCATTTGGCGATACTGCAATGGTAATGCTGTCGCTTGCCCCGACTGGCATGGAAGACATTCCTCGGAGCGTGAGCAGCGAACTTGAATCCTTTGGTGCAACTATTGGATTTTCTGACGTTTTGGTAGTTGACTGCCATAATGCAATGGGCAAACACCTTAACGATTCTGACAGAAACGATATGATTACATCTGCAAAACAATGCTTGGACCAATTAAAAAAGCAGCCCCAGAAGCATTTCAAAGTAGGCTTTGCCAGCTTAGACGATGTCGATCACAGGATGCAACGCACAGACGAGCTGGGGCAAGGCGGACTTGCGGTACTAGTCATAAGCATAGATAACAAAAACTATGTCATAGGATGGGCAGACTCAAACAATATGGAGAATAGAGCTCGTGACTATATTGTCTCCAGAATAAAGGGTAATGCAACCATGCTGGAGATATGCAGTTCTGATACGCACTCAACGTCAGGCAAGAGGACTAGAGAAGGATATTTTGCCCTTGGAACCACCATGGATCTGGACAAAATTGCTACAACGTATATTCAACTCTGCTCCAAGGCAACAGAGTTGGCCTCTGCATCAGCTTTTGAGCTTACTTGGGCCCAATCAGCCATCAAGGTAATGGGCAGAAAGCAGTTTGAGGATTACTCTAGCGCACTTGACAGATCAGTGAATGTGACTAAAATCTTTCTTGCAATCACCGTTGCAAGCTTTATTACAATGCTAGTTTTTATCTAGCCGCCTGACGCCGATACAACATACATTTCAGGCAAAAAACCTTTCACATCCATGATAAAAGACCTGAACTTGTGTATTGGTACAAGTGGAACTGTATCGATAAATCTTACCGATTCAGCATGCAAGGTCAGCAAGACGGGCACGACCTGAGACACCGTTTTGTCATACCTGATTAGCCGCTCCGCTCTTGCCGCCTGCTTTTGAGAAAATTTTGATATAGATGAGAGGCTAGTTCGTTTCCAGTGCTTGCAGTCAACTGCCATTGTAAATCCATCTAAACTGGTTCCAACAACGTCAATTTCCATTCTGGGTTTAGCAAACCTAACATTGGTCCGAGTGTGGTACCCAAAAGATCTGAGAAGCTCAGATGCAAGCTTCTCAAAGTCCTTCCAGGAAAGGTATATTGATACCTGCTCAATGTCACGTCTCATCTGAAGCGCAAGCACTCCGGCACGGATCCTGTCAGATCCTGAAAACTTGACCGTGTTCTTAGAAACAGAACCTATATTGTTAACTTCCAAATAATCAAGCACGCTTTTTGCAACTGACGTACTAGAGATCCCACAAGCCTCCTGGAAGCTATCGAAGGTCATAACCTTCTCGGGTTCCATGGCTGCAAGTACCCTTATTAGTAGATCAGCATGCATATCGAGTACATACTCACTCAATCGTTACATCCTGTTATATTTAAGCCCAGCAACTAATATCAGATCTCACGACCTGTCATTTTTTCTTCAGCATAGTGATCTGCATCATTTCCTAGGGCGTCTCGAACGCTAACTCTCAAGTAAGGAGACTGGCATGGTGGGCGTGGGGAGGACGACCATTTCGATTTTATCAAAAACAATGACAGAGTCTTTGAGACACTGAACTGAAGGAGCGTTATTGTGATGTATATAAATTTCATAAGTGTATATAAGTATACCAATTCTAATTGCGACAAGTGCTTAGTATATTTCAAGTCATCAGAGGTGGCTTTGTGGATATATATATCACTTATATCAAAAAGTAAAGCCGTGTGAGTAGCCTTGCTAAAATCATCTTAATTTAGAATTTTGATTTAATAAATTCTATGGTCCTGGTGGCGGTAACAGCTTCTTCTTTTATCAGTTGTAGTGCATCTTCGGGGTTATCAACATCGTACATGATAGTCTTTGAAAAAAAGCGCTTTACAGGTACACCAATTTTGATGGCTGCCTTGACATGCATGTTATAACTGTCAGTGTCATAGAAAGTGGCAATCACAGAGGGGGGCTTTCTTAATAGCATATTTGTACCATCATAACGAAGCGAGGGGCAGATCACTATGCACCTGCTCTCATTTTCAGCCAGCTCACATGCTTTGGAAATATCAATTGCACCAAGAAGCGGCAGATCCTGCGGAATAACCATTGTTGCATCTGCAGTTTGTTTCATACAATAGATATCAGCCAACACGACTGCCGAGTTGACCCCTCTCTCCTTTTCTTCGAGCAGGAAGTTTGCTCCATGCTTTGTCGCTATTGCTTCTGCACGCTTGTCTGCTGATACTATGATCACTTGCTTCAGTGAGTCGGCGACGGAAAGGATCTGCAGCGTATCTTCTAGCATTAGCGATGAAAGGCGTATGCGGTCGTCGATATCAAGCATTGACGACAGTCGTGACTTTGCGTTTTCAAACCTTTTTACGGGAACGATGGCAAAGGTCTTCATCATGATTTTAATTCTTTTCGACCATTTTTAAGAGATGCATGCCAAGTCTAACTTCATCACTTCTGGCTTTCATGGTTATGTTAGTTTCGTGTACCTTCATACCAAGAGCCTCAATCTGTAATTTCATGCGATGATCTTTCCTAGAGATTATAAACTTGCTAACAAAGTCACGGTAATGCTTAGCCACTCCAACTGAGGAGCTCTCAAGCCCAAGAGCCCTCATATATTTTACTGCCGGTCCGCTTAGCGCCTTTCTGCCTATCAGCGGAGAAATGGCTAAAACTTTGTCTCGGTTTTGCACGAGTTCTTTTCGCAGATCTGAAAGAGCCAGGATGGGCCCTATGCTTGAAACCGGGTTTGCAGGTGCAATTACTACGGCTTGGCATCGCTTAATAGCGTCTATGGCAGCAGGATTTGCTGTACTGCTGCTAGCATTATCATACCTTATCCCGCTTACTCTAGGCCTTCCCTTATATTTGACCCAAAATTCTTGTAGGTGCATATCGCCTCTGCTAGTAGTGAGAATACTTGTAGTCACCTCTCTATCCGTAGCAGGGATAAGTTGGGCTCTAATAGAATAGCACTTCCTAAAAAAACCGGTAATTTCAGACAGACTCTTGCCGTCCTTCATCATGCTTGTTCGGAGCAAGTGGGTCGCAAGGTCTTTATCGCCTAAACCAAACCAAGAGGGGGCACCAATTTTTTTCATCTGGGCCAAACACTGAAATGAATCACCTTTGATGCCCCATCCTCGTTTCTGATCAAGGATGTTTGCAAGTCCATAAATTATAGTATCAATGTCGGGGCATACATATAGACCGTGTATCCATATATTGTCGCCAACATTGCAGATTACGACTATGTCTCTTTCAATAGTGGCAAGTCCTCTGACCAGCTTTATGGAACCCGTTCCACCCGCAAGAACCGTTATCGTCAAATGATATGTTGTAGCTAAATGATGTGCATTTTATTATATCTGCCGACATGATCCTTTTGTATACAAATCGATCAGTTAGATTTCTAATTCAACTTGTACATTCGGCCGATTAGGTAGGAGATAGGTAAAACGGCTACAGGTAATAAATAAATATATCATTTTTTCCTTGCTCGAGTTAAAAAGAATCGAGGTAGAAAATCGTATATTGTTGGTTGATGATGATATTATTTTTCTGCGGATCCATCTGCCTTGGTGACAATGTAACAGCTATCTGGATGGGGATATCTTGTGCAAAAAAATATTCAATTACATTGTAAAATCATCAATTTTTTGAAATGTTCTGAGGGCAATTTGCCCCGAGCTTATGATGGCAAATACTTCTGACTTCATGAGACCAAATGTCTCTTTGCTACTCATGATAGAGAATCAGGAATAAAGATTATAAACTAGACACACAGAGGAATATTTGTGAAGTACTTCACCATAGTACTTTCTGGAATACTCTTGGTACTTTTAATCTCAGTTTTTGCTACTCAGGCTTATGCTGCAGATTTGGCGGCAGTACTTGATCCGGGGAGCGATACCTCACCCGCTTCCTATGTAGGCGTCAGGACGCTTACATTGGAGTACCCTGCGGGCAGCTCTCTGGCACAGGCACTTGACGGCCAGAATCAACGCATCGAGTTTTCGCTGAATGGGACGGCTACTGGACAGGATGACACTGGGATTAGTGGTGTCATTGCGGCGCTGAATAGAGCTCTTGTGCAAGCTGATAGCCCAGTTCAAGCATCGCAGGTTGAAGTTTCCTATACCGGAGTCCTTAGAGGAGGACCCACTAGCACGTTGATATCCTACAGAATAGACCTACAACCAACCTTGCAAAGTTATGTGCTTCAAGGTGGAGAGAGTGGCCAAGGTAGTCAGGTAGTTGACCTAGAATGGAGAGGCATTACGATAAACGAACCACTGGTGGTGAATGCGCCAGATGTCGGTCAAATCAACATCAATTACCCTATGGGTCTATTGCAGGTACTATATCCATCTATTGCTCAGAAATTTGAAAGTACACAAGCTAGAGAGGTCTTGGACGAACCGATCTTAAACTTCGGAGAGTTTAACGCTCCATTGAGCTCATGGCATGTTCTTTTCGATCCTGTAGGTGCCTATGGTGGCAGCGTAGGTTTGAATGGAACCGGAGGAGCCAAGGCATTGTCTGTCTATTCTCTTGGAGAGAGCAGTCTAAGAGAAGGTGCGCACGGAATCGAAGAAAAGACTGCAACTGCAACGATTGATGGAGCAAATGTGAATGTCCAGTCTACGACCCCACCCCCAAGCGGACAGATACAGTTAGCGGGGTATTCAAAGGCCCAAGAGTCAGGTGGCGCATGGCATGCGGTAGTGACAACAGAGGCCCCCGAAGGAGTACAGACATCAACGGGTGGATTCCCTATCCAAGTGCTTTTGGTCCTTGGCGGTATGATGGGCGCAATAGCCATCTTTATTCTCTTCAAGGCGAGAAAGTAACAACAAAAGCTAAAATCATGCTGTCAATCTATTCTAACCGACATGTCTCTCTCTCCCTCTGAGGCTAGCCTTCTTCCCTCAAATAGTATCCTGCGTCAGCGATAGTAGAGACTGTTACTCTGCCTTTCTGGAAAAGCGACCTGCCGGCAAATCGTGTTCTTCCAACCGCTATTGCCTCATGGGCTGTATTGAGTATTATTACCAGCTCGTTTTCATCAAGAGCGTCGGATGCCGCTAGTATCGATTCACCCATTATATCTCTGCCATATAGCATCAGGTTTTCTGCTCTCTCACCCACCATGATGTAGAACTTGTTCCTCTCACCGTAGCGAGCAAAAAGGTCTGCTCCCGCTATTGAAGGAATGAACTGCTTTTTCAGCTCACCAATTGCAAGCCCCAAACTGTAAGGTTGCATTGTATGAATGACCGTGACCTGTTCTTCTATCATATCATTAACAAGGCATACAACAACTTTTTCCTTGTTGTCGTCATCTTTCTGAATCATAAGCGCCTTGTCCTTAAAGAAATCAAAAGCGCCCCACCTGTCAAGTGCTCTATTTATCCTGGTCCTATCGTTCCTGGCAGGCTTGGAATATATCAATTCACCCTCAGCCTCACTATGAAAAAGCCGGTTGTATCATGAAGGTGCGGATAGAGTCGGGTCGCATTCTTTAGCTGGTCGTCGAATATTAAATCGCCAAATCTGGTGAGTCCGCTACTGCCATAATGTATTGGCTCAACTGTAATATTGCTAAAATTTTGCAGGAGTCGATCTACCACCAGTTCATTTTCTTCAGGTGCAAATGAACATGTAGAATAAACCAAGATGCCGTCATGCTTAACCGAGCTTGCCGCAACTTCTATCAATCTTTCTTGCATTTTTGAACAGTAGTCTACATCCTGCGGCCTATGACTTATCTTCCTTGAAGGATCTTTTGCTATTACTCCTTCGCAACTGCATGGAGCGTCAAGCAGCACCCTATCAAACTTCATTTCAAACTTGACTGCGCGCAAGGCATCTGTCTTGAATATGCATGTATTATATACGCCACAGCGGGCAAGGTTAAATGACATTGATCTCGCCCTTCTGCCATTTGGCTCAATCGCAATTATGGCTCCGCTGTTATTCATCCTTTGGGCCATAAATGTCGTTTTGCCGCCTGGGGCAGCGGCTACATCTAACACGACTTGACCTGACGCAATATCTAGCGCGTCTACTGCCATGCACGAACTTAGATCTTGGATGTAATAATGTCCAAGTAAGTACTCTGTCGTTGCACCAGTCACGAGCGGCGCTTTTTCGACTGCAAGCACTTCGGGAATGACCGTAGTTTTCAATTCAAATCCCTTTGACTGCAGCCTTCTCATAAGATCTGCTCTGCTAGTCTTGAGTGTGTTGACTCTGATGTATTGCGTAGGTTTTCTTTCCATCTTTGACAAAAAATCCATCACGTTTGGCACATATTCTAGAAAGCGGCTCACGAGCCATTCGTCGTAGCCATACTCTGCAGATAAATTGGCAGATTCGACCGATTTTGGAAATATTAAGGTCAATCTTTATACAATGTCCACATCTTTCTCATTTAATTATTATCTGCCTGTTCGATAACTGGGCAGGACTCTGTGTTGGTGATCACTAGTTATCCGAGCTGCAAGAACAGCTCTTCTTGCTTGGTATCATTTACTCTAAGGTTATCCTTTTCCAAGTCAGCTGCCATGTTTCCATATGGAAGCGCTTCTCACCTACCCAGTACTGGACATATAGAGAAATGCATTCGCATCGGGAGGGGACGGAATGGTGTATATATTGCGTAATTTTGAAGAGCGCTATCTACGAGTAGGGCCAGACCTCCGAGGTACAATAATTAGACTTTACAGCGCATCAGAAATACCTGAGTGTGTGTTTGCCGATGTTAATTTTATGGCAGGGCATTTCGCCACAATAATCAGGTTGATGGAATCATGATTGTTGTATCCTGCTGCAATTACTATGCAGACACATATTATGCAGCAGGCTGCCATAGTCTTTATTCTACAGTTCTAGAGGCCGCACGCAAACGTTCTCAGCTTTTGTTCCTGAAAAGTCGGAATAGATATTCGGCTTCGAGGCTTTAATTGTCTCAAACAAGCCTACAAAAGCTATTGCTGGTCGACAAACTTTTTGACCATTTGAAGTATTTAAGAGTGGAAGTAAGGTTATGGGTAACGGCAATATGAATAAATTGAATATGAAATCTATGTTTAGCCTTTAAATTCGTTAGTTGCCACAGCTGTCATTGACCAGATGCATCCAGACGACCTAAGGACAATGTGGCTGTGCTGCGAATGCAGGCGGAATTTTCTGTTTCATTCAGATGTTGAAGATCATAAGAGAGAGTTCAATCATTCTAGGGTGATGCTATGTAACATCCCTGAAAGGAGGAGGTCGCCCGCGTTGTTTATACGCGGACGTATGTCCCTTGGCTTTAAGTTCAACAGCAAGTCATCAAAAATTGTTATAGAGTATCAATACTATCCGTCAAATGGCTCTATCGATTATGTCGATGTACGATTCACTGACCAACAATTGCAGACTAGGGTGGAGAGCAACCCCGAAATGATGAAAAACATAGATAACTACCTCCGCAAAGTTTTGAATGAACGATCTTGCAGTCTCCAAAATAGCTGATATTCCCCTTCTCCAGGACAAACTTCGTGGCAGGTGGTTTCGTTCAGAACCGCATTTTACCAGGTAGATTGGGCAACCAAGCGTGGGGAGTATATTGATTCCAATTAGCTGGAGCTGATAAAATCCAGATCATGTAAGTAACAATTTGCAATTTCCAGCCAGGAGCTGCACTTCCTGTGATTAAGATAGAACAGTTATCATTGATTTTTATTTATAAAAGCTACTTAACATAGTATACTTAGTTGGGCATATTACTATTGTTAATCGATTGTTACTATCGAGCGATAAAAAATTATTATACGTTACAATACTAATATTGCAAAATAAGGATAGACTTATTCCGAATTCTATTCCAACAGTATTAAATGACTTAAAAGTTGACAGCGCTACATATGTTACGTGGCACAAGAGAAAATATCTCTTTCCGAGCTTTGATATCTAATTGTGCTGGAGTAATAGCGTTATGTTTCTTATTGTTTGCATCCACTGTGGTAATACCACAGGGAAATCTACATAGCGCCCTATTACCTTCAGCATACGCTCAGCAGGCAGAGGAAGCTGAAACAGGAACTGCAGAAGCGCAGGTAAGCGAAGAAGAAGCTGAAACAGGAACTGCAGAAGCGCAGGTAAGCGAAGAAGAAGCATTAACAAACTTGCAACGAATAGTGGAGTTAGCAGGGATAACAGATCCGAGAGGAATAGCAGATATAATAGGAGCATCAGATTCAGAAGAGTTAGCAGAAATAGCAGGAGCATCAGATTCAGAAGAGTTAGCAGCGACACCTGGGATAACAGATTCTGAAGCAATAGAAGCGATAGCTGGAGTACAAGATTTGGAAGGATTAGCAGAGTTAGTAGGACTAGAGATAGTAGAATTATTAAGACAAGCGGTCCCACAAGTCCCTCCAGCTGAAGAACCACCAACAGAGGAACCACCAACAACAACTCCTCTGACAGCTGAAATCAGTTCAAATGATACAGGAGGTGAGGCACCAGCTACCATTGAATTTGATGCAATTGCAGAAGGTGGAGTAGAACCATTGGGATATAGCTGGGACTTAGATGGCGATGGCAGTGAAGATAGTGATGAGCAAAGCGTAGTGCACACATTTAATGAAGCTGGCACATATACTGTAGCTCTTAATGTTACAGACAGTGAGGATCAAACTGCATCTGATAGCATAGAAGTCACAGTCACTGGACCAGAACCAGAACCAGAACCAGAACCAACTCCTCTGACAGCCGAAATCCAGTCAAACGCTAACGAAAGTGGTAATGAGGCACCAGCTATCATTGAATTTACTGGGAATGCAGAAGGTGGAGTAGAACCATTGGGATATAGCTGGGACTTTGAAAGTGATGGCACCGAAGATAGTACTGGCCAAACCGTCGAACATACATTTGATGAACCTGGTCTATATACCGTCACTCTTACTGTGACAGATGCAGACCAACAGGAAGCAACTGACTCCGTAGACATCAATGTGACTGAAGAAGCTACCACACCACCAGCTGAAGAACCACCAACAGAGGAACCACCAGCTGAGCCTGGAGAAGGAGGAGTAGACAAATGGGGAATAGATGAACTTTACGCAACAGCAGATGGCGGTCCTACATGGTACATACTCGAGCAAGAAGACCCGACAAGCGATGGCAACTTTTACTATGGAATGTACAGAACTACGACTATAGACTACCGTGAAGATGGAGTATGGCGTGTAAATGCTTTATCGGGCACTCAAGAACACGGAATAAGGATGCATGTAGATTCTCCAACGGGTACATGGAAGAATACAGAAATGACAGGCTACTTCTATGCTGTAGAAGGAAGTGACCAGTTCACAATGATTGCAAGACACGGACCTAGCTACCATGATAATGGCGGTTGCGAAGCATACGGATACTATGGTATGACGGCTATAGATGGCAATGTTTTCTTCAAGAAAAAGCTTTACCATTTCAACGATGGCTATACAAAGCGACTTGCACAAGTATCTGCTTTAGACAACCTTAGCGATGAGTGGATCGGCATGAAATTTGTAGTCTACGACCTACCAAATGGAGATGTTAAGCTTGAGCTCTGGATAGACGAAGGAGATATGACTAACAACTGGAACAAGGTAACGGAGCTAGTGGACAGTGGAAATCATGCCGTTGTAGGAGGAGATGACTGCAGCAGAGACGCCACCGACAGTATCGAGGATGGAACGCGTGCGTCATTCAGGGCAGACAATATGATGTTTGATTTCAAGAAGCTTTCAGTGAGAGAGATACAAGCATCCTCAACAGCAGAAGTCACAACAACTGCAGAAGATCCATTAACTGAAGACACAGCAACTGAAGACACAGCAACTGAAGACACAGCAACTGAAGACACAGCAACTGAAGACACAACAAGTGCAGAAGATCTAGCCACAGGAATTCTAACCTCGACAGGGCTTTCGTCATGGCTGAACTAACTGAACACCCGACAACAGAAGAATAGGAGGATACAAGTAAAGACAAGGCTTTCTGTTTAGCAAATCTAAACAGAAAGGCTAACTTCTTTTATTTTTAATCTGAATCTAATTTTTTGTACAGCTCATATATTGCAGGGTCTTACAACAACATGATTAGTTAACCAATACTTGCTTTACACAACTTAAACCCAAAGTATATGCAAACAAGAAAACTACATCAACTATTAAAATTCGAAGAAAGCCTTTATACATTACAATATATGCACGAACTCCACCCAACATTCAGACCGCCTTCAGATATGGATGGGAAGATATGGCAATACATGGAATTAGCCGAATTTGTTAGCATGCTGCATCGAAAGGCATTGTTCTTCATAAGAGCAAACAAGTTGCGCGACCCTTACGAAGGCATAATTCCACAATTCAACAATGTGATAAGATCCTCAGAGTATAATCGAAATGAAGAAAAACAGGCTTTTCAGAACCAGGAGCAATCCAACCACTCTATTCAGAGATTGCCGCAAACAATGCTACAGCAATTTCAACTATATCGAGAGCTGATCTTGATTAACCCATGGCACTATAATGAATATGAATCTGCAGCGATGTGGAATTTATATTCTCATGAAAATGCAGGTATCGCCATACAATCCACAACAACAAGATTGAGCAAGTGTTTTAGAAGAAATAATGAGGATACAATTTGGATAGGTAAAGTTCAATACCTGGATTTTTCAAAAGATTGGATGAACGAATCGAACAATCTTTTCCAAGCATTTGTAACAAAGCGTAAGTCATTTGAATATGAGAACGAGATTAGGGCAGTAACATGCTTGCCTGACAATAATCATCCCAGAAACGAATGGATAGAAAAAACAGCGAACAAAGAGGAAAAAGTTTCTTCATTTAAGCCGCGTATTGTAAATCCTAGGGAGCTAACGGATAAAGGAAAGTATGTCAGTGCTGATCTTCAGATATTAATTGAGAAAGTCTACATTGCGCCCTATGCAGAATCTTGGTTTAAGGAAGTTGTAGAATCTCTATTGTCTAAATACCAGTTAAATGCCACTGTTACAAAGTCTGACTTATATACAGTCTCTTAAGA
>OBLS010000666.1_pt1 | contig 12871 bp, 13 predicted proteins | sample 1519901 | NCBI WGS metagenome assembly OBLS01 (sample SAMEA3113585, study PRJEB22503) | soil metagenome
CGACTTCGTCTGTGAGGATGCAGCGACACGCCGTCTTCTGCGTCTCCGAACAGCGATCTGGCAGACGAAGTCCGGGAGCCCGTCAGTTGAGGCGGATCCACATGTCGGGTGCCCCACCTATCCGGCCGCAGCTGGACCCAGCGAGGTCCGCCTCGAGCGTGGCCCCCGTGGTGACGACTCGCGCGTACACCGTGTCGCAATCCTCCGCCGCACCCCCTGTCGGGCGAAGCACAATCCGCCGTCAGGCCGCACGGTGACCGTCCCCCGCTGGTCGGGGTCGACCTGGCCGTCGCCGTCATCGTCGATGACGTACGCACCGACGCCCGGAGCGGTGCGGACGATGGCCAGGGTCCTGCCGGTCCCCTTGAGCAGCCAGGTGCCGGTGACATCGGCCATGGACTCCGCCTCGGTGCGCGGCGCTCGCGATCGGGGTTTCGGACCGACAACATGGCACCAGGGAGCGAGGCGGGCGAGACCCGGATGAACGGCCACGGACCTCCGTCCCCGGGGTCCCAGAGGCCGCACCGGGTTGGGCCAAGCACGGGAATCAGCGTCATCCTTCCTTCCGCGGACACACGAACAGTCGAGCGGCCAGGTATGCCTGCGACGCGCCGTGGTCGCGCAGGCTGACCCAGTTCCGGTACAGCGACAAGCACGCCTCCTGCACCGCGTCCTCCGCGGCCTCCCGGTCACCGACTAGGCAGTAGGCCAGGCGAACGAGCCCTGGTGCGTGGGTGCGGAACAGCACCCCCAGGGCGTCGTCGCGGTCGACGTGAGTTGGTGTAGTGACGACGGCCGGCGTCGCCTGCGGCATGACCACTCCGAGTACGGGAGTCTATGCACCAAGGTCCCGGAACTGTCCCCAAGGTTGACACGTGAGGGCGACGCGTTTCTGGCCCTTGGATCAGACGCGGACGAGCCCGTCCTCCCCCAGGTGTGGGTTGTGCGCCCTAGGCACCCGCTCGCCCTCCGGCGGCGGACCGGGCGGAGTCCCGTCCCCGAACGGCCGGCCGCCGAGCTGCTCGCGTCCGTGCGGCTCGCCCCATGCCGCCAGGTCCGGACCCTTCGGCACGACCCCGGTCGGGTTGATGTCGCGGTGCACCTCGTAGTAGTGGCTCTTGATGTGGACGAAGTCGGTCGTGTCGCCGAAGCCCGGCGTCTGGAACAGGTCGCGGGCGTAGGCCCAGAGCACCGGCATCTCGGTGAGCTTGGTCCGGTTGCACTTGAAGTGGCCGTGGTAGACGGGGTCGAAGCGCGCCAGCGTCGTGAACAGCCGCACGTCCGCCTCGGTGATCGTGTCGCCCACGAGGTAGCGCTGCGTCGACAGTCGCTCCTCGAGCCAGTCCAGCGCGGTGAAGAGCCGGTCGTAGGAGCGGTCGTAGGCCCGCTGGGTCCCGGCGAAGCCGCAGCGGTAGACGCCGTTGTTCACCTCGGTGTACACCCGCTTGTTGACGGTGTCGATCTCCTCTCGCAGCGCTTGCGGGTACAGGTCCGGTGCGCCATCCCGGTGGTGCTCGCCCCACTCGGTCGACAGGTCGAGGGTGATGACCGGGAAGTTGTTGGTGACGACCTTCCCGCTCGAGACCTCGACGACGGCCGGCACGGTGATCCCCCGCGGGTACCCGGGGAACCGTGCCTCGTAGGCATCCTTCAGCCGCGGGATGCCGAGCACCGGGTCCAACCCGTCAGGATCGAGGTCGAAGGTCCAGCTGTCGGCGTCGTGGGTCGGCCCGCAGATCCCCATCGAGATGACGTCCTCCAGGCCGAGGAGCCTGCGGACGATGATCGCCCGGTTCGCCCAGGGGCACGCCCGCGCGACGACGAGGCGGTAACGACCCGGCTCGACCGGCCACTCGTTCTCGCCCGACCCGGTGCGCGTGATCCGGTCGTCGATGTAGGTCGTGTCGCGCTTGAACGACTCCTCGACGTACGTTCCTTGGCTCATGCCGTCTCCTCTGCAGGTTCGGGGGGTCGCCAACCGCTCACGCGGTGCTCGTGTTCCGAAGCCGGTCGTCGGAAAGCGCTCCCAGGCGGGCGAGGAGCACGGCCTCGGCGACGCACACCTTCTCGAACTCCCCGAGGTGCAGGGACTCGTTGGCGCCGTGCGCCCTGGCGTCGGGGTCCTCGACGCCGGTGACGAGGATCGCGGCGTCGGGGAAGCGCCGGGCGAAGGCGGCGACGAACGGGATGGACCCACCCACACCGATGTCGACCGGCTCCACACCCCATGCGTCGTGGAACGCCGCCCGCGCCTGGTCGTAGATCGGCCCGCTGGCGTCGGCGGCGAACCCGAGCCCGTGCTCGTCGAGGGTCACCTCGACGCGGGCGCCCCACGGCGCGGTGGCGAGGAGGTGGTCGCGCAGCGCCTCGAATGCCGCGCTGTCGTCCTGGTCCGGCGCGATGCGCATCGAGAGCTTGGCCGAGGCGCTCGGCACCAGGGTGTTCGACGCGTGCGCCACGGACGGGGCGTCGATGCCGATCGTCGTCATCGACGGCCTCGTCCAGATCCGGGACAGCAGGGGCCCGGTGCCGATCGTCGAGACCCCGTCGAGCAGGCCGGACTCCTGCCGCAGCCGCTCCTCGGAGTAGTCGAGGTCGGCCGCCTCGCCCGACGAGAGCCCCGGCACGGTGATGTCTCCGGCCTCGTCGTGCAGCCCCGCGAGCAGCCGCACCAAGGCCGTGAGGGCGTCGGGTACCGCCCCGCCGAACTGGCCGGAGTGCACGCCGTGGTCGAGGGTCGTCACGGTGACGACAGCCCTCACCATGCCCCGCAGGGTCGTGGTCAGGGCCGGCTCGCCGATCGCCCAGTTGGTGGAGTCGGCGAGCACGATCGCGTCGGCCCGCAGCCGGTCGCCGTGCCGCTCGAGGATCGTCGGCAGCGAGCCCGAGCCGATCTCCTCCTCCCCCTCGACGAAGACGACGACTCCGACCGGCAGGTCGCCCCGGTGCGCGCGGAGGGCGGCGACGTGCGCCATGACCCCCGCCTTGTCGTCGGCCGCGCCGCGGCCGTAGAGGCGGCCGTCGCGCTCGGTGGGCGCGAACGGCGGGCTGTCCCACAGCTCCGCCTCACCCGGCGGCTGGACGTCGTGGTGCGCGTACAGCATCACCGTCGGCGACCCGGGCGGACCGTCGGCGTGGCCGATCACGGCGGGGCGACCACCCTCGCGGACGATCTCGACGTCGAGACCTTCCGCGCGCAGCAGCGCCGCCGTGGCCTTGGCGCTCTCCTCCACGTGCGCCTGGTCGTAGGCGTCCAGGCTGACGCTCGGGATCCGGGTGAGGGCCTCGAGGTCGGCGCGAAGGCCCGCCATGAGGTCGTGGACGCGCGAACGCAGGGTGGCGATCTGGTCCGTGGCGAGGTAGTCGGTCACGAATCCGACCCTACCCACGGGTGGCGGCGCCGACCGCGGCCGCCTGCACGGCATTCATCCGCTGCACCTAGAGTGGGGACGTGTTCGGACGCAGCAAGACGACCAACGATCAGCTCGCCGACGAGGCGCTGCACCGGCAGCGCGAGGGTGCCAAGAACCGGCCCACGCCCAAGCGGCGGGACCAGGAGGCGGCTCGCCGACAGCCGCTCGTCGTCGCGGACCGCAAGAAGGCCAAGAAGGTCGACCGGGCGACGCGCAACGCGCAGCTGGCGAAGACCCGTCACGCGATGATGACCGGCGACGAGTCCGGCCTCCCTCCCCGCGACAAGGGACCCGTCCGGCGCTACATGCGCGACCACATCGACGCACGGTGGAACCTCGCCGAGTTCATGCTCCCGGTCATGCTCGTCGTGCTGGCGCTCAGCTTCATCCGCACGAGCACGATCCTCTTCTTCGTCATGCTGCTCACCTACAGCGTGCTGCTCGTCGCCGTCCTCGACACGTTCTTCATGTGGCGCCGGCTGCGCAAGAAGCTGGCCGCCAAGTTCGGCGAGGAGGCGGCCCGGGCGAAGGGCAACGGCATGTATGCCGCGATGCGCGCCTTCCAGCTGCGCCGTTCCCGGATGCCGCGCGCGCTCGTGCCCCGGGGGCAGTACCCCGAGTAGCGAGAGGACCGGTTAGGGAGCCGCCTCGAGGCTCATCGGCCCGTAGACCTTCTCGCCGTTCCGGTGCAGGGTCACCGCCGCCACGCCCGACGCGGCGAGGTCGTGCCACACCTCGCCGAACCAGCTCTCGGCGTCGGACTGCGTGGGAAAGCTCGCTTCGCTGAGCCCCTCACCGGACATCGCTGCGCCGTCGGGCCCCTCGTAGCTCCAGGTCCACTGCTCGCTCACCGCTCTCGCACCCCCACCTCGACGAAGGGGGGCTTCGAGACCGTGGCCGGGACCTCGCGGCCACGGACGTCGACGACCACCTCGTCGCCCAGGGTGACCGACCGGTCGAGGAGAGCCAGGGCGATCCCCTGCTTGCGCGTCGGCGAGAACGTGCCGGAGGTCACCTCACCGACCACGGACCCCGCTGAGTCCTTCACCTCGCAGTGCGAACGAGGGATGCCGCGTCCGCTCGCGACGAGTCCGCGCATGAGGCGGCTCTGCTTGGCGGCACGCTCCGCCGTGAGCGCCTCCTTCCCCCAGAACGCGGGCTTGTCCCACCCCACCGCCCAGGCGGCACCAGCCATGACGGGGGTGATGTCGAGCGACAGGTCGTTCCCGTGCAGCGGGTAGCCCATCTCGGTGCGGAGCGTGTCCCGTGCGCCCAGCCCGCACGGCAGGCCCCCGTGCTCGGTGACGGCGGCCACGAGCGCGTCCCACACCGACCCGGTGACCTCCCAGGGCGGGACGATCTCGTAGCCGCGCTCCCCCGTGTAGCCGGTGCGGCAGACGATGACGGGCAGGCCCTCCCACTCGGTCTCGACGAAGCTCATGTAGTCGTGGTCGACGGGCAGCCCCAGGCGGCGCAGGACGGCATCCGAGTCGGGCCCCTGCACGGCGATGACGCCGTAACGGTCATGGAGGTTCTCGACGACGAGCCCTTCGAGCGCGGCGGCGGCGAGCAGCGCGACCACCCGTGCCGTGTTGGCGGCGTTCGGGATGAGGAACACGTCGTCGTCGGACCGGAGGTACTGGATGAGGTCGTCGACGACCCCGCCGGTCTCGGTGCAGCACATCGTGTACTGCGCGCGCCCCGGGCCGATGCGGCGCAGGTCGTTGGTGAGGCACCGGTTGACGAAGTCGGCCGCTCCCGGCCCGGACACCCGCGCCTTGCCGAGGTGCGACACGTCGAAGATGCCAACCCGCTCACGGACCGCCGTGTGCTCGGCCACGACGCCGCCGCCCGGGTACTCGATCGGCATCGACCAGCCCCCGAAGTCCGCCATCTTCGCGCCCGATGCGACGTGTCGGTCGTGGATCGGGGAGTGCAGGAGGTCGGTCATGGTCGGCACGTTACCGCCTGCCGGTGCCGCGTCCGCCGGTCGATAGTGTGCGCCCATGACTTCCCTGTCGCTCACCACCCGCACCCCCGCCGAGCTGCCTGTCGATGCCCTCGTCGTCGGGTCCGTCCGAGCATCGGACGGTGCCGACCTGGCCGAGGGCCACGGCCTGCCGCCGAAGGCCGTCGACCACCTCCGCGCCGTCCTCTCGGACGTGGAGGCGAGCGGGAAAGCGGACGAGGTCGTGCGCATCGTCGCCGTCCCCGGGGTCACGGCCACGTCGGTCGTCGTGACCGGGCTCGGCGACGGCACGCCGGATGGCACGGCATACCCGCACGCGACGCTGCGGACGGCGGCCGGTGCGGCGTTGCGCACGGTGTGCAGCAAGAAGGCGGTCGCCGTCGCGCTCCCCACCCCCGATGTCGAGTCGCTCGCCGCGGTGGCGGACGGCGCGTATGCCGGGTGCTACGTCTACGACAAGGCCGCACCTCTCGGACTCCGCCGCGGCGGGGCCTCTCGGGGTCAGCGCCCCGGTTCGGGACCGCGCGTGCTCGTCGTGTCCGCCGCGGGACAGGGGAAGGCAGCGAAGGAGGCAGTCGCTCGCGCCGAGGCTCTGGGACGGGCTCGGAACTGGGCCCGTGACCTCGTCAACACCCCACCGAACCACCTCAACCCGCAGTCCTTCGCCGACAACGTCAAGAAGCGCGCCTCGGCGTCGACTGCGCGGCTGTCCGTGTCCGTGCTCGACGAGAAGGCGCTCGTCAAGGGTGGCTTCGGGGGGATCACCGGGGTGGGCCAGGGATCCGTCAACCCGCCACGGATCGTCACCATGTCGTGGTCCCCGGCCGATCCGAAGGCGTCGGTGGCGCTCGTCGGGAAGGGCATCACGTTCGACTCCGGGGGTCTCAACATCAAGCCCGCGACCGGAATGGTGACGATGAAGTGCGACATGGCCGGTGCCGCCGCGGTGGCAGCGACCGTGCTCGCGGCCGCCGAGCTCGACCTCCCGGTGGCCGTGACCGGCTACCTGTGCCTCGCGGAGAACATGCCGAGCGGCACGGCGCAGCGCCCCAGCGACGTCGTCATCATGAGGAACGGAACGAGCGTGGAGATCCTCGACACCGACGCCGAGGGCCGGATGGTGCTGGGAGATGGCCTCTGCCTCGCGAGCGAGAAGTCACCCGACTGGATCGTCGACATCGCGACGCTGACCGGCGCACAGGTCGTCGCCCTCGGCACGGACATCGCGGCGGTCATGGCCAACGACGACGACTTCCGGTCCCGGGTCGTCGACGCGGCGGACGCGGCCGGAGAGAGCGCGTGGCCGATGCCGCTGCCGGTGGAGCTGCGCTCCAAGCTCGACACCCCCACGGCTGACATCGCGCACAAGGGCGACCGGGATGCCGGGATGCTCACCGCCGGCCTGTTCCTCAAGGAGTTCGTGGGCGAAGGCATCCCGTGGGCCCACGTCGACATCGCGGGGCCGGCGTTCAACGGCAAGGAGCCGAAGGGACACACACCGAAGGGCGGCACCGGTTTCGGCGTCGGCACCCTGCTCGCACTCGTGGAGTCCTCGGCCTCCTGACCACCCTCCCCGCCCCGGCCTCCCCGACCTCGTCTGTCAGGCGGTCGCGACACGCCGTCGACACGGCGTCCGGCCGACGTTCTGACAGACGAGGTCGGGGAAGCGTGGGGCGGTCAGCCGCCGGACTTGCGACGGAACATCTGCTGCGTCGCGGTGGCCTCCGGCCCGTGCGCGTGGTCGACCTTGGTGTGCTCGGCGTGGTCCGAGACGTCCTTGCCGCCGTGGGACTTCTTGGCGTCCAGCGCCGCGCGGTACTTGGCCTTCACCTCGTCGTCGACGGCGGGGCGGGGCTTCTTCCGGGCTGACATCAGGGGTCCTTCCGTGGGACGGGCGGTCACCCCAACCCTCGCACGCCAGGTGGCGGCTCCTCCACCAAGGGGGCCCGAGGCGGCATCCGACCCGTCGCGTGAGTCGAGCCGGGAGAGCGCGCTCAGCGCTGCTTGGGACGTCGCTGGCGCGACGTCCACTCCCGCATCCGACGGGGGTAGCCGGTGAGGTTGACGTCGTACACCGGGATGTCCAGCGAACGGGCGACGTCGAAGGCCACCGGACGTGACGGCAGTGCCCGCCGGGTCCACTCGCCGTCGTGCGCTATGAGGACGACCGTCGTGGCGGTGACGTTCGTCGCAGGCTCGACGTACGCCTCCACGCCTCGGCGTGACCGGGCGAAGTCCTCGAGATGCGCTCGCGCGCCGGAGAGGTCGCTCCTGCCCTGCGGTCCCCGCTCACCGCGGCCGCGTCTCCACCACGCCATGCGCACACGATAGGGCGTTGCCCGTGCAGGCCCGGTCACCACCTCGAGGAGCGGGCACGTGCTGCGGCTCGCACCGGGATGGAAGGATGCGTGGCAGCGTCCGGACGGCACCATCCCCGCCGTCGGCGCCCACCGTCGCCACAGCAAGGGAGCACGGATGCCGCCCACCGCCGAGACCACCCATGACGTCGTCGTCCTCGGGGGCGGGAGCGGCGGCTACGCGTGCGCGCTGCGCGCCGCCCAGCTCGGCATGAGCGTCGCGCTCGTCGAGAAGGACCTGCTCGGTGGCACCTGCCTGCACCGCGGCTGCATCCCGACCAAGGCGCTGCTCCACGCCGCCGAGGTGGCCGACGCCGCCCGCGACGCAGGCCAGTTCGGCGTGCGCGCGACGCTGACCGGCATCGACATGCCCGCGGTGACGGCATACCGCGAGGGTGTTGTCGGGCGGCTGCACAAGGGCCTGCAGGGACTGGTGAGGGCCAGCAGGATGGACTACGTCGAGGGCGAGGGGCGGCTCGAGGACGGCACCACGGTGGTCGTCGGTGATCGGCGGCTCGTCGGCCGCCGCGTCGTGCTCGCGACCGGGTCCTACGCGCGCACATTGCCCGGGCTCGAGATCGGCGGGCGCGTCATGACGAGTGACGAGGCGCTCGGCCTCGACCACGTGCCGGACCGCGTCGTCGTCCTCGGTGGAGGGGTCATCGGCGTGGAGCTCGCCTCGGTGATGCGCTCGTTCGGCGCCGACGTGACGATCGTCGAGGCCCTCCCGCGGCTCGTGGCCGCGGAGGAACCAGCCGTCAGCAAGGCCCTCGAACGGGCGTTCCGCAAGCGCGGCATCACGGTCCGTACCGGGATCCGTTTCGACGCGGTGAAGGACGACGGCGACTCCGTGACGGTGCGGCTCGACGGCGGCGACGAGCTCGTCTCGGACATCCTCCTCGTGGCTGTCGGCCGTGGGCCGGTCACCGACGGGCTGGGTTACGCCGAGGCCGGCGTGACGCTCGAGGGCGGCTTCGTCGTCACGGACGAGCGGTGCCGCACCTCGACGGACAGTGTGTATGCCGTCGGCGACATCGTGCCCGGCCTGCAGCTCGCGCACCGTGGGTTCGCCCAGGGGATCTTCGTGGCGGAGGACATCGCGGGGCTGAACCCTGCCCCCGTCGTCGAGTCGACGATCCCGCGGGTGACGTACTGCGACCCCGAGGTCGCTTCCGTCGGTCTCACGGAGGAGCAGGCCCGAGCGGCGCACGGGGAGGAGGTCCAGACCGTCGAGTACAACCTGGGCGGTAACGGCAAGTCCCAGATCCTCCGCACAGCCGGCTTCGTCAAGCTCGTACGGGTCAAGGACGGGCCTGTCGTCGGTGTGCACATGGTCGGCTCACGGATCGGTGAGCAGGTCGGTGAGGCGCAGCTCGTCGTCGGCTGGGAGGCTCACCCCGAGGACGTCGCGGGGCTCGTGCACGCCCATCCCACGCAGAACGAAGCGCTGGGTGAAGCCCACCTGGCGCTCGCCGGGAAACCCCTCCACGCACACAACTAGAGTGACTAGGGCCACCGGCCACGAAGGAGAGCTGTCCCGATGTCAGAACGCGTGAAGATGCCTGCGCTGGGCGAGTCCGTCACCGAGGGGACCGTGACGCGGTGGCTCAAGGACGTCGGGGACAGCGTGGAGGTCGACGAGCCCCTCCTCGAGGTGTCCACGGACAAGGTCGACACGGAGATCCCCTCGCCGGTGGCCGGCACTCTCCAGGAGATCCTCGTGCAGGTGGACGACACGGTCCCCGTCGGGGCTGACCTCGCGGTCGTCGGCGACGGAGCCGCCGGGGCCGCTGGCGGTGGTGGGGAGCAGGCAGCGGGGCAGTCCGCCGACGCGTCCGGGCCGGCCGACGCGGTGGGCGACCCGGCCGACGGGAACGCGGTCGCGCACGCGGGCGACGAGGGCGGCCAGGAGCCAGCGGAACCCCAGCTGACGGACGAAGACGGCTCCGCGGAGCCGCAGGCCGCCTCGGACGAGCCGGCGGGAGGCGCCCCCATCGAGGCGCAGGACTCGGCACCGGAGCAGCCTGCGCCGACCGGCAACGCGGCCAGTGATGCAACGGCTGGCTCCGCGGCGGCCACCGCGAGTCCCGGTGCAGAAGAAGGAGGTTCGGCGTCAGGAGACGGCACGACCGTGAAGATGCCGGCACTCGGCGAGTCCGTGACCGAGGGGACCATCACCCGCTGGCTGAAGGCCGAAGGCGACGAGGTTGCCGTCGACGAGCCACTGCTCGAGGTCTCGACGGACAAGGTCGACACCGAGATCCCCTCCCCCGTGGCCGGCACCCTCACGTCCATCCTCGTGCAGGAGGACGAGACGGTTCCCGTTGGTGCCGACCTTGCCGTGGTCGGCGGAGCTGGCGGATCTGGCGGTGGTGGGGATGGTGGCGGCCAGGCGGCCGCGGCGCCGTCGCAGGAGTCCGCGGAGCAGGCGCCGCCCGAGCAGACAGGCGCGCAGGAGGCTGCTCCCGCAGAGACGGCCTCGCAGCAACCGGCGGCACCTGCCGCGCAGGAGGCTTCGCCTGCGGCGCAGGAGCCTTCTCCCTCCGCGCAGGTGACGTCCGCCGCCCCGCAGAGCGAGAGCTCCCCGGCCGCGGAGTCCGGCCCCGCGAAGGTCGACGCCTCCGTCGAGGCACCGGCCCAAGCCGTCCCCGACCGCGCGGCCGCGGCTGCCGACGGCACCCCGACCGCCGCTGCCGTCACGCAGGCACCGCCCCCCGCCGGGGGCCCGTCCACGAGGGGCGGGGGCTCGACGGAGCGGCCGGCCGGCTCGGACGAGGACCGTGATGCCGCGGCGTACGTCACCCCCCTCGTACGAAAGCTGGCGGCCGACCACGGCATCGACCTCGGCACGGTGACCGGCACGGGCATCGGTGGCCGGATCCGCAAGCAGGACGTCCTCGACGCGGCCGAGGCGGCGAAGGCTGCGGAGCCGGCTGCACCAGCGCCGGCATCCGCGTCGGCGCCCCAGCGGCCTGCGGGAGCCTCGCCGCTACCGGCTGCCACCGCGACGGACGGCTCTAAGCGCGGCACGACCGAGAAGATGTCCCGCCTGCGCAAGACGATCGCGCGTCGCATGGTGGAGTCGCTCCAGGTCTCCGCGCAGCTCACGACGGTCGTCGAGGTCGACGTCACGCGCATCTCGAGACTGCGCGACCGCGCGAAGGCCGACTTCGCGCAGCGCGAGGGCACCAAGCTCAGCTTCCTGCCGTTCTTCGCGCTCGCCGCCGTCGAGGCGCTCAAGGCACACCCGACCGTTAACGCGAGCATCGATGACGACACCGTGACGTACCACGGGACCGAGCACCTGGGGATGGCGGTCGACACCGAGAAGGGCCTTCTCGTGCCGGTCATCAAGAACGCCGGGGATCTCAACATCGCCGGCCTCGCCAAAGCCATCGCCGACGTCGCCGAGCGCACGCGGAGCAACAAGATCATGCCCGACGACCTCGCCGGAGGGACCTTCACCGTCACCAACACCGGGTCCCGTGGGGCGCTGTTCGACACACCGATCATCAACCAGCCGCAGGTCGCCATCCTGGGCACCGGAGCGGTCGTCAAGCGTCCCGTCGTCGTCACCGCGGAGGACGGTGGTGAGACCATCGCCATCCGCTCGATGGTCTACCTCGCCCTCTCCTACGACCACCGGATCGTCGACGGCGCGGACGCCGCCCGCTTCCTCTCCACGATGAAGCAGCGCCTCGAGGAAGGTGCCTTCGAGGCGGACCTCGGTCTCTGACCGGTCCTCCCAGAGCACCTCATGGCTCGCGTCGCCGTCACCGGATCATCCGGGCTCATCGGCACGGCCCTCGTCGCCGCGCTGCGCGCCCGCGGTGACGAGACGGTCCGGTTGGTCCGCAGGCCCCCCCGGCAACCGGACGAGGTCCGTTGGGACCCCGCGAGCCGGGTGCTCGAACCGCGCGTGCTCGATGCGGTCGACGGTGTCGTCAACCTGGCCGGAGCGGGGGTCGGTGACAAGCGGTGGAGCCCGGCACACAAGCGGGAGGTCCTCGCCTCCCGCACCGACAGCACCCACGCCGTCTCGACGGCGGTCGCCGCCGCCGACCACCCGGTGCGGCTGGTCTCTGCGTCCGCCGTCGGCTACTACGGCGACCGGGGGGACGAGGAGCTGACCGAGGCAAGCCCACCGGGGGAGGGGTTCCTCGCCGAGGTCGTGCTGGCCTGGGAGGGCTCGGCGCGGCCGGCCGTGGATGCCGGAGCCTCCGTCGCGTTCCCTCGCTTCGGCATCGTGCTGAGTCGGGAAGGCGGTGCGATGGGGAGGCTGCTGCCCTTCGCTCGGCTCGGTCTGGCGGGCCCCCTGGGTTCGGGCCGGCAGTTCTGGCCGTGGATCACGCTGCCCGACACGGTCGGGGCGCTGCTGCACCTGCTGGATCGCCCGGACGTCACCGGGCCGGTGAACCTCGCGGCACCGCAGCCCGCGCGTCAGCGAGAGGTCGTCGCGGCCGTCGCCCGGGCGCTGCACAGGCCCTCGATCGTACCGGCGCCCTCCTTCGCCCTGCGTGCCGTGCTCGGCGAGTTCAGCTCCGAGATCCTGGGTAGCCAGCGCATCGTCGGGGACGCACTGCGGGACAGCGGCTACGCCTTTGTCCATCCGGACCTGGACGCCGCCGCCCGCTGGCTCGTCGGCTGACCGAGTGGACGCCGGGCCGGTGCGGGCTCCAGCCGCCGCCACCGGCCTTCAGGGAGCACCACGCACATCGCTGATCCGCCAACCGAGCTCGGTCCGGACGAGGGCGACGAGAACCTCCTCCCCGCGCACCGCGGGGCGTGGGGTCGACCCGGACGCCCCGGCCACCTCGTACGCGGAAGTGTCGATCCGCGCCTTCACCAACGCCTCCCGGCCCGACGCGGTGACCACGCTCGCGTCTCGGACGGAGTAGTGGATGCCGGTGTAGCGCACCCCCGCCCGTGCCATCTCAGCCACCGCGGCGGCTTCACGCACGGCCGTCGGTGACCGTGGGGCGTCGGACCCGTGCAGGTGGGCCGGGATGCCGTCGCGCCAGGCTTGTGCGCGGTACTCGGCCAGCCGCTGGAGAAGCTCAGCCGGCCGCTGCTGCGGAGCCCAGAGGTCCATCCGCACGTCCTCTGGCGTCGTCGCCACCGCCAGCGTCTCC
>OBLS010000667.1_pt1 | contig 12868 bp, 17 predicted proteins | sample 1519901 | NCBI WGS metagenome assembly OBLS01 (sample SAMEA3113585, study PRJEB22503) | soil metagenome
CTTCGTGTTCTTCAAGGACCCCGACGGCAACAGCTGGGCGGTCCAGCAGATCGTGATTCCCAGCGGTCCCTAGGCGCCGTCGAACTCCCCGTCCCGGACGCCGGCGAGGAACGCCCGCCACTCATGGGGCGTAAACAACAGCATGGGCCCGGACGGGTCCTTGGAATCTCGGACGGCGATCTGGTCGTCGCCGTGGGCCACTTCGACACAGCCGTTGGATCCGCTGTGGCTGCTCTTGCGCCAATTTGCGGTCGCGAGGTTCACCTTCGCCCTCCTGAGGTTGGGCCCTGCGAAAGGTCCTACAGAGGACGCTCAGGGCGGCGGCCGGCATGCATCCGGACGAGCCGGATAGGTGAGACAACGATAACTGATGCGCCGAGACGCTAGAAGCGCTTGATCGCCGAGGGGCGCGCGGAACGGCGTGCCAGCGCACGACCGGGGTTGACCCTGCGGAGCTCCGCCCGGAGCGGCCGTCGCGGCCGGGCGACCTCGAACCCGCAGCTGTGATCCTCGGACCACCGCTCGCCGCAGTCGCCACACACCACCCGCCGGGGGTACCGCTTGATGGTCCGCGGTCCCTCGAACAGCCGTGCCGGCAGCATCGGGAGGACGAACATGGCCACGATCGCGGCCAGCCCGATCCAGGGAACCGGATGCGACATCTCTGCCTCCCTACTCCGCGGGAACGCGCTCGGCGATGCGCGCACCGCTGACCTCACGACCACCGGCCAGGCCCGGCGGACCGGCCCCTGGCCGACGGGTCAGCCTCCTGGCCAGGCGAAGGATGAGGTCGACCTCGGCCAGGACGAGGATGACGGCGAGAAGGACCACGGCGAGGCCGGCCAGGGCCAGGAGCATCTCGCCGAGCATTGCCTGCAGTGCATCCACCGCGACGCCCCCTTTGCGCTCGAGTCGGACACTGGTCGGGGTCGGCCGCGGTTGCTGGCCGCCGGCTCCCGGGTAGCTGGGAGCGGTGGCAGGTGCCGCCTCTATCATAGCCGGAGATGCCCAAATTGCAACTTGCAGTTTGACGTGCCCACTTCGGGACTTGTGAACTGGGCCGAGCTCCAGTATGCTCCGCGCAACCTCGCCGGGTCAGGCGAACCACCTGACCTGGCCGAAGGTGTTCTTCCGATTCGACCGCCTCGGTGAGGCGATCTGGGTCCACCAGCGTGCTGGAGATTCCCCGGGGCCACCACAGCTTGCAGTTTGCATTCCGCCAGATGCGCTAGACTCCCGCCGCCGTGGAAGAAGGAGCTGTTCTCGTGGCGAAGAGAAGTCCGACGGTGCGTGAGCGACGGCTGGCCCGAGCGTTGCGGCACCTGCGCGAGGAGGCAAGCCTCACGATCGAGGACGTGGCCGAGAAGCTGGAGATCTCCCCTTCCACCGTCTCGCGCATGGAGACCGCCCAGGTGGGCGTGCGGCCCCGCGACCTGCGGTTCCTCCTTGACATGTATGAGATGTCCGAGGCCGAGCGCGACCAGCTGCTCCAGATCGCCCGAGAACGGCGTCAGCAGCAGTGGTGGCAGGAGTACGCGGACCTGCCCAACATCGCGGTGGCCGGCCTGGAGGCGGAGGCCTCGACCATCTCGCGGTACTCGACCCAGCTCGTGCCCGGGCTGCTCCAGACCGAGGCCTACGCCCGGGCCGTGCTGGAGGCCATCCGTCTCGACGCCAAGCCTGATGACATCGATCGGCGCCTCGACCTGCGGATCCATCGGCAGGCGCTGCTCACGCGCGAGGACCCCCCCGAGTACTGGGTGGTCCTCGACGAGGCCGTGGTGCGCCGGCAGGTCGGCGGGCCAGCGGTCATGGCGGAGCAGCTCGGACATCTGATCGAGGCTGCCAAGCTGGCGAACATCACCCTCCAGGTGCTGCCGTTCAGCAGCGGCGAGCACGCCGGGATGGACGGCGAGTTCACCGTCCTCCACTACCGCGAGTCCGCGGACCCCGACGTCGTCTACATCGAGAACACCGGGAACGACCTGTATCTGGAGAGCTCAGAGGTGACCCGCAGGTACAACAAGATCTTCGATCACCTGCGGGCCGCGGCGCAGAACCCGGGCGAGTCCATCCGGACCCTCGGAAGCATCCAGTCCCAACTGGAGGAACTAGAAAGGAGCTGATCGTGGACCTGTCTCGCGCGATGTGGCGCAAGAGCAGCCGCAGCGGCACCAACGGCTGTGTCGAGGTCGCCCTCGACCCGTCCGAGGTCGCCGTTCGCGACTCCAAGGACCAGGACGGTCCTGTGCTGCGCTTCAACGCCCACGAGTGGGAGGCCTTCCTGGCCGGCGTGCGAAACGGGGAGTTCGAGCAGCCCAAGCTGTAGCAGGTCGCTCACCTGCTCGACGCTTCACACAGGCAGGACCGAGGACCCTCCTGAGCCCAGGCAGCTGCGCCCGGGCTCAGGAGGGTCTCGTCGCGTGCGGGGCCGTTAGTGGTGGCCGTTGAGGAGCGGATCCAGGGCGGGGTTGTCGATGTTGGCGGCCAGCAGGCGGGCGGTGGCCAGGGCCGAGGGGTCGCCGAGGTGGCTTCGGTGGAGGTGGGCGCGGACGACCAGCTCGCGCATGTCGCCGCGGGCGGCCAGGGAGAACAGGGCGTCGGCCAAGCGGGTGGCCTCGTCTTCCTCCGCGTGGTCGATGGCCAGGCCGACGACGGCGTCGAGGACGTGGGCGCTGACCCACTGGTAGCGGTCGGTGGTGCGGTTGCAGCGGGTGTGGGCCTCGGTCAGCCAGGCGGTGGCGCCGGGGCGGTCGCCGCGGGCGGCGCTGAGGAGGCCGAGGCCGCGGGCGGCCATGCCCTCCCAGCAGGGGTCGCCCAGGTGGGTGGCCAGGGCCCAGGCGTGCTCGAGCTGCTCGGTGGCGGCGTCGACCCGTCCGGCGCGGAGGTCGAGCTCGGCCTTGAGCGCCTCGGGCCAGGGCAGGAAGGCCATCCAGCGCTCGGCCCGGGCCAGCTCGAGCGAGTCGGCCAGGGCGACCGCCGCCTGGCTGTGCTCGTCGCGCAGCAGGTGGGCCCTGGCCAGGATCGACAGCGACCAGGCCTGCTGGCGCGGGTCGTCGCCGCGCCCGGCCCGGTCGATGGACCCCTGCAGGTGCTGGAAGGCGCCCGGGTAGTCGCCCATGTCGGAGGCGTTCATGCCACGGATGCCGAGGATGGCCCCGAGCTGGACGTCGGTGCTGGCCAGGGCCTCGGCCTTGGCCAGCCAGGCCTCGGCCGTCTGCCGGCGGCCGGCCTGCACGTCGACGAAGCCGAGCTCCCGGTAGGCGGTCACCGCCGTCTCGGCGTCGCCGGCCTCGGTGGCCAGCCGTACCGCCTCGTGCAGGACGACCGCGCCCTCCTCGTCGCGGCCACGGACCGCATGGACCAGGGCGCCGCCCAGCGCCACCAGGGCGCTTCCCTGCAGGGCGGGGTCGGGGTAGGCGGCCGCGTCCGCGCAGGCCCGGCGCAGGCTGTCGATGCCGGCCTGGACGGCGCCGGCCGCGATGGCCGCCCGGCCGGCCTCGAGCTGGCTGGCCACCGCGGCCCGCCCGCTGGCCGGGCGGCTCCTGGGCGAACCGGCCGGGGCGGCCGCGGCCTCCCGCAGCGCCTCCGACGTCTCGACCCCGAGCTCGCGGCGCAGCGTGTCCTCGCACACCGCCACCTGCCGGAGGGCGGCCGCCCGGTCGCCGGACGCGGCCAGGCTGCGCACCAGCAGCTCGTGGTTGCCCTCGTCGAGTGGGTTGCGGGCCACCGCCCGCGAGGCGTAGGCCACCGCCGCGCCGGCCTGCCCCGACGCCAGCAGCCCGAGCGCCGTCTGCCGCAGGCGCGCCTCGGCCGTGGCCGCCAGCCGGTGACGCTCCACCACCAGCCACGAGTCGAAGGTCGGGCTGGCCAGGACGCTGAGGCCGTCGAGCAGCTCGCCGTCCAGGCCGAGCAGGGCTCCGGGGTCGGCCGGCTCGCCGGTCAGCGCGCGGACGTCGGCCGAGATGCCCTCGCCGAGGGTGGTGGCGACCGGGTCGCCGCCGAACAGCCCGGGCGCCCCGAGCGAGCGTCGCAGCTCGGCCAGCGTCCACCGCAGGGCCCCGAGCGGGTCGTCGGCCTCGCTGAACAGCAGCTCGGCCAGGTGCCGGCGGCTGGGCGGCCGCTCGGCCAGCAGCAGGTAGGCGAGCAGGGCCCACGCCTTGCGGCCACGCGGCGACGGCGCCGGCGCGCCGTCACGCTCGATGGCCGGCCGGCCGAGCAGGCGGATCCTCACCACGGCAATCCACTCCTTGGCGATATCGTCGCCCACTCGGCCAGCCGGCCACAACCGGTTCGGTCAGATCCTGGGCCGGCCGCTCGGGCCGAAGCCGTCCCGCGAGTCGTGGCCGTAGCGGCCGGCGACGATGGCGAAGACCACCAGGATCATGAAGATGGTCAGCAGCGCTTGCATCCCGGTGCTCCCGTCACCTGCGGGTCGCGACCACTTCCAGGTACTCCGACGGCATCGCCACCGAGGGCCCTGGCTCCTGGTCGTGCTCCCTGGCCAGCGCGGTCAGGTCGTCGAACAGCCGCGCCTTGCCGGCCTCGTCGAGGGCCTCGAAGGCCTTCAGGGTCGGGCCGTAGTTGTCCTTGAAGAACCGCGTGAACTCCTCCGGCGACCGGAAGCGGAACACGAACTCGCGCCGGGTGATCCGGAGGTCGGACACGGCGTCGCCGAGCAGCTCGCGGAGCCGCTCCTTGGTCCCCCACTGGCTCGGCGGCCTGACCCCGGCCGGAGGCGGCACGTGCTTCCCGACGGTGCGGAGGATGCCGCCCACGAAGCTCGTCGGCGTCCAGTTGGCCAGCGCGATCGTCCCGCCCGGCCGGCACACCCGCACCAGCTCGGCGGCGGCCCGCTCCTGGTCCGGCGCGAACATGACCCCGAGGCAGGACAGGACGGCGTCGAACTCCCCGTCGGCGTAGGGCAGGTTCTCGGCGTCCGCCTCGGCGAACGTCACCTCGAGCCCCTCCGCCGCCGCCCGCGCGCGCCCCCGCTCCAGCAGCTCGGGGACGTAGTCGGTGGCGGTGACCTCACATCCGTTGCGGGCGGCGGCGATGGCGGCGTTGCCGCTCCCGCTGGCCACGTCCAGGACCCGCTCGCCGGCCCGGAGCCCGGCCGCCGGCACCAGGTCCTCGGCCATCACCGCGATCCTGGCCGCCACCGCCGCGTAGTCGCCGCTGGCCCACATCTTCTGCTGCTTCTGCTTGACCGCCACCAGGTCCGGCGGCGAGGTCTGGGTCGTGCTCATGGGATCTCCTCCCGGGTGGGTCCTCGTGCGGGCCGTCCGGCCCGCCACGGGCAGGTTCCGGCCCGACCGTGTGACCGGCCGTGTGAGGGAGGAACGAGTGTGGGAACATCGGCCCATGGCGTACGACGAAGGCCTGGCGACCAGGGTCCGGGACGTGCTCGGCGGGCAGCCCGGGCTGGCCGAGAGGCGGATGTTCGGCGGGCTCGCCTTCCTGGTCGACGGCAACATGGCCTGCGGGGTGCGGGGCGACGACCTGATGGTGCGGGTGGCCGCCGACACCGTCGAGGCGATGCTGGCCGAGCCCGGCGCCCGGCCCTCCGACATGGGCGGCCGGCCGATGAAGGGCTGGCTGCTGGTGGGCCCCGACGGCCACGCCGAGGACGGCGACCTGCGCCGCTGGGTCGGCCGGGGCGTCTCCTACGCCAGCTCCCTGCCCCCCAAGTAGCAGCCGGCCGGGCTCGCTCAGCCGGGCGCCGGCGAGCCCGCCTTCCAGTCGCACCAGGCGCGGATCACGGCCTCGAGGTCGGCCCGGCCCGCCTCGAGCTGCTCCAGGTCGCTGAAGCGCATGGTCCGGGCCAGCCGGCCGTCGCCCTCGAGGCGAGGATGGGTGCCGGGGATCTCGGCCCCCCGGTGGAACATCAGGCTGATGACGTGCTTGGACGGGTTGAAGCTGACGATGTTGCCCTGGTAGGCGAAGGTCGGCGTCTTCCACTTGATGGACTCGGTGACCCGGTCGTCGGCTCCGAGGATGATCTCCCGGGCCCGCCGCATCGCCGCGTCGAGCGGGTGGCCGGCCTGGTCGAACCACCGGTCGACCTCCGGGTTCCGGTTCATGCGAAGTTCAGCCTCCCCCGCCGGCGTCCTCGTATGCGTGGAATCTTATATGCGTTCACTCTAAGATGTGTCGATGCAGGAAGCAATCGACGCGATCGCCCACCCCGGGCGGCGGGCCATGCTCCGGCTGGTCCTGGACCAGGAGCTGCCGGTGGGCGAGCTGGCCGAGCGGATCGGGCTGAGCCAGCCCGCGGCCAGCCAGCACCTCAAGGTGCTGCGGGACGCGGGCCTGGTCAGGGGACGGGTGGACGGCCGGCGGCGACTCTACCGGGTGGACGTCGAGGGGCTGGAGCGGCTGCGCCGGGAGCTCGACGCCTACTGGGGGCCGGCGCTGCTGGCGCTCAAGGACGCCGCCGAGGCCGGGCGGCGCCCATGAGGCTCGCGTCCCACGAGGTCACCATCGCCGCCCCCGTCGAGGTCGTCTGGGCGCACCTCACCACGGCCGAGGGCCTGGTCCGGTGGGTCGGCCCGGCCGCCACCGCCGATCCCGCCCCGGGCGGGGTCCTCCGCTGGACGCACCCCAACGGCGCCACCGTGGTCGGCCGGTTCGTGGAGCTCGTCCCGCACCGGCGCCTGGTCTTCACCTACGGCTGGGAGGACGGCCTGATGGGCGTGCCCCCCGAGAGCACCACCGTCGAGATCGATCTGGTCGAGCAGGACGGCGCGACCACCCTCCGCCTGGTCCACCACGGCCTGCCCCCCGAGGTCGTCAAGGACCACGAGCACGGGTGGGCCTACTTCCTGAACGAGCTGCGGGCCGCCCTGCCGGCCGGCTGAGCCGGGCAGGCCCGCGGGGCGGCGGCCCTCCGACCGTTGTCACATTTCGAACGTATGTTCGGGTGGCAAGGTAGAATCGTCCTACGTAGAACAACGGAAGGAGCTCGAAGGTGAGCGACAACCAGGTGACCCTCACCGGCAACCTGACCGACGACCCGGAGCTGCGCTTCACCCCCAACGGGGTGGCCGTGGCCAACTTCCGGCTCGCGGTCGACCAGCGCGTCTGGGACACCGACGGCTGGAAGGACGGCGAGTCGTCGTACTTCCGCGTCAACGTCTGGCGCGACCAGGCCGAGCACGTCAGCCGGAGCCTCCACAAGGGGGCCAGGTGCGTGGTCGTGGGCCGGCTCAAGAGCCGCTCCTGGGAGACCCCGGAGGGCCAGCGGCGGTCGGCCGTCGAGGTCGACGCCGAGGAGGTGGGCATGAGCATGCGGTTCGCCCCGGCCGCCCAGCCCGCCGAGGCCGCCACGGCCGAGCCCGCCGCGCCGGCCAAGGCCACGCCGGCCAAGGCCGGCAACGGGTCGCGCCGTGGCCGACAGCCCGCCAAGGCGGCCGCCGGCCGCGACGAGGTGCCGTTCTGACCGGGGGAGTTCCGTGACCCTCACCATGCAGTCTTCCCCCCAGCAGCCGGCCGGGACCGCTCCACTGGCGGTGCTCAACGGCGTGCTGGAGCACATCACCTACGCCAACGAGGACACCGGTTACACGGTCGCCCGGGTCGCCACCGATCGTGGTGGCGACCCGGTCACCGTGGTCGGACCCCTGCTCGGGGCCCAGGCCGGTGAGCACCTCCACCTGGAGGGCCGCTGGCGCAACCACCCGCTGTACGGCCGCCAGTTCGAGGTGCGCAGCTACCGGGCCGTGCTCCCCGCCACCATCCAGGGCATCCGCCGCTACCTGGGCTCCGGGCTGATCCGGGGCATCGGCCCCAAGATGGCCGAGCGGATCGTCGACCGGTTCGGCGTCGACACCCTGCGGGTGCTCGAGGAGGACCCCGGGCGGCTGCGCAGCGTGCCCGGCCTCGGCCCGCTGCGGACGGCCATGATCGAGCAGGCCTGGGAGGAGCAGAAGGCCATCAAGGACGTGATGGTCTTCCTCCAGGGCGTCGGGGTCTCGACCTCGCTGGCCGTGCGGATCTACAAGGCCTACCGGGAGGAGGCCATCAAGGTCGTCACCCACGAGCCGTACCGCCTGGCCACCGACGTCTGGGGGATCGGCTTCAAGACGGCCGACAAGATCGCCCAGGGCGTCGGCATCGCCTACGACAGCGGCGAGCGGGTCAAGGCCGGCCTCCAGTTCACCCTGTCCCAGGCCAGCGAGCTCGGCCACTGCCACCTGCCCGAGCCGGAGCTGGTGGCCAAGGCCTCGGAGATCCTCGGCGTCCGGCCCGAGCTGGCCCAGTCCTGCCTGGACGAGCTGGTGCGCCAGCAGGGCGTGATCCGCGACCCGGTGCCGATCCCCGGCTTCGACGACGGCGTCCACGCCATCTACCTGGTCCCGTTCCACCGGGCCGAGGTCTCGCTGGCCGCCGGGCTGCTGCGCCTGCGCTCGGTGCCCGAGCAGGCCGACCGGCTGGCCAACTTCCGCACGGTCGACTGGTCGGCCGCCTTCGCCTGGCTGGAGGGGATCACCGGCAGCCGGCTGGCCCCCGAACAGGAGACCGCGGTCCGGCTCGCCCTGACCGAGCCGGTGGCCGTGCTCACCGGCGGTCCGGGCTGCGGCAAGAGCTTCACCGTCCGGGCCGTCGTCGCCCTCGCCCAGGCCAAGAAGGCCCGGGTGGTGCTGGCCGCCCCGACCGGCCGGGCCGCCAAGCGCCTGTCGGAGCTGGCCGGGATGGACGCCCAGACCCTGCACCGGCTGCTCGAGCTGCGCCCGGGCGGGGAGGCCGCCTTCCACCAGGACCGGCCGCTGGAGGCCGACCTGGTGGTGGTCGACGAGGCCTCCATGCTCGACCTGCTGCTGGCCAACAAGCTCGTCAAGGCGGTCCCCCCTGGCGCCCACCTGCTGCTGGTCGGCGACGTCGACCAGCTCCCCAGCGTCGGCCCGGGCGAGGTCCTGCGGGACCTGCTCCAGGCCGGCAAGGGCACCCCCGTGCTCCCCCGGGTCCGCCTGACCCAGGTGTTCCGCCAGGCCCAGCAGAGCGGCGTGGTCACCAACGCCCACCGCATCAACGCCGGCCATCCGCCCCTGACCAGCGGCCTCGGCGACTTCTTCCTCTTCCCCGAGGACGACCCCGAGCGGGTGGCCGAGCTGACCGTCGACATCGTGGTCAACCGCCTGCCCGGCCGGTTCGGCCTCGACCCGCGACGGGACGTGCAGGTGCTCTGCCCCATGCACCGCGGCCCGGCCGGCTCGGCGGCCCTCAACGAGCGCCTCCAGGAGGTGCTCACCCCCGCCGCCCCGAAGCAGCCCGAACGCCGCTTCGGCGGGCGCACCTACCGCCCCGGCGACAAGGTGATGCAGGTCCGCAACGACTACGAGAAGGGCGTCTACAACGGATCGGTCGGCACCGTCACCACCATCTCGCCGGAGACCTCGGAGCTGTTCGTCCTGATGGACGAGGACCAGGAGGTCCGCTACGGGTTCGACGACCTGGACGAGCTCACCCACGCCTACGCCCTTACCGTCCACCGCTCCCAGGGCAGCGAGTACCCGTGCGTGGTCGTCCCCCTGACCCAGACCGCCTGGCTGATGCTCCAGCGCAACCTGCTCTACACGGCCGTCAGCCGGGCCAGGCAGCTGGTGGTCCTGGTCGGCTCGCGGCGCGCCCTGGCCAAGGCCATCCGGACCCCCGGCAACGGGCACCGCTACACCGCCCTGGCCGCCCGCCTTCACCGCGGCGGCACCCGCCTGGACGCGGCCGCCCAGCGCCGGGCCCAGGGTCGTGCGACCGGCCCGGCCTAGCGCGCCAGGTAGCGCAGGACCGCCAGCACCCGGCGGTTGTCGCCTTCCGAGGGGGGCAGGCCGAGCTTGCCGAAGATGCTGGTCACGTGCTTCTCGACCGCCCCGCCGGAGACGACCAGGGCGGCCGCGATCCCGGCGTTGGAGCGGCCTTCGGCCATCAGGGCCAGCACCTCGCGCTCACGCCGGGTCGGGGTGGCCAGGCCCTGGGTGTGCCGGCCGGCGCGGAGGAGCTGGCCGACCACCTCGGGGTCGAGGGCGGTGCCGCCGGCGGCGACCCGGCCCAGCGCGTCGATGAACTCGGCCACGTCGGCGACCCGGTCCTTGAGCAGGTAGCCGACGCCGGCGGCGCCGCCCGCCAGCAGCTGGGCCGCGTACCTGGTCTCGATGTACTGCGAGAACACCAGCACGCCGGTCCCGGGATGCCGGCGGCGGAGCTCGAGGGCGGCGCGCAGGCCCTCGTCGGTGTGGGTCGGCGGCATGCGGATGTCCACCACCGCGACGTCGGGACGGTGCTCGGCCACCGCGGCGAGCAGGGCGTCGCCGTCGGCCACGGCGGCGGGCACCTGGTGGCCACGGTCCTCGAGGAGCCGGATCAGCCCCTCGCGCATCAGGGCGGCGTCCTCGGCGATCACGACCCGCATGGGCGGCATGCTCTCACGCGCGCAGGGGCAGCTCGACGGTGACCCGGGTCGGCCCGCCGGGCGGGCTGGCGATCTCCAGGCGGCCGTCCACCGTACTGACCCGCTGGGCCAGCCCGGACAGTCCGCTGCCGCCGGGGTCGGCCCCGCCCGCGCCGTCGTCGGTGACGCTGAGGAGGAGCATCCCGTCCCGCCCGGTGGCCGACAGGCCGATCCGGGTGGCCAGGCTGTGCTTGGCCGCGTTGGCCAGCAGCTCGGCGGCGCAGAAGTAGGCGATCGTCTCGATCGCCGGGGTGGGCCGGGCCGGGATGTCGGTGGTCAGCTCGACCGGGATGGCGCTGCCGGCGGCGAGGGTGGCCAGCGCGTCGGCCAGGCCGTTGTCGAGCACCGGCGGGTGGATGCCACGGGCCAGGTCCCGGAGCTCGGCCAGGGCGTCCTTGGCCCCCCGGTGGGCGGCGTCGACCAGCTCGCGGGCGCCCTCGACGTCCAGCGGGTCGCCGTCGTCGCCGAGCTTCTCCCTGGCCATCCCCAGGTGCATGGCCAGGGTGGCCAGCCGGATCTGGGCGCCGTCGTGCAGGTCGCGTTCGACCTGGCGCAGCAGCGCGGCGGCGTCGTCCACCGCCACCGCCCGGGTCTGCTCCAGGTCGCGGACCCGCTCGGCCAGCCGGCCCGGGCCGAGCAGGCCTCGCATGGCCCAGCGGTCGGCGGCCACGACCGCCCTGGTCACCCAGGGGGCGGCGAGCACCATGGCCGCGCCGACCGCGAAGACGAGGAACGTGCCCGGATAGGTGGCCACCTGGAGCACGCGACCGGGGAACGGGGTGGCGGCCAGCGCCGGGCTCAACCGCACGCCCGGCGGGTGGTTGCGGAACAGCCCCCACCAGAACGGGTAGGTCAGGTTGGCCAGCCCGGCGACCCAGAGGAAGACGGCGTAGAGCCCGGCCGCGGCCAACGGCAGCTTGAGCAGCGTGTAGGCCAGGGCCCGCCAGCCGGGGCCGTCGCGCAGCCCCGCGCCGAGCCGGCCCAGCATCCCCCTGGCCGGACGGGCCGGAGGCGGCGGCGCGACCCGCTCGCCGAGCAGCCGAGCGGCCAGGCGGCGGTGGGCGGCGCCGAGCCTCCGGGCCATGCCGGTGGCCAGGGCCAGCGGCAGCAGCAGGGCGACGATCGCGCCAGCCCGCGCCACCGACCTGGCGGTCCCGGGGACCAGCAGGGCCACGATGACGGCCAGGACGGCCAGGCCGACCAGGGCCCCGACCAGGCAGTACAGCAGCTCCCGGCGCGCCCGGCGGCGGAACGGCTCCCGCAGCGCGGCACGGGTCAGCGCGATCACCGGGGTCACCGGACCTGTGGTGCCCATGCCCTCATTGTCCCGCTCACGCGTCCCGCCTGGCGAGCAGCCAGGCGCCGACGCCGAGGGTCACGGCGGCATAGAGGCCGAGCATGCCGAGCCCGGCCCACGGCGACAGGAACTGGACCTGGTCGTCGGCCATCGGCTGGGCCACGGTCAGCGAGTTGGCCACGATCGCGATGGGCAGGTAGGGCATGAGCGCCTGGGTGGCCACGGCGACGAACTGGGCCAGGACGTACACACCGCCGACGAGCACGGCGATGGCGGCCGGGGTGTGCCGGACGATGGCCCCGAGGCCGAGGCCGATCAGCCCGACCAGGCAGAAGCCCGCCCCGCCGAGCACCACCGCCCGCAGCACGCCCGGCTGGCCGAGCGCCGGCGCCGGGACCCCGTCGGGCAGGGCGGCCGTCCCGGCGAAGAAGGCGATGAACCCGGCGGCCTCCCCCACGGCCAGGGCCACCGTGCCGAACACCGCCGCCTTGGCGGCCAGCACCAGCGGCCGGTTGGGGATCGCGGCCAGCGTCGCCCGGATCATCCCGGAGGAGAACTCGCCGGTCATCGCCAGCACGCCAAGGACGCCGACCAGCAGCAGGCCGAGGGAGATGCCGGCGAGCGCGTTGTTGGTCAGGTCGGCGGCCGCGTCCTCGGTGTTGACGCCGACGGCGACGGCGATGCCGATGGCACCGGCGACGGTGACCGCCAGGACCCACCAGGTGGAGCGGAGGCTGCGCAGCTTGGCCCACTCCATCCGGGCCACGTGCGAGAAGCGGTACCCGCCGGGGGTTGCCGCGGTGGTCGTCATGAGGTCCTCCCCTCGGAGCCCAGGGTGCCCCGGTACTCGGCGCTGCCGTCGGTCAGCTCGAAGAACGCCTCCTCCAGCGACGGCGAGCGAGCCGACAGCTCCGCCACCGAGGTGTCCGCCAGCAGCCGCCCCCGGCCGATCACCACCACGTGGTCGGCGGTGCGGGCGATCTCACCGATCAGGTGGCTGGACACGAGCACCGCGCGGCCCTGGGCGGCCAGCGACCGCAGCAGGTCGCGGACCCAGCGGATCCCCGCCGGGTCCAGCCCGTTGACCGGCTCGTCCAGCAGCAGCACGCCCGGGTCCCCGAGCAGGG
>OBLS010000668.1_pt1 | contig 12861 bp, 16 predicted proteins | sample 1519901 | NCBI WGS metagenome assembly OBLS01 (sample SAMEA3113585, study PRJEB22503) | soil metagenome
GTCGTCCGGATGATCATCACGCTGCAGGGAGCGTGATGCGAGACCTTGTTCGGGACGCTGCCGAGCAGGAACCGCTTCGCGCCGGTCATGCCCTTGTTGCCGACTACGATCAGGTCCGCCCGCTCCTCCTCGGCCACGTCGAGGATCGCGTCGGCGGGATCGCCCTCGCGCGCATGGATCTCGACGTCGACTCCCGAGTCGCGCAGCGAGGTCGCCGCCTGCTCGAGGGTCTCCGCCACGTCCTCGCGCGGATTGACCATCCACTGGAGGTCGCCGGGGACCTGCTGGCGCTCCTCCCGAAGGCGTCCCTCGGGCACGGGCTCGTACGCGCTCACGAGGTGAACCTTCGCTCCGACCTTCTGCGCTAGCTCGGCCGCCTGGCGCACGGCCTCGCCCGCGGTCTCGGAGCCATCCGTTCCAATGACCATTGAGGAGAACACGCGCGCATCATAAGCCGATGGCCCTTTCGCGGTCCACGCGTTAGGGTGGGACAGATGACAATGACCCGCTGTCTCGCCGTTGACGATCATCCGACGGTGCGGCAAGGACTCGGCCTCATGTTCGGACTGGCCCCCGATCTTGAGCTGGTGGGGTCGGTCGAGAACGGTGAGGAAGTGATCGAAGCCGTGAAGCGCCACCGCCCCGAGGTGGTGATCATGGACGTCCGCCTTCCGGGCATCGACGGGATCTCCGCCGTCAAGCGAATCGCCGAGGCCGCGCCCGAGGTGAAGACGGTCATGTTCTCGGCCTACGGGGACAAGCGCCTGCTCTCCGACGCGATTGCGGCGGGCGCGCGCGGCTACGTGATGAAGGGCTCGCCGCCCGAGGACCTCCTTCGCGCGATCAGGACCGTGACGGCCGGCAAGCCGTTCGTCGATCCGTCGCTGTCGCCGGCGCTCCTGATGTCGCAGGTCGGGCCGGACGCGCCGCTATCCGAGCGCGAGCGCGAGATCCTCCAGCTGCTCGCCGAGGGACTCCACACGGAGGAGGTCGCGCGGCGGATCGGGCTCAGCACCGAGACCGTGAAGTCGGACACGAAGCGCGCGATCCTCAAGCTCGAGGCCGACACGCGCGTCCACGCGGTGGCGATCGCGCTTCGTCAGGCGATCATCGAGTAGCGCCGTCCCGTCGTGCAGCTGCCGCGCTTCTGGATCGTGATGCAGGTCCTGATCGTGATCTTCGTGCTGATCGGCGCGGCGATCGCGATCGCGAAGTTGAGCTAGCGCGTCACGACGCCGGCCTGAGCGGCGGCGCCTCGGTCTCGTCCGGGGCCAGCTGCTCCTCCAGGGGCCCGGGCAGCGCGAGCTCCGATCTTCGGCCCTCCTCGTGGGCCTCCTCGATCGGCTTCACCCAGAACTCCTCCACGGCGATGATGATCAGCGACAGGATCGGCACGGCCACGAACAGGCCGACGAACCCGAACAACTGGCCGACCACGACGACGCCGATGGCGATCACCGCCGGGTGCAGCCTGACGCGCTGGGCCATGACCACCGGGATCGTCACGTTGCTCTCGAGCTGCTGCACGAGGATGTACGCGCCGAGCACGAGCAGCGCCTTACCCGGCGAGTCGGTGAGCGCGAACAGCGTGGGCGGGATGGCGCCGGCGATCGCGCCGAAGTACGGGACCACCACGAGCAGCGCGGACAGGACGGCGAAGAAGATCGCGAAGTCGAGGCCGACGATCGTGAGCGCGACGTAGAGCATCACGCCGGTGACGAGCATGTCGATCGCCACGCCCTCCATCCAGCCGATCCACGACTGGCGGATGCGGCTCAGCACATGTCGGATGTGCTCGCGCCGCGGCGGTGGAGCGAGGCGCACGAGGCCGTTCACGAGCGGATCGGGTTTGATCGCGATGTAGTACGCGGTGATGAGGATCAGGACGAGCGCGCCGAGGATGCCGGCCACGTTCAGGCCGATCGAGGTGAGCGGGCCGATCAGCTTGTCCGGGTCGTCGGTGTAGCGCTCGAAGAAGCGCTGGACCTTGTCGCCGACCTCTCCCGTGCTCTGCCCCGTGATGTCCGCGTAGACCTTCTCGAGGTCCTTGACGATGGCCGGGACGTCGTCCACGAACTCGTTCGTCTGATCCACGAACGGCGGGATCAGGAGGTAGATCAGGAGGCCGAGCGCGGCCAGCCCCCCGAGCAGCGTCACGAGCGCCCCGATCGGCCGCGGCACGCCGAACCGTTCGAGCCGGCCCGCGGCGGCCGCCAAGGGGATCGCCAGGATGACCACGGTGAGGATCGCCAGCAGCAGCGTGACGAGCTGGCGGAAGAGCAGTCCGAACAACAGGAGCCCGGCGGCGAGCAGCACCGTCCGGTAGGCCACCTGCGCAGGCGTGATCTTGAGGTCGCCGTTCATGCGCAGCTTCCTACGGTACGCCGCCCGAACGACGGACGGGCGCCGTGGCGGCGCCCGTCCGTGACTTCATTTCGGCGTGTGCGCCGGACTCAGGTGCGGCGCTCGAGGTCGGCCACATCCTGGGCCTTCTCGTCGGCGCGCTCCTGCGCGTCCGCGAGCTTCTCCTTCTCCTCGCCCTTGCGCTCCTCGCGCCGGCCTTGGGCGCGAAGTGAGCTGTCGCCTGACACGTCGCCGGCAGCCTTCTTGGCACGTCCCGTGATCTTGTCGAAGATGCTCATGGTTTGAGGCGTACCCCACCTTGGTTCCCAGAAAACGCGTATAGGTTCCGGCTCTGTGAGTAATGAGGAGGCCCATCGCCTGGCTCGGGAGAGGGGCGTTTCGAGCTGGCTGTATGCGCTCGTGCGAGGGATCGTGTCGCCGCTGTTCCGGCTCTATTTCCGTATGCACGTGTCGGGGGCGGAGCACATTCCGGTCGAGGGAGCGGCGATCGTCGCGCCCAATCACAAGAGCTTCTGGGACTCGTTCTTCATCGGCGTCTGCACGCGCCGGCACGTGCGCTTCATGGCGAAGACGGAGCTGATCGAGACTCGTCACGGGAGGCTGCTCGTGCGCCTTGGCGCCTTCCCAATGCGCCGCGGCCAGGCCGACGAAGACGCGCTCGAGACCGCGAGGACGATCCTGCGCCAGGGCAGCCTGCTCGCGTTGTTCCCCGAGGGAACGCGAGTGCGCGACCCGGACCAGCTCGGCCACCCGCGCCGCGGCGCCGGGCGGCTCGCGCTCGAGACCGGCGCGCCTCTGGTCCCCTGCGCGATCACCGGGACCGAGAAGATCTTCCACGGCGGCCTCCCGGTGCCGCGCCGCGTGCAGGTGGCGTTCTCGGAGCCGATCCCGGTCTCCGACCTGGCGGCCACGCCCGACGCAGCGGCCACGCTGATCTCGGACACCCTGTGGCCCGAGGTGGAGGGCGAATACCGCCGCCTGCTAGCCCGCCCGACGCTGATAGCAGCGGCCCTGGCGGCGCTGGGACTCGGCGGAGGGCTGCTGCTCCGGCGCAAACGGCGGCGGGCTGCTGCTCCGGCGCAAACGGCGGCGGTGAGGGCGCCGGCTCCCCCGAGGTGGCGCATGGATTCGGCTCTCAGCACCGAACTTATGCGCCACCCCGCCCCTGGCCCCCTCAACGCCGCCCTTCGGCCCGTCCGGCGCGCGGCCTAGGGTCACAGACGTGCGCTTGATCGTTGCTCGGTGCGAGGTTCGTTACTCGGGGCGGTTGTCCACGGTGCTGCCCGAGGCGCTCAGGCTGCTCATGCTCAAGTCGGACGGGTCGGTCATGGTCCATGCCGACACCGGGGGCTACAAGCCTCAGAATTGGATGACTCCGCCGACCGTCATCGAGGAGGAGCCGGGCTCGCTCGTCGTACGTAAGAAGGGCGCCGAGGACCGCATCGAGATCCGCATCGCCGAGGTGATCTCGGATGTGACGCACGACATGGGCGGGGCGGCCGCGCTCGAGAAGGAGGGCGTCGAGCGGGAGCTTCAGGAGCTCCTCGCGGACGCCCCACCCGAGGGGCTGAGGCTGATGCGGCGCGAGTGGCCCACGGACATCGGGCCCGTGGACCTGATGTGCCGCGACGAGAACGACGGGTTCGTCGCGGTCGAGATCAAGCGGGTCGGAACGATTGACGCCGTCGAGCAGCTCACGCGCTACCTCGAGCGCATCTGCGAGGAGCCCGGCCTCCATCGCTGCCGCGGGGTCCTCGCCGCCCAGACGATCAAGCCGCAGGCGCGAAGGCTCGCGGAGTCACGCGGGATCGCGTGCGTCGAGGTAGACCCCTCGGTGCTCCGGGGAGAGCGCGACCCCGACCTGACGCTGTTCGCGGCCTAGGGCGGCCCCGGGAACCCGCTCTCGCGCATCCCGCGCTCGATCTCGTCGTTGATCGTCTCGATCACCCTCACGCGCGCGAAGCGCTTCGAGTCGCCCTCGACGAGGTGCCACGGCGCGTCGGGATGGTCCGTGCGTTCGAACATGTCCTCCAGCGCCTCCAGATAGAGCGGGCGCCTCTCTCGGTTGCGCCAGTCCTCTTCGGTGATCTTCCAGCTCTTGAGCGGGTTCTTCTGCCGCTTCTCGAACCGGTGAAGCTGCTCCTCCTCCGAGGTGTGCAGCCACAGCTTCACGAGCACGCCGCCCTCGGCGCAGAACGAGCGCTCGAACTCGACGATCGTGCCGTAGGCGCGCTCCCACTCCTCGCGCGTGGCGAACTCCTCCACACGCTCCACGAGCACCCGGCCGTACCACGAGCGGTCGAACACGGTCATCCCGCCGAGGCCGGGGAGGGCCGGCCAGAAGCGCCACAGGAAGTGATGGCGCTTCTCGCGGTCGGTCGGCGCCGAGTACTGGGCCACATGCACATGCCGCGGGTCGAGCTCCGCCACCAGGCGCTTCAGCGCGCCGCCCTTCCCCGACGCATCCCAGCCCTCCAGCACGATCGCCAGCGCCGGACCGAGTCGGCCCTCGTAACCGGGGAGCTTTCCGCCGAGCGCGAGCCGGAGCGCGGTCAGCCGCGTCTGCGCCGCCTCGAGCCGCTCCGCGTACTCGCTCTTCGAGAGCTTCAGGGACAGGTCGAGCTCGTCTAGCCGGCCCACTCGGCCTTCACCCCCGTCAGCTGATCCAGCTGCCGCTCGACCGCGTCGGAGTCGCCGGGGAGCAGGTAGAAGAGCGACCGCGTCACGCCCGCGGCGCGCAGCCGCTCGAGCAGCCGTACCTCCGGCTTCGCGCCGAAGACGGTCACCGGGATCGGGCCGCGGCCCGCGGCGTCCGCCCGCCGCTGCAGCTCCTGGATCCGCTCGCCGAGCGCCTCTGGGCTCTTCACGCGGTTCGGGATCCACTCGTCTCCGTAGGCCACGACGCGGTCGTACACCTTGTCGCCGAGCCCGCCCACCAGCACCGGCGGATGGGGCTTCTGAACGGGCTTCGGCCAGATCCAGATCGGGTCGAAGTCGATGAGCTTGCCGTGATACTCGGCCTCGTCCTGCGTCCAGATCGCGCGCATCGCCTCGACGCTCTCGCGCATGCGCCGGAAGCGGGTGGACGGGTCGGTCCCGTGGTTTCGCATCTCCTCGACATTCCAGCCTGCGCCCACGCCGAACAGGAAGCGCCCGCCCGACAGGTGGTCTAGCGTCGAGACCTCCTTGGCGGTGACGATGGGGTCGCGCTCGATCACGAGGCAGACGCCGGTCCCGAGCTTGAGGCGCTCGGTCACGGCCGCGACGGCGCCGAGCGCGACGAACGGGTCGAGCGTGTGGCTGTACTCGGGCGGCAGCTCGCCGCCGCCGGGGTAGGGCGTCTCCCGGCTGACCGGGATGTGCGTGTGCTCCGGCAGGAAGAGCGACTCGAAGCCGCGCTGCTCCGCCTGCCGCCCGAGCTCCGCGGGCGCCAGCCCGTAGTCGGTGAGGAAGTTCGCGAGCCCTAGCTCCATCGCAGCGGCAGCCGCTCCAATCCGTAGATCCCGTGAATCGACCCGAGCTCCGGCTCGCCGGCGAGCTCCAGGCCGGGCATGCGCGACGGCAGGAACGCCAGCGCCTCCTGGAGCTCCGCGCGCGCCAGGTTCGCCCCCAGGCAGTAGTGAACGCCGGCGCCGAACGTGAGCGGCTTGGCCGGCCCGCGCTCGGCCGTGATGTCGAACGACTCCGCGTCGCCGTCCACCCCGTCGCGGTTCCCGGTGAACGCGCAGACCATCACGACCGAGTCCGCCGGGAACGTGACCCCGCGGTACTCGACCTCCTCGTGCAGCAGCCGGGCGGTGAAGGGCGTAATCGGCTCGTAGCGGAGCAGCTCCTCGACCGCCGCCGGGGCGAGCTCCGGGCGCTCGGCGAGCAGCTCCCACTGGTCCGGGTGCCGCGCGAACACGCGCAGCCCGTGGGCGAGCTGCGACTGCGTCGTGTCGACGCCGCCCACCAGCACGTTCAGCACGAGGTTCATGCACTCCGGGTCGTCGAGGCGGTCGCCCTCGTGCGACGCCGCGATGAGCGTGGAGATCAGGTCATCGCCGGGGTCGTCGCGGCGGCGCTCGATGAGCACGCCCGCCCATTCGTAGAACTCCGCGCACGCCTCCTCGATCGCCTCCCGCTCGTTCATCAGGCTCGGCGGGTCGAATTGGCGCTGGATCAAATTGGACCAGCGGTGGAGCTTCGGCGCGTCCTCGAGTGGCGCGCCCATCACCGTCGCGATCGTGAGCGATGGGTAGGGCTTCGCGAAGTCCTCCACGAACTCGCACTCGCCGCGGCCCTCGAGCGGCTCCCAAAGCTGGGCGAGGAACTCGCGCATCACCGGCCGCCAGCGGTCCGCCGCGCGCGGCGTGAAGGCGGGGTTCACCAGGTTGCGGAGGCGCCCGTGAGCGTCGCCGTTGAGGTGGAGGATGTTGCGGCGCATCTGCTCGAGGAGAGGGCCCTCCTCGACGCCGAACATCTCCGCGATCCGCAGGCCCGGGAAGGTCGCGCTCTTCGTGCGGAGGAAGAACGAGCCGGCCTCGCGATCGAGCACGAAGTAGCCGAGGTCGGACTTCGCGAGCCACGTCTCGGCCCGAAGGCGCTCCATCTCCTCGTGAAAGCGGTCGCCCTTCAGGTCGGGCGCGAAATAGTCCAGTTCCATCTGTGAGCCGGACGTTACCCTGGATGTATGAGCTTCCTCTTCCGTGACAAGACCGCGATGCCGGAGCCGGCCGACGCGCTGCCGGGGCGCGACGAGCGGCCCTTCCACGTCCCGGAAACCCACTTCGTCCTGCGTACTCCGCTCGAGCCTCCCTTCCCCGAGGGGGTCGAGACCGCCATCTTCGGGGCAGGCTGCTTCTGGGGCGTGGAGCGCTACTTCTGGCAGGCGCCGGGCGTCTACACGACCGCGGCCGGGTACGCCGGCGGGTACACCCCGAATCCCACCTACGAGGAGGTCTGCAGCGGGCGGACCGGCCACAACGAGGTGGTGCTCGTCGCGTTCCGGCCTGAGGAAATCTCCTACGAGGAGCTGCTGCGGATCTTCTGGGAGAACCACGATCCGACCCAGGGAATGCGCCAGGGCAACGACGTGGGGACCCAGTACCGCTCCGAGATCTACGTGAACTCGGACGCGCAGCGCGAGGCCGCCGAGGCGTCGCGCGAGCGCTACGCGGAGCGGCTGGGCGCCGCGGGCTACGGCGACATCACGACCGAGATCGTGGACGCACCCGAGTTCTACTACGCCGAGGACTACCACCAGCAGTACCTGGCGAAGAACCCGAACGGCTACTGCGGCGTCGGCGGCACGGGCGTCAGCTGCCCAGTAGGGCTGCCATCAGCTTGAGCCGCTCGTCCGCCTCGGCGGGCCAGCGGTCGATGTCGGCGGGCCACCAGGCCCACTCGTCGTGCTCATCGTCGGGCACCGGCTCGGCGCGCTCGTCCACCGTGGCGAGGCCCACGAGCATGTTCATGCCGCCCGGGAGCGCGAGCAGCGCCTCGACCGAGAGCGTGGCCGGCTCGAGCTGCCACTCCTCGTGAAGCTCACGCGTGAGCGTGTCGGCCGGGCTCTCGCCGAGGTCGACCGCTCCGCCGGCACCGAGCGCCCATCGGCTCGCCCAGGTCGAGACCCAAGCCGCGCGGCGGCCGGCCAGCCAGCGGCCGTCCGATGAGCGCACCACGCACAGGGCCGTGAGGCTGTCCGAGGCGTCGTCGAGCAGGCGGAGAGCCCAGCGCACGGGCTGAAGCTCGAGGCGCAGCCGCGCTCCGTCCGCGTGCCAGTCCACGAGCCGCGTGGCAAGGCCGTCGTGCGCCGGCGACCCGCGCTCGCGCAAACCTTCGACGGCGCCGTCGGCGAGCCGCTCGTCCTCGGGCGACGGCTCGTACGCGTCCTCACGCCACACCGCCTTCACCTGGTCCGGGCGCCAGGGGCCGCGGGCGAGCACTCCCGGGCGGGCGGTCACGCGCCCCAATCCAGACCGCGCGCCCGCAGCAGCACCCGCGAGCAGAGCGAGCCGCGGCGCGCGGCGGGCGCAAGCTCGGAGGGCTCACCCCAACGCAGCTCGGCGTACTGGGTGTGCGGGCCGGGCTGAGGGACCGCAGGCTCGCCGGAGACGAGCTCTGCCTGCCACCCCGTCATAAAGCCCTCCACGCCGACCGCGCGGAGCGGGCGCACCTCCACCCCGAGCTTGTCGCGGCCGGCGCGGCGCACCGCGTCCTCCTCGGACTCACCGGCGGCGAGCGTCGCCGCGGGCAGGCCCCAGGCGCCCGGAAGATCCTCGTCGTCATCCGGGCGGCGGACGAGGAGCAGGCCCTCGGGCCGCTCGATGACGAGCGACACGGAGCGCTTCCCGTTCAGGCCCCGAGCTCCTCCCGTAGCGCACGGACCTCGTCACGTAACGCGGCGAGCTCGCGCTCGAGCCGCTCGAGCCGGTCAGGGGGTTGCTGGGCGGGGACCTCCTGCTCGTCGGCTGGTGCACTGTGTTCGGCCCCATCCGCTGCAGCCAGAAGATGGGTGTAACGCTCCTCCCGCTGCCCAGGCCGCTTGCCCAGGCTCGCCACGAGCTCGCGCTCGGTCAGGCGGCGGAGCGCGTCGTCGAGCTCCGTGCCCTCGAACCGGTGCAGCCGCTCGGTGCGCGTCTTCAGCTCCCCCGGCGTCTGCGGGCCCCGCAGCATCAGCACCGCGAGGACGGATATCTCGGCGCCGTCGAGGCCAAGCGCCCCCTCGAGCGTCTGGCGGTACTTCATCGAGCGCCGGTTCGACCAGCTCGCGAGCGTCGCCCACTTGCGCTGCACCAGGCGTTCGATGCCACTGCGGATCGTGTTCTCGTCGTAGTCGACGACCGGGTGGCGGTTCGTTGACTGGTTGCACGCCAGCCGCAGCGCGTTCAGCGTGAGCGGGTAGACGTCCGGGGTCGTCCGCTGCTTCTCGATCAGGCAGCCCAGCACGCGGATCTCGACGGCATCCGGTTCCATGCGACGGCCAAGCTACAACAACGGCTGCCATGCTCCGGACGTGGGCGTCTACGCGCGCATCCTGAGAGAGCCGGGCGTCGCGACGATCGTGTTCGCGACCGTTCTCGGCCGCCTCCCGATCGGGATCAGCGGCCTGGCGATCCTGCTCTACGTACAGGAGGTCACGGGCTCGTTCGCCGCCGCGGGCGTCTGCGCCGGAGCACTCGCGCTCGGCAGCGCGCTCGGCGCTCCGCTGCTCGGCCGCCTCGTCGACCGGCGCGGCGAGCGCGCGCTCCTGCCGCTCGCGTTCGTGCACGCGGCGGGCCTGGTGCTGGTCTGGGTGCTCGGCGCGGCGGACGCGCCCACCACGGCGCTCGCGGCCGCCTCGCTCGCCGCCGGCACGGCGCTCCCGCCGGTGTCGTCCGTGCTGCGCTCGCGCTGGCCGCTGCTGCTGGCCGCCAACCCTGGGCTCATCCCGAGCGCGTTCGCGCTCGACTCCGTCCTAATCGAGCTGATCTTCGTAACGGGACCGCTGATCACCACCGTGATCGTGGCGACGGTCGGACCCGAGTACGCGCTCGCGGTGTCGGCCGCGTCCGTTCTGGCAGGCACGTCGATGATGCTCGCGGGCCTCCACGGCCGAGGCCGCCCCGACGCGCCCGAGGCGGGCTCGCGCCGCTTCGGGCTCGGCGCGCTCGCGGCGCCCGGGCTGCGGACGCTCGTCTTCGCCAGCCTGCCGGTGGGCTTCGCGCTCGGGACGATCGAGGTGGTGCTGCCGGCGTTCAGCGCGGAGGAGGGGTCGAAGGAGCTGGCGGGCGTGCTCCTCGCAGTCTGGTCAGGCGCGAGCGGAGTGGCGGGGCTGGTATACGGGGCACGGCCGGCTCGTGGCCCGCTCGAGGACATCCACCTCCGCTTCGCGTTCGCACTTCCGATCGCGTGCGCGGTGCTGTTCGCGGCGACCTCGCCTGCCACGATGGCGCTGCTTGTCGTGATCGCCGGGCTGCCGATCGCGCCTCTGATCGCCTCCCGCAATCAGCTCGTGGAGCGGGTGGCGCCGCGCGGCACCGCCACCGAGGCCTTCACCTGGCCGCTCACCGCCCTGGTGGGCGGGGTGTCGCTCGGCGCGGCGGTCGGCGGGACCCTGGTGGAGGAGTACTCCTGGCCCGCGGCGGTGTCCGTGTCGGTGGCGGTCTCCGCCGCGGGCGCACTGCTGCTCTTTGCGCGGCGAGGCACGCTGGCACCGAGGGCCGCGCCCGCCTAGGCTGCCGCTCCATGGGAACGATTAGTGGGGAGCGGTCAGTCGAGATCAACGCGCCCGTCGAGCGCTGCTTCGAGATCGCGGCGGACATCGCAAACGCGCCTGAGTGGCAGGGCTCTCTCAAGGATGTCGAGGTGCTCGAGCGTGACGGGCAGAAGCGCGCCGCTCTCGCCGAGACGGAATCCGACGCCACGGTGAAGACCGTTCGCTCGGTGCTGCGCTTCACGTACGAAGAGCCGACCTCGATCCGCTGGGTTCAGGAGAAGGGCGACACCAAGTCGCTGACGGGCTCCTGGACGTTCGAGGACCTCGGCGACCGGCGCACCCGGGCGACCTACGCGCTCGTAGCCGACCCGGGCCGCATGCTCGGCATGCTGCTGCGCGGCCCCGTGGAGGGGAAGGTGCGCGACATGCTGCTCGGCGACGCCGCCGACGGGCTGAAGCAGAAGGCAGAGGCTTAGCGCCATGCCGGACTACACGCGTGTGAACCTGCGGGACGACGTGCAGGACATGGCGCCGCGCTTCGGCATGGAGGGCATCGAGTCGCACTTCGCCCGCACCAACCTCGAGATGGAGAAGGGCGGCGTGAGCCTCTTCCGCCTCGACCCGGGTTTCCGAGCGCCGTTCGGGCACAAGCACACCGAGCAGGAGGAGGTCTACGTGATCGTCTCCGGCAGCGCGCGCGTCGCCGTCGGGGACGAGATCATCGAGGCCGGCCAATGGGACGCCATCCGGATCGCGCCGGGTGTGTGGCGCGGGATGGAGGCAGGCCCCGACGGAACCGATTTCCTGGCCTTCGGCGCCCCCAACACCGACAACAAGGACGCCGAGATGCAGCAGGGCTGGTGGCCTGAGGGCTAGCCCTCCGCGGCCGCCTGTGCCGACTCCATGTCCGGATATGGCCGCATGTGGGTGATCTTCCCGCCGGCCAGGTCGTGCACGACGAACGCCTCGAGCTCGACGTCGAGCCCGCTGCTCACCCCGCGACCGCTCATCCGCGCGTGGGCCAGAACACGGTCGCCGATCGCGATCAGCTCGACGGGCTCGTAGCGGACGTCCTCGAGCATCCCGTCGAACGCGGCGAAGTACCGCCGCGCCCCCTCGTGCCCGCGGTAGGTGTCCGGCTCGGCGGACATGTCGGGCGGGATCTCGATCACGAGCTCCTCGTCGAGGCCGGGGAGCGCGGCCTCGATGCCGCCCTCGGCGAAGCGCTCGAACAGGCGCCGCACGACTTCGAGGTTCGAGTGGATAGCGTCCACGCGGTGGAAGGCTCGCACGTTCACGAGGTCGCGATCGTCGGCGCCGGCTTCGGCGGCCTCGGCATTGCGATCCGCCTGAAGCAGCACGGCATCGACGACTTCGTCCTGATCGAGCGCGAAGACGACGTGGGCGGCACCTGGTGGGCGAACAGCTACCCGGGCGCCCAGTGCGACATCCCGTCGAACCTCTACTCGTTCTCGTTCGCGCCGAATCCGGACTGGTCGCGCGCATACCCGCTACGGGACGAGATCCAGGCCTACCTCCGTGGCTGTGCCGAGCGCTTCGACGTCCTCCCCCATGTGCGCCTGAAGTGCGAGCTGCTCGCGGCGAGCTGGCTGGCCGGCGAGCAGCGCTGGGAGCTCGAGACCTCGAACGGCCCACTCTCCGCGCGCGTGCTGGTGGCGTCGCCGGGGCTCTTGAGCGAGCCCTGGACGCCCACGATCCCGGGTGAGGGCGTATTCGAGGGCAACACCTTCCACACCGCGCGCTGGGATCACGGCGACGACCTGGCCGGCAAGCGGGTCGCCGTGATCGGAGCAGGCGCTTCGGCTGTCCAGGTGGTGCCGCAGATCCAGCCGCACGCCGGGAAGCTCGTGCTCTTCCAGCGCACACCGCCGTGGGTGGTGCCGCAGCCGGACCGGCCGGTCCCCCCGCGAATGCGCGAGCGCTACCGCCGCTTTCCCGCGCTCCAGCGGCTCGCCCGCGGCGCCATCTATTCGACGGTGGAGATGCTGGTGCCGGGGCTCACCCGCGACAGGCGCCTGATGAAGCCGATGGAGCTGGCCGCGCGGGCCCAGCTGCGCCTTCAGGTGAAGGACCCCGAGCTGCGCCGCCGCCTGACCCCGGACTACGAGATCGGCTGCAAGCGCATCGTCTTCTCGAACGACTGGTATCCAGCGATCCAGGCCCCGAACGTCGAACTCGTGAGCACCGGCGTCCAGGAGCTGCGGGAGCAGTCCATCGTCGGCGCCGACGGCGCGGAGCACAAGATCGACACGCTGATCTTCGCCACCGGCTTCAAGCCCGCGGAGCTGCCGATCGCC
>OBLS010000669.1_pt1 | contig 12858 bp, 11 predicted proteins | sample 1519901 | NCBI WGS metagenome assembly OBLS01 (sample SAMEA3113585, study PRJEB22503) | soil metagenome
CGCCGGCGCCGAGCGCGAGGCCATGGTGCGGGCTGCGGTCGACACGGTGGTGGCGGTGGCGGGCGAGCGGCTGGGCGTTCAGGCCGATGCGGGCTCCCGCGAGCTGCGGGCGCGACACGAGGCGTTCGAGCAGCGGGTGGGCGAGCTGCGGGGCACGATGACCGACGAGATGGTGCTGCGCAACAGCGCCGTCGAGCAGCACATCGGCGACGTGCGCGCCGAGCTGCGCAAGGTCGCCGAGCTGGTCGCCAGCATGCAGCACGAGCGGGCCGAGCAGCAGGGACGGGTCGAGACCCGCCTGGCCGAGGTGGTGGCCGTGAGCGCCAAGCTGGCCGACACCACGCAGTCGCTGCGCCAGGCGCTGGCCAACCCCAAGGCCCGCGGCCAGTGGGGCGAGCGCATGGCCGACGACGTGTTGCGGGCCGCCGGCTTGGTCGAGGGCATCAGCTACCGCAAGCAGTCGGGCACGGCGGCGGGCACCATCCCCGACTTCACGTTCATGCTCCCGGGGGGCCGGGTGTTGCACATGGACGTGAAGTTCCCCATCGACAACTACCTGCGCTACCTCGAGGCCGCCACCGACCACGAGCGCGACCAGCACCGGGTGGCGTTCGTGCGCGACGTGCGGGCGCGGGTCAAGGAGCTGTCGGGCCGCGTCTACATCGACCCCGACGACACGGTCGACGAGGTGCTGCTGTTCATCCCCAACGAGGCGGTCTACGCGTTCGTGCACAGCCACGATCGCGACCTGGTCGAGGTCGCGCTGCGCCAGAAGGTGGTGCTGTGCTCGCCCAGCACGTTGTTCTCGGTGCTCGCGGTCATCCGCCAGGCGGTCGAGCAGGTGCAGCTGCAGCGCACGTCCGACGAGATCCTCGCCTGCCTGGGGGCGTTCGAGCAGCAGTGGGGCAAGTTCAGCGACGCGCTCGACAAGGTGGGGCGCAGCCTCGACACCGTGCGGCGCAGCTGGGACGACCTCGCCGGCACCCGCCGGCGCCAGCTCGAGCGCGAGCTCGACCGGGTCGGCGAGCTGCGCTCACGGCGCGAGGGGACGATCGGGCGGGGCTGCGACGACGTCGACGACGACGCCCTCGACCTCGTCGAGGGTGGGGCCGGTGCGACGGGGCTCATGGCCCTCGGCGATGGCGAGGGTGAGGCGCTCCGCCGATCCCATGGCGACGTCCGCGAGCTGCCCCGCACGCCGGGGACGCCGGGGGCGGCCGCCGCGGGCTAGCACCCGGAGGCCGATTCCGGCGTTCGTGCGTGTCGAAGCCCGCCACAAACCGACGCCGAACCGGCGCCGTCTCGCTCAGCGGTGGGCGGGGCGGGTAAGACGGGCGGAGACATGCCTTCCCCCACCCCCGAGAATGCACGCGACCGCCCCGATGTCCGCGCCGCGGGCGGTGTGGTGCGCCGATCCGTGACCGTGGCCGACGAGGCGGGGGCTACCCGGCCCAGCATCGAGATCGTGCTCGTGCATCGGCCCCGCTACGACGACTGGTCGTTCCCCAAGGGCAAGCTCGACAAGGGCGAGTCGTTCGAGGCGGCGGCGCGGCGCGAGGTCGCGGAGGAGACCGGGCTGGTGTGCGTCCTCGACGAGGAGCTGCCGTCGACGACGTACCTCGACAGCAAGGGCCGGACGAAGCTGGTGCGCTACTGGCTGATGCGGGTGGTCGGGGTCGAGCCGTGGTCGCCCAACGACGAGATCGACCAGCGCCGCTGGGTCCCCCTCGCCGACGCCGGCCACCTGCTCACCTACCCCCACGACCGTGAGATGTTGGCGCAGCTGGCCGACGGCCTGGCATGACCGACCGAGCCGGCGTCGGTTACGCCGTGGCGGGCACGTCGAGCCTGGCCATGAGCGCACGCACCCGCTGCTCGATGTCGTCTCGCACCGTGCGGACCACCTCGATGGGTTGGCCGGCGGGGTCGGTGAGCTCCCAGTCCTCGTAGCGCTTGCCCGGGAAGATCGGGCAGGCGTCGCCACACCCCATCGTGACGATCACGTCGGCGGCCCGGGCGATCTCGTCGGTCCAGGGCTTCGGGTACTCCGCGGAGATGTCGATGCCCACCTCGGCCATCGCGGCGATCGCAGTCGCGTTCGTTGCGTCGCCGGGATCGGACCCGCCGGAGAACACGTCGACCGTGTCGCCGGCCAGGTGCCGCAACCAGCCGGCCGCCATCTGGGAGCGGCCGGCGTTGTGCACGCAGAGGAACAGGACGGCCGGCCGGTCCAAGACGTCCGACTCGAGTCGGGCCAGCGCCTTGAGCCGGTCGCGGGTGAACCGCTCGATCAGGATGGGTAGCCAGGTTGCGATCCTGGCTCGCCCCTCGAGCCGCGTCTGCGAGTCGGCGATGTAGCGCTCGATGGTCTCCACCGAGAACGTGCCGGCGAACTCGTCTTGCAGCCGACGGGCGGCTGTCTTCACCTGCAGGATCTGCTCGGGAGTGAGCGAGACGCGGGACGTGTCGTCGTTGGTCATGACCGTGGCTCCTTCGGGTGGGCGATCGGCCCTGCCAGGGCCGCGATGCGTTCATCGAGCTCGGCGAGGGCGGCGTCGAACGCCCGGCGGGTTCCCGCCCCGACCGGATCGGGAATCGACCAATGCAGCCAATCGTCCGGCGGGTCGAGCTCTTCGTGGGCCCGATCGCACACCGTGACCACGATGTCGGCGTCGAGATCGCCGGCGTCGAGCGCCCGTGGGTGGGCCCCCGCCAGGTCCAACCCTGCGCGCTTCGCCGCCGCCGCCGCACCCGGGTGCACCCGCGTGGCCGGACGGGTCCCGGCGCTGGCTGCCCGGTCGCCCGTGCGCTCACGCCACAGCGCGGCCGCCAGCGGCGAGCGCGCCGAGTTCCGCGTGCAGACGAACAACGCGCGGCCGGTGCGTGGACGCACTCCGGCGACGCCCATGTCGATCACACCCCGATGGCGGAGGCGCACGTATCGCCGGCGGCGGTCGCCGGCCGACACCACGCGCTCGATGAGTCCCACCCGCTCGAGAACGTGCAGGTGGTGGGCGAGCAGGTTGCCTGCCAGGCCGAAGCGGGCGGCCAGGTCGGACGGCGCCCGGTCGGATGACGACAGCTCGTCGACGATCGCGAGGCGCACCGGCTCACCCAGTGCCGCATGCACGGCCGCCCGACGCTCGATCTCCGTACGCACGCCGCCGAATTATAGATCAACACAGCTTGAGTCAATCGAGCCTGATCCATGAATGTTCAACCCGTCGTCGCCTTGTGTTCGCCGGGTCGCCGGCCGCGTGTCGCCCGCCCCTCGTACCGTGCGCCGCGTCCACCAGTCGCCAAGCAAGGGGACACGCATGTCAACGCTCGACCGTCGTTCGTTCCTCACCCGGGGTGCGGCCGCCGCCGGCACCGCCGCCGTCGGCTCCACCCTGTTCCAGACGCTCAACAACGCCGCCGGGGCGGCGCCTCCGTCGCTCGGGCGCAGCCGGGTCACGGGGCAAAAGAGCAGCACGGGAGAGGGTGGCTACGGCGCCCTGTCGCGCGTCGCCGACCAGAACGGCGACGAGATCCTGGCCCTGCCCGACGGCTTCGACTACGTCACCTTCTCGAAGATCGGCGACATCATGAGCGACGGCACGCCGGTGCCGGTCGCCCATGACGGCATGGCGGCGTTCGAGGGTAAGCGCGGCACCACGCTGCTCATCCGCAACCACGAGGTACGCACCGGGCCCGGGACGGTGGCGGGCTCGGCGCAGGCGCCCACCGAGGCCAAGTACGACCCGCTCGGTGTCGGGGGCACTACGACGCTGGTGTTCGACACGCGGAACGGCCGCCTCGAGAGGCACTTCGTGAGCTTCGCCGGCTCGATCGTCAACTGCGCCGGTGGCATCGCCTACGAGCACGTCGGTTGGCTCACGTCGGAGGAGACAGTCGCCGGCCCCAACCAGGGATGGGGTCGGAAACACGGCTACAACTTCCTGGTCCGCACGTCGGCCGACCGGCCCGAGAAGTCGCCGCCCCTCGAGGCGATGGGCCGGTTCGCTCACGAGGCTGTCGCGACCGACCCCCGGACGGGCATCGTCTACCAGACCGAGGACTCGGGCAACGACAGCGGCTTCTACCGGTTCCGGCCCCGTGACCCGGGCGACCTCACCGAGGGCGGCTGGCTCGAGCAGCTGGCCATCAAGGGGCATCCCCAGCAGTCGTTGATCACCGGCCAAGCGGTCGGGCGGCAGATGCGAGTGGAATGGGTCCGCATCGACGACCCCGACCCCGACCTCGAGGGCGGCGCCCCCGAGGTCGCAGCGCAGGGCATCGCCGAGGGGGCGGCGTTGTTCAACCGCCTCGAGGGCATCTGGTACGACGAGCGGTCGGGAGGCTTCTACTTCAACTCGACCAGCGGCGGCGACGCCGCGCTCGGCCAGGTGTGGCACTACCACCCCCGTAGGGGCACCCTCACCTTGTTCTTCGAGTCGCCCGGCGGCTCGGTGCTCGACTCGCCCGACAACCTGCTGGTCACCCCCCGCGGCGGCATCCTGCTCTGCGAGGACGACGCCAGCGGCGCCGACAACGACACCCATCCGCTCGCACCGGGCGTCGTCGACGTCAACCGGCTCATCGGCATCAACCGTGGCGGCGAGGCCTTCGAGTTCGCGGTCAACGTCCTCAACGACAGCGAGTTCGCGGGGGCGACGTTCTCGCCCGACGGCGACGTGCTGTTCGTCAACCTCTTCGGCGACGGTTCGCCAGGGAGCGGGATGACCTGCGCGATCACCGGTCCCTGGCATCGGGGCGCGTTGTAGGGCCCACCGCATCCCTGAGCCCCGGACGCCGGGCGGCCGCAGGCGGAGCGGCCGCCCGGTGGCGCGCCCGGCCGCAGCCCGTGGCGCCGGGAGCACCATCCGCCCTGGTCAGGGGATCGACGCGGAGGCGTTCTGGCAACGTTCCCGCCTCGTTCACCTCTCGTTCACCACTGCCCTCCCCGGTCGTTCATCTGGCCTTCCTACGGTGGACCTGGCAACGAGCGACATGCGCTCTTCGCGACAGCAAGCCCACAAGGAGGGCATTCGTGCAGTCCATCAAGAAGCGCCGGCTGGCGTGGCTGTCGATCATCCTGGCTTTCAGCCTGACAGCAGCCGCCTGTGGTGATGATGACGACGACGCTGGGGCGGACACTGGAACCGACACCGGCTCCGAGCCCGAGGGCGGCGGCGACGTCTCTGGATCGATCAACATCTCTGGTTCGTCAACGGTCGAGCCGATCTCGTCGCTGGCGGCCGAGGCCTTCAACGGCGAGAATCCCGACGTCAACATCGCGGTCGACGGTCCTGGCACCGGCGACGGGTTCACGCTCTTCTGCGACGGCGAGATCGACATCTCCGATGCCTCGCGGGCCATCGAGGAGGAAGAGATCGCCATCTGCGAGCAGAACGGGATCGAGTACATCGAGCTGCAGGTCGCGTCCGACGGCCTGACCGTCATGACCAGCGCCAACAACGACAGCGCCCCCGAGTGCCTCAGCTTCGCCGACCTGTGGGCGCTGATCGGCTCGGAGTCCGAGGGCTTCGACAACTGGTCCGACGCCACCGAGATCGCCGCCGCACTCGGGTCGACCACCGAGTTTCCCGACGCACCGCTCGACCTCACGGGGCCCGGCACCGAATCGGGCACCTACGACTCGTTCATCGAACTCGCCCTCGAGGCCCCCGCCGAGGCCCGCGGCCTGCCCGAGGACCAGTGGACCACCCGCACCGACTACGAGTCGAACGCGGATGACAACGTGATCATCAGCAACATCGAGTCATCGGACACGTCGCTCGGCTGGGTGGGGTTCGCCTTCGCCGAAGGAGCCGGCGAGGAGATCACGGAGATCCCAATCTCGGAGGAGCCCGGCGGCGACTGCGTCGCCCCGACCGCCGAGACGATCGCCGACGGCAGCTACCCGCTGTCCCGGCCGCTGTTCATCTACGTGAGCACGGCCAGCGCCGAGGACAACCCGGCCGTCGCACCGTTCGTCGACTTCTACCTGGACGGGCTGACCGGGTTCGTCGAGGAGGGTGGCTACGTGGTGCTCCCCGATGAGACTGCCAGCGACACCGTGTCGGCCTGGGAGGCCCGCTGATACGCACCGGCGATCCGGTGTGGCTGTTCGTGGGGTCGGGCTGGTCCAGCCCGGCCCCACACCCCTATCCGCCTACGCTGCGCCCGGCCCGCTATCCACCTGAGCCCCACGAGGCCTGATCTATGGCAACCGCCACCCTTCCCCCGCCCGGCTCCCCCGTCGACCTGTCCGGCGATCCGCGTCGCCACCGGCGCGAGCGGACCATGGGCATCGTGTTCTTCGCGGCGGCGGCGATGTCCCTGCTGATCAGCGCGCTGATCCTCGTATCGCTGTTCAGCAACGGGCTCGAGTTCTTCACCGACGTCGACTGGTCCCACGTCTTCGGCAGCGACTCGTGGGCCCCCCGTCGAGACGAGTTCGGCATCACGACGATCCTGGTTGGCAGCCTGATCGTCACCGGCATCGCCATGCTGGTGGCCGCTCCGCTCGGGCTGGGCGCGGCGATCTACCTGTCGGAGTACGCGCGACCAGGCATCCGGACGGTGCTCAAGCCGATCCTCGAGGTGCTCGCCGGCATCCCGTCCGTGGTCCTGGGCGTGTTCGCACTCAACTTCATCGCCCCCGAGGTGGTCGGCACGCTCTTCGGCGAGGACAACGGCCGCGGCAGCATGATGGCCGCGGGCATCGGTGTCGGGATCCTCACGATCCCGCTCGTCGCCTCCGTCTCAGAGGATGCCATGCGGGCGGTACCCAACAGCCTGCGCGAGGCATCGGCCGGCGTTGGCGCCCGCCGCATGTCGACGACACTGCGGGTCGTGTTGCCGGCCGCGGTCTCGGGGATCGTGGCGGCGCTGATCCTCGGGGCGTCGCGGGCCATCGGCGAGACCATGGTCGTGTTCATCGCCGGCGGCGCGTCGGACTCGGCCAACTACACGACCGACCCGTTCGAGGGCACCCTCACGATGACCGCCGCCATGGCGTCGCTGGCCGTGGGCACCGACCAGGTGCGCGGCGCCAGCCTGGCCGTACCCAGCCTCTACTTCGTCGGCATCGTGCTCTTCTTCTTCACGTTCGGGTTGAACCTCATCGCCAACCGCTTCGTGCGCCGCGTGCGCCAGGCCTACTAGTCGCCAGGAGCCGGGCATGGCACTCACCACCATCGGAACGAGCAGCGAGGCCGCCGTCCAGGGCAGCGTCGCCGAAGCCTTGCGCGGTCACCGCGTCGACCCGCGCGGTCGGCTGTTCGAGGTCGTCCTTGTCGCCTGCCTGCTGCTGTCCCTGGTCATCCTGGGCGTGCTCATCATCACGATCTTCAACGACGGCATCGGGGTCTACACCGACCGCGGCTGGGACTTCCTCGACGGCAGCCTGTCGGGCAGCGCCGAGCGAGCGGGTATCTCCCAGGGCATCGTCGGCTCGTTCTGGATCGCGGTGTGTGTCGTGGTCATTGCGTTCCCGCTGGGCATCGGCGCCGCGATCTACCTCGAGGAGTACGCACCGCGGAACCGCCTGACCTCGTTCATCGAGCTCAACATCCGCAACCTCGCCGGCGTGCCGTCTGTCGTCTACGGGCTGCTGGGCCTGGCCATCTTCGTCAACTACTTCAGCGGCTTCGCCGGGGCCGAGGGTGTCGACAGGCGCACCCTGGCGGCGGCGGGGATCACCCTGGCCGTGCTGGTCATGCCGATCGTCATCATCACCACTGCCGAGGCGATCCGGGCCGTGCCGCAGGCGTTGCGGGAGGGTGCGTACGGCGTCGGGGCCACCCGATGGGAGGTGATCCGCTCGCAGGTGCTGCCCTACGCGGCGCCGGGGATCCTGACGGGCGCGCTGCTGTCCATCGCCCGGGCGGTCGGCGAGGCGGCGCCGCTGATCGTGGTCGGCGCCGTGACCGGCTTCTTCAGCCAGGGCGGCGGGCTGAACGTCGGCAACGTCGTCGACCCCAGCCATCTCCGCGAGCGGTTCGTCGCCTTGCCCTCGACCGTGACGACGTTCGCCAAGCTGCCTGAGGATGAGTTCAAGGTGGCCAACGCATCCGCCACGATCATCGCCATGCTGGTGTTCGTGTTGCTCATCAACTCGATCGCCATCGTCCTCCGCAATCGTTTCGAGAAGAAGAGGTCCGCATGACCGAGCGAAGCGAGGTCCAAAAGCACCGTCGTCTCGTCGCCACGAAGTGGCGATGCGGTCACCGGTGCGCCCGAAGGGTGCACCAGTGACTGAGTCCACCGGGACCCCGACCGTGACCGAAAAGCCCGAGCCGCCGCTGCCTCAGGGCTTCGAGGTCGCCCGTCACGAGCAGCCCGCACCCGGTGAGCTGGAGATCGTGTTCGAGGTGCGCGACCTCAGCGCGTTCTACGGCGACTTCCGGGCCGTGCGCGAGGTCACCCTCGACGTCCGCAAGAACGAGATCACGGCCTTCATCGGCCCGTCCGGCTGCGGCAAGACCACCGTGCTGCGGTGCTTCAACCGCATGAACGACCTCATCCCCGGCGCCCGCGCCGAGGGCACGCTCAACTACCACGGCGTGCCGCTCTACGGGCCCGGCGTCGACCCGGTCGAGGTGCGCCGGCGCATCGGGATGGTGTTCCAGAAGCCCAACCCGTTCCCCAAGTCGATCTACGACAACGTGGCCTACGGGCCGCGGCTGTTCGGCACCAAGAAGCGGGCCGCGCTCGACGAGGTGGTCGAGATGTCGCTCCACAAGGCCGCGCTGTGGGACGAGGTCAAGGACCGCATCAAGGACTCGGCCATGGGCCTCTCCGGCGGTCAGCAGCAGCGGCTGTGCATCGCCCGCGCCATCGCCACGCGGCCCGACGTGGTGCTCATGGACGAGCCGTGCTCGGCGCTCGACCCCATCGCCACCGCCCGCATCGAGGACCTGATGCAGGAGATCAAGTCGGAGTTCACGATCGTGATCGTGACCCACAACATGCAGCAGGCGGCGAGGGTCTCCGACGCCACGGCGTTCTTCTCGACCGAGGTCAACCCCGAGTCCGACCGGCGGACCGGCCGGTTGATCGAGTTCGACCGCACGGAGACGATCTTCTCCAGCCCCTCCGACGAGCGCACCGAGAACTACATCACCGGGCGTTTCGGGTAGCGGGGGTCCACTGAATGTCGTCGCAGCCGGCGCCCGTCCCCCTCCGCACCGCCTTCCAGGCGGAGCTCGACCAGCTGCGCATGCAGGTCGAGCTGATGGGCGTGCGCGTCGACCAGAACCTGGAGCTGATGCGCAATGCGCTCGTCTCGGGCGACGAGCGGCTCCTCGAGCGGGCGCTCGCGTCCGACGATCAGATCGACGCCATGCACGTGTCGCTCCTCGAGCGCTGCTACCAGCTGCTCAACCGCGAGGCCCCGATGGCGAGCGACCTGCGGTTCGTGGTCTCGGTGGTGCGCATGCTCTCGGAGTTCGAGCGGGTGGGCGACCTGGCGTTGCGGGTGATCAAGCTCACGCCGCGGGTCGGCGAGCTGTCGACCTGTGGCGCGCCGTGGGACATCGCCCTCACCATGGTCGACCTCGCGGTCGAGCAGTACCGCACGGCGCTGCGGGCCTGGTCGACACAGGACCTCCACCTGGCCACGCAGCTCGCCGATCACCGGCCGCCGGCCGAGACCTACCACGAGCGACTGCTGATCGAGCTCCAGCGCCTGCAGGGGCCCGACTCGGCGGCGACGGCCATGGGCGTCTACATCATCGGCCAGGCGGCCGACCGCATCGCCGACCACGCCGCCATCATCGGAGCTCGCCTCCGCTACCTGCTCACGGGTGAGGCCGCGCATCTCGCGGCCGAGGTTCGGTGACCGCGGCGACGAGCGGGTCGACGGGGATGGTGGGTCGGGGCCGGCTGGAGCTGCCGGATCCCGGCGGCAGACTGGACTCGGACGGTCCGATCGAGTCTCCCCGGGAGGCCACATGAAGGTTCTGGTCACCAACGACGACGGTGTGGCCTCGCCTGGGCTGCACGCCCTCGCCCGGTCCCTCGTCGAGCAAGGCCACGACGTCATCGTCGTCGCGCCCGACCGCGAGATGAGCGGGTCGGCGGCGGCAATCGGCCAGGTGCACGTCGACGAGGGCATCGACGCCGAGCGCATCGAGCTGCCGGGGCTCGACGGCGTGCCGGCCTACGCGTTGGCCGGACCACCCGGTCTCTGCGTGCTCACGGCCCGCCTCGGCGGATTCGGCGAGCCCCCCGAGATGGTGGTCTGCGGCATCAACCCGGGATGCAACACCGGCCGGGCGGTCCTGCACTCGGGCACGGTCGGCGCCGCGCTCACGGCCGCCAACTTCGGCTGCCGCGGCCTGGCCGTGAGCATCGACGTGTCGACGTTGCACCTGCACGAGGCCGGGGGCCGCGCCCGACCGCCCGCCGAAGCGACCGGCCCCGTCGGAGCGGCCGTGGGAGCGGGTCGCACCCTGACAGTGGGCGACGGGCAGCGGGCCCGCGCCGAGGTGGTCGAGAGCGTCGACGTGGGCGACGACCCCGGCGCCCGGGGTCGGTTGCGTGACGTCTCGGGGGTCGCCTTCGACCGCCCGGCGCAGTGGGAGACGGCGGCGTCGGTGGCCGCATCGGCGTGTGCTTGGCTGGCCGGCGCGCCGCCGTGCACCGTGCTCAACCTCAACGTGCCCAACGTGCCGTTCGCCGGCCTCGCCGGCGCCCGGTCGGCCACGCTCGCGCCCTTCGGCACCGTGCGGTCGGCGGTGGTCGAGGCGGCGCCCGACGGGGGTCGACTGCAGGTCGAGTTCCGCCCGACCGATGCTGAGCCGCCGCCCGAGTCCGACACCGCCATAGTCGCCGAGGGCTTCGTGGCGGTGACCGCCCTCGCAGGCATCGGCGTCGACGAGAAGGTCGACGTGTCCCCCGTGCTCGACGCCGTGGCGACGGAGGGTTGGAGGACGGCGTGATGCAGGGGGCGGCGACGTGACCATCGCGCTCACGATCCTCGTCGTCGTCCTCGTGGCCGTGGTGGCGGCGTGGACCGCCGCGATCGTGGCGCAGCACGCCGCCGCCGAGCGGGTGGTGGCCGCGGCGCGGGCGCTCGACGCCGACGGGCCGTACCCCGGCGACCGGCGCGAGCTTGGTGGCCTCGACGGCGCGCTCGACCACCTCGAGCACTCGGTGTCGCAGGCCACCGAGAGGCGCACCCGGATGGCCGACGCCGAGAACCGCCTGTCGTGGGCCCTGGGCGCGATCGCCAACGGCGTGGTGATCTTCGACGAGCGCGGCGAGGTCGTCTATCGCAACGACCCGGCCGCCTCGTTCCTCGCCGCCCGGCACAGCGACGCCCTCGTCGAGGACGCCATCGGCACGCTCGCCGCGGACGCCTTGCGTGGCCGGCGCGCCGAGCGCGAGCTCGAGCTGTTCGGCCCGCCGCGCCGCATGCTCAACGTGCGGGCCGTCCCGCTCGCCGACCCGGTCCGGCCGTCGGGTGTGCTGGTCGTGGTGGAGGACACGTCCGAGCGGCGGCGGCTCGAGAACGTGCGCCGCGACTTCGTGGCCAACATCAGCCACGAGCTCAAGACCCCGGTCGGCGCGCTGGCACTGCTGGCCGAGACGCTGCTCGACGAGCGCGACCCCGAGGTGGCGCGCCGGCTCGCCGAGCGGCTCGCCAACGAGGCCTTCCGGGTGGGACGCACGATCGACGACCTGCTCGAGCTGTCGCGGCTCGAGGTCGCGTCGGCGCCGGCGAACGAGCACGTCCCGGTGTCGACGTTCGTCACCGAGGCCGTCGCCCGGGTCGAGCCGGCCGCGGAGCAGCGGGGCATCGAGTTCGCGGTGGAGGAGACGCCCGACCGGCTCACGGTCGTCGGCGAGCGGCGCCAGCTCGTCTCGGCGGTGACCAACCTGCTCGACAACGCGGTCAAGTACAGCGAGCCCGGCAGCAGCGTCGAGGTGCGGGCCCGCACCGACGGCACCTGGGTCGACGTCACCGTGCGCGACCACGGCATGGGGATTCCCCGCCGCGACCTCGAACGCATCTTCGAACGCTTCTACCGGGTCGACCGCGCCCGCAGCCGCGAGACCGGCGGCACCGGGCTCGGGCTCGCCATCGTGCGCCACGTCGCCTCCAACCACCGGGGCGAGGTGCGGGTCGAGTCGCGCGAGGGCCTGGGATCGACGTTCACCCTGCGGCTGCCCGCCGGGCCAGGTCCGGTCGCCGTCACCAAGGAGGCAGGATGACCACCCCCGAGGCCACCGTGTTCCTCGTCGAGGACGAGGACAGCTTCGTGGAAGCGCTCACCGTCGGCCTGCGGCGCGAGGGCTTCCGCGTCCAGGTTGCGCACGACGGCGCCGAGGCGCTCGAGCTATTCGACCTGGTGAAGCCCGACCTCGTGCTGCTCGACGTGATGCTGCCCAAGGTGTCGGGCGTGGACGTGTGCCGCGAGCTGCGCCGGCGCTCGACCGTGCCGATCATCATGGTCACGGCCAAGGGCTCCGAGATCGACACGGTGGTCGGCCTCGAGGTGGGGGCCGACGACTACGTCACCAAGCCCTACCGCCTGCGGGAGCTGGTGGCCCGGATGCGCGCCGTGCTGAGGCGTCGACCGGCCACGTCGTCGTCGCGGACGGCGTCCGGAGACGTGCTCGAGGTGGGCGACGTGCGGCTCGACCCCGAGCGCCACGAGGTCGAGATCCGCAGCGAGCAGGTCAAGCTGCCGCTCAAGGAGTTCGAGCTGCTCGAGATCCTGCTCTCCAACGCCGGCCGGGTGCTGCCGCGGGACACGCTCATCGACCGCGTCTGGGGCACCGACTACGTGGGTGACACCAAGACCCTCGACGTGCACATCAAGCGCCTGCGGGCCAAGGTCGAGAAGGACCCGTCGGTGCCGA
>OBLS010000671.1_pt1 | contig 12826 bp, 13 predicted proteins | sample 1519901 | NCBI WGS metagenome assembly OBLS01 (sample SAMEA3113585, study PRJEB22503) | soil metagenome
CGAATCTGGTCGCCCTCGGCGCCACCGTGGTTCTGCCGGCGATCCTCCTCCTCGGGACCATCCGCGGCACACCCAGACCTTGGGCGAGGTGGGCGGCGGACGATCAGTACCAATCGACCTAATCGGGCAGGACCTCGAACTCGACTCGCCGGCCCCTCTAGCACCTGACGCCGGGTGACGAGTCCGGCTCTGTGGTGCTGAGCTGCGCTGCCCCTGCGAGCTATGTCAATTCGTGGTGCGTCGACGGCCTCGAGGACGAAGCTCCACCCCGGCACCGACGAGTACCTGCCGTACCCCCTCGACCGACAGACCGGCCCTGCGGGCGATCTCGGCGAGTGACTTGTCTGCGCCGTAGGCGGCCACGATCGCGGCGTCGCGACGCTCGAGGTCGTCAGTAGCGGCGCGCGCCCGATGCTCCACCTCCTCGAGCGGGTCGGACGCGACATCGTCGAGCTTCAGAACCCGACGGGCGTCCGCCAGGCGCACGACAAGCCGCCCGGTCTCGGTGCGCGCGGCGGGCAGCTCACCGGCAGCGATCGCCTGGTAGAGGACAACCGGCGGCACCTTGAGGCGGCGGGCTGCCTCGGACGTGGTGATCTGGGCGTTCACCGATTCTCTCCCCTCAGGCCTCGGCCGGCGGGAGGTCCGGGAACATCTTGGTGACCATGATGCCGATCGCGTCCTCGACCTGGATCTGCCGGGCGAACAGGCCGCTGCGGGCCGCGTCGTCGGCAGCTTCCTCCAGCGCAGCGAGGATGTCGCTGGCCTCGTCGAAGCTGAGTTCGATGTCCCGTGCCATACATCAAACTCTAATATACGGACATTAGAACGTCAAGTTAGTGGACTTCTAAACTCTAGACTATGGATATAGCATCGCGTCGATTCGGCGCGTGAGATTTCGGGGTGTTCCGCGGCCTAGTAGGGCGTGGGAGCAACTGTCCCGACGCCACCCCGGCCGGCGTCCTACAACCGCGACGCCATCCTCGCTGCCGTCGATCTCGCAGGACTCGCCGACGAGCTGCTCGGCCCGCGCAAAGGATCCGCCCGGTCACCCACGTGGGCGTGTCCCAGCCCGGACCATCCGCAGACCGGTCGCACACCGCCCGTGTCGATCTTCACTGGCCGAACTGGCGAACAGCGCTGGCACTGCCACGGCTGCGGCAACCACGGCACCGCGCTCGACCTGATGATGCAAGTGCGCGGCGTCGACATACGCGCCGCCCTCGAGGACCTCGCACGGCGCAGCGGCCTCCCCGCCCACGAACTGACCGACGCGAACCCCAACCGGCCCCGGCGGTCTCCTCGACCACCGGAACCAGCCCCTGCACCCGAGACTCGGCCCGTAGCAGCCCTCGAGGCCTACGTCGCGCAGTGCGCCGACGCTCTCTGGCGGCCCGACGGCGCACCCATCCGGCGCTGGCTCACCCACGCCCGCGGCCTGCCCGAGGACGTGCTCCGCGTCAACCGCGTCGGCGCCGACCTCGGCGAGCACCGCCAACCCCGCCCCGACGGCATCGCCAAGGTGCGCCGCGCCGCGGTCGTGCTCCCCGTCCTCATCGACGGGCAAGCCTGCTGGGTCCAACTGCGCGTCCTCGGCGCCAGCCGCGACTTCCCCAAGTACCTCGGCACGCCCGCCGAGCTGGCACCCAACCCGCGCGTCGGACTCTTCCAGCCTGCCCGGCACCACGACTTCCCCTTCCAGCGCCGCGAACTCATCGTGACCGAAGGGATCATCGACGCCCTATCCGCCACCACTGGCGGCTACCACGCCGCCGCCCTCCTCAGCGCCAGCTACGCCGACCCCGCCGCGGCCATCGCGCTCACCCGCCAACCCGGCCAGATCGTCGTCGCCTTCGACCCCGACCCCGCAGGCCGAGCGGGCGCCGAGCGCCTCGTTCGCATGCTCAACGCCCACAACCGCCGACCCGGGGTCATGGTGCTGCGCCACGGCGACCTCAACGACCACCTCATCAAGGCCCAGGACTGGCCCGTGGAGCTCGCCGGCCGCGTCCAACACGCCACCGCCCACCCGGGCCTCACCCCGCCGCGCGGCCTCGGCCGCGCACCGCTCGGCCGGTAGGACCATGAACGAACGCGTACGCCAGGTCATGGCCGACACGGTCGCCGCGCTGTGTGACCGGATCGAAGCGGGGAGCGTGGGCGACTGGCGCATGCCGTGGCACCACGTCGGCGCCCACATCATGGCGCCCCGCAGCGTCAACGGTCACCGCTACCAAGCAGGGAACCGGATCGCCCTCGCCATGGCGGCCATGACGTCCGGCTACTCGGCCGGAACGTGGGCGACCTACAAGCAATGGCGAGAGGTCGGCGGCCAAGTCCAGAAAGGCCAGCACGGGACACCGATCGTGGTGTTCTCGCAACGGGAACGCAACCCGGAGCCAGACGAAGCCCCCAGCGACGACACGGTCGACGTCGTGCGGTTCTACAAGACGATCACGGTCTTCAACGTCGACCAGCAACAGGGCTGGTCACCCACGGCGGCGGAGGGACCGGACGAGAGCCAGCGCATCGCCGCCGCGGAGACCTGGACCGCCACCGTAGTGCGCGGTGGTGCCGTGGACGTGCGCCACGGCGGCAACCGCGCCTACTTCTCCCCCACCAGCGACCACGTGCAACTGCCAACGTTCCAGCAGTTCGACACGCCCGTCGCCTACTACTCGACGCTCTGGCACGAGCTCACCCACTGGACTGGACCCCGGGTCGACCGGGCCGTCAAGTTCACGCGGTGGGGCGACGACGCCTACGCCGCCGAAGAGCTCGTAGCCGAACTCGGCGCCGCGTTCTGCTGCGCCGACCGAGGCCTCCGGGCCACGCCCCGCGTCGACCACGCCCAGTACCTCGCCCACTGGCTACGGGTGCTACGCGCCGACCCAGCCCGGCTCTGGACCGCAGGCAAGCTCGCAGAGACAGCCGTTGAACACCTCGCTGCTTGCGCCGACCGCGTGGCGGCGGCCACCGGTCCTCATCGCCACACGCATCACCCGCCCCCTACCGGCCCGACCGCCGGCGCCCTCTCGATCACCGCCCGCCTCGACCAGCTAGAGCACCGGCGCCGGACCCCCGACCGAGGCCTCACCCGATGACCACACGCCCCGTCCCCCGCTCCCCCGCTCGACCCAGGGCCGCTGTCCCCCGCGGCGGGCGGGGTGCCCGGCCGACCAAGGCGTCGTAGCGCCAGGTTCACCCCGCTAGGGGGAGCTGACGCATCTGCTGCAGCGCCCGCCAGCGGCGCTGGGTGAGGGTGGGCACAGTCACGTTCTCCTCGGCCGCCGCCTCCGCCAGCGACAACCCGAGCCCCAAGGTCCGGGACACGGCACGGAAACAGACGTCGCCCACGACGGCCCGCTGTGCGGCCACTTGCTCTAACGTCAGCCGCTCGAGGGCCTCATCCTCGGCCGGACGCGCCATGCCTGCGGCCTCGCCGCGCAGCTCGGCCCATGGTCGGACGTCGAGGCGATGGCGCCATCCCAACGAAAGCATGGTCGCCAACTCGGACCTTTGCTGGCTGTACTTCTTGCGCACGTCCAGCATGATGTTCCCCGCCACCGAGCCGGCCCGGCCGGCCGGGTAGGTGCGGATCCGCTCCCACGCAAGCGACACAAGCTCGTCGATCGCCTCCGGGTCGTCGTACCCCGCGGTGGCCGCCAGCCGCACCAGCCCCGGCAATAGAGCTTGGAGCAGCGTACGAGCCGCCAGATCGTCGGTTGGAGCCAGCACGGCCAGCGCCGCCAGGACGGCCGGCGCCCCCGACGAGTCCCGCCGGCGTTCCAGTAGCTCACCCAGACTGCCCACTCCCCGCAGAGCGGCATGGACCACCCCCCAACGCAGCGCCGCTCGCCGCCCCGACGAGCAGCGCTCGAGCCGGCGCCACTCTCTCTCCAAACTGTCCAGGACACAGGACATCGGACTCCTCCTCGCAATCGGTCACGAGGAGTGTCCGAAACGCCGTTCTGCGCGGCGTTCACACTTCCGTTCACCTTTCCGTCCCCTCACCAAAAAATCTCCGGAGGTCCATCCCCCCGCCGTCCCCCACGCACCGAACGACCGCCGAGGCGTCCCCTCACCGTCTCCTCACGTCCCCGCCCCCGCCGGCATCCTCCCACCCTCCCCCGAGGCCTCCGCCGGCGTCCTCCAACGGATTTCTCGACCGATGATGTGAGATTTCGCCGGCCACGCGGCCTAGTAGGGCATGGAGCCACCCGAGGTGATCAGGATCCACCCGGTGCCCCACCGCCTCGCCGAGGTGCACCAAGTGGGCTTCCCGCTCGACGACCCCTACGTCGAGCAGGTCTGGTCCTGCTTCACCGGGCCCTCAGCCACTCTGATGCTCAGGCGGATGCCGGTCCTGTGGAGCCATGACCAGCCCGCCACGGTGCAGCTCAGCGAGTTCGGCCGGTCACTTGGCCTCCTGCGCCCAACGATCACCTACCGGAGCGTCGACCGGCTGGCCCGATTTGGCCTGGCCCGCTGGCTCCCCAGCGGCGACCTGGCCGTCGCCACCCGAGTGGCGCCGCTCAGCGCCCGGCAACTCGAACGCGTCCCGTCCTGGACTCGCCAAGCCCACGACCAGCTGCTCGGCGCCCACCTCGACCGGCTCGCCGCCCGCCCGACCGCAACCGACCACGACCTCACGTGGATCAACGCCCGGCTCGACCAGCTCGAGCACCGGCACGCGACCCCGCACCGAGGCCTCAGCCGATGACCACACACCCCGTCCCCCCGCCCCCCGCGGCCAACCCCAGACCGTCCCCCGACCACCCCGACCCCACCCCATTACGGCCCGCCGACCCGCAGGCCCGTCCGACAGACGTTTGCAGGTTCCCCTTCGGGGAACCCGCCGGGCTCGGGGGACGGGCGGTCCCGTGAAGTTCCACATCACCGCGCTGGGCGGCACCGGGCACAGCGTCCGCAAGATCGCGATCAGCATCGTGGACTACCTGATGCCCGGCCGGAACCAGTCGCCGGCGGCCGAGCCCCCGGGCCCGGCGGGCGGGCTGCTCGGCGTGGAGCCGGGCCAGGCATCGCAGGAAGCGGGTGCGGTGCGCTACTACGCGGACAGCGGTCTCAACGAGGAGCTGGGGCGCTGGTCGGGCACGGGGGCGGCGGCGTTGGGGCTGCGGGGCGAGGTGCATCCGGAGGACTTCGCGGCGGTGCTGGCGGGCCGCGATCCCCGAACCGGCCTGCGGCTCATCTCCGCGCAGGGCTCGGCCGGGCGGCGCCCCCGCCTGGGCGTGGGGACCGAGACCCGCCGCGGCCCCGGCGGCGAGGCGCTCTACGACGCACGGGACGCGGCCGCCGTACTCGAGCTACCCCAAGACCAGGTCTCGCACATGATCGATGTGGGCACGATGCTGGGTCTAGCGCAGCTGTTCGGGCTGCCCGTCCCCGACGAGCCCGAAAGCACCTACCTCGTGCCACTGATCGACAGCGACGGCGGCCGCTGGGTCACCGAGCCCGAACTGGCGCGCTGCCAGGACGAACTCGAGGCAGGGGACAGCGCCCTCGCCACCGGACCCAGCGCCCGCGAGATCGCCGAGACCGGTCCCCCGGACGAGCTGGTGCGCATGGCGGAGGCCGCCCGGCTCGTCGGAGTCACGCCCCGCTACCTGCGGGAGATCGCCAAGCACTACGAGACCCACCAGGAGGAAATCGACGCCACCGTGAGCCAGGGCCGCTCGCTGCGCCAGGCGTACCTGGTCGCACAACGTGACCCAAAGGGGCGGTGGCTGGTCACCCGGGGCGAACTGGCGGCGTTCGTGAGCCGGCGCCGCCCACCGGCGGTACGGGTCGGCTACGACCTAACCCTCACCACCGAGAAGTCCCTGGGGATCCTCGCACTGTTCTCCGACGACCCCAGCCGGCGAGGGGTGCTCGATGCCATCCGGGCCGGCAACGACTGGGCCATGGGCTGGCTCGAACGCAACGCGGCCGCCGCCCGGGCCAACGACGAGGTCGTCCCCGTGAAGGGGTGGATGGTGGCCTCGTTCCAGCACCTCACCTCCCGGGCCCTGGACCCGTTCCCGCACTGGCACAACGTGGCAGCCAACACCGTCGAGGACCACAAGGGGGTGCGGCGGGCTCTCGACGCCCGCGGCCTCTACGACAACGCCCAAGCCGCGTCGGCGCTCGCCACGGCCGAGATGCGCTGCACGCTCACCCGCGACCACGGGGCACGTTGGTGGCAGGCCCACCATGGGGGCTGGGAGATCGCCGGCATCGGCGACGCCATGGTCCGCGAGTACTCCCGGCGCAGCAGCGAGATCGAAGACGCGCTGCGCGAGCTCGAGGAGGCCATCGGACGCGGCGCCACCGCCGAGGAGATCGACCGGATCAAAACATCCACGCGACCCGACAAGACCCGGGTCGCGCTCGACGAGTTGCTGGCCGACTGGTGGCAGCGTGCCGAGGCCCTCGGGTTCGGCTCCCAACAGCTGGCTGCCTGCCTGCCCGGCCCCGTCGAGCCCCCCGAACCCGACCCCGACACCCTCTACGCCGCCCTGGCGGCACCTGAGGGCATCTGCGCCAACATGTCGGTCTTCGACCGCGGCGACGTCCTCGCCGCCATCGTCAACCAGCCCCTCGCCTCCGATGACGGCAGCGACGCCCAACCCCCCATCGTCCCCGCGCAGCGGCTCGGGGAGCTCGCCGACGGGTTCCTGGCCTCCCGCCACGTCGAACAGCTCAAACCCGGCAGCTACACCACCGGCGAGATGCTCGCCCTCCAGGACCGCATCGTCGCCCGCTACCGCCACGGCCGCTACCGCGGCGCCGCCCGGGTGGCCGACGCCACCGTCGAGGCGACACTGGCCCGTCACCCCGCCAAACTGACCGGTGAGCAGCAGAAACTGGTCCGTGCCTTCGCCACCAGTGGCCACCGCGTCCAATGCGCCATCGGCCACCCGGGCGCCGGCAAGACCACGGCCATGGCCGCCGCCCGGGCAGTGTGGGAGGCGGATGGCTGGAGGGTCCTCGGTGCCGCCGTCAAGGGGGAAGCCGCCCGCGGTCTCGGTGCCGCCGCTGGTATGCCCACCGAGACCCTCGCCTGGTACCTGGCCCAGGACGACCCCTTGCGCTCCCCCCTCGACGCCCGCACCGTGCTCGTCGTCGACGAAGCCTCCACCATCTCCGACCGCGACCTCGACCAGTTGGGCTGGCTGGCCGACCAGACCGGCGCGACCCTGCGCCTCATCGGCGACCCCACCCAGCACGGCGCCGTGGAAGCCGGCGGCATGTTCCGGGTGCTGTGTGAACGTAACCAGCGCGACACACCCGAACTCACCCACACACACCGGCTCCAGGACGCCCACGACCAGGCCGCCGCCGGCCATCTCCGGGCCGGCAACATCGACGCCGCGCTGGCCGAACTGGGCGCCGCTGGGCACCTCCACATCGTCGACGACGACGTCCACGGCTACACCCGGGTGCTGGCCCGCTGGTGGCAGGCTGACCAGGCCGGGCTGCACCACCCCATGGTCAGCCGCCGTAACGACGACCGGCGCGCCCTCAACCGGCTCGCCCACCAGCTCCGCCGGGCCGCCGGCGAGATCGGCACCGACGAACTGACCGCCGTTGGGGACCGCCGCTACAGCGTCGGTGACCGCGTCATCGCCCGGGTCCCCAACCGCCACCTGCACCCGCCCGGCCAGACCGCGGCGTACGTGCGCAACGGCGCCGTCGGCACGATCACCGCCCTCACCGAGGGCTCCGAACCCGACCAGGACGCCATCACCGTCGACTTCGACGGAGTGGGCACCATCACCTTGCCCCGCGGATTCTTTGACGACCACGACATCCGCGGCCACCGACATGTGGGCATCGACCACGCCTACGCCGTTACCAGCTACGCCGTCACCGGCGCCACCCACGCTGAGTCCACCAGCCGCATCGACCAGACCGCCACCCGAGCCGAAACCTACGTCGACATCACCCGCGGCCAACAGGCCAACCACCTCTACCTCACGCGCCACCGCGACGACATCGACCATGAGCACCTCCCCCGCATCCCACCCGAACCCCTCGACCAGACCATCAGCGACCGGCTCGCCGCCTCACAAGGGGAACGCACCGCCTGGGAAATCCGCGAAGACCGGCGTCAACGCGCCCCTGAGCGCGCCGAGGCAGCGCTGACACTCTGAACTGACACGGCGGACGCTCCACGTGGACGCCGAGGCGAGGGAGGGTCCCCGGCACCGGCTGCGGAGCCATCCCCCCGGGTGCAGCGGCGTCCCCCAGTGGTCGGCGCCCGTCCCCCGCAGAAATCTGGTCGGGGGATGTGAGATTTCGGGGTGCTCCGCGGCCTAGTAGGGCATGCAGCGTGACGGACTGAGTGGCTTCGAGCTGGCGGTGCTCACGGTGGGCGGGGTCGCCGCCCTGGTGGTCGCGGTGGTGTGGGCCGGTGCCGCCCTCGCCCTGTTCGTCGTCGGCCACCCGGTGGAGGTGTCGTTCGGCCAGGCCGCCGACGCGCTGTCGGAGTTGGCGGGCCGGTTCGGTGATCCCGCCGGGGCCTGGCCCGCCACGATCGACCGGCGGCTGCCCGGGCCGGCCCTGTACTGGGCCTGCACCGCCGTGGCCGCCGCGGCCGGCACCGCCATCGGGGTGCTGGTGCTGCGGCTGGTGGCGCGGGCGCCGGTGGGCACGGTGCGGCGCCGCCCCCTGGGAGTGAACGCCCGCCCAGGCTGGGCGCGTCGACGCGACCTCGAACCGGTATTGACACGTCAGGCCGGCCCCGGCCGGTTCATCGTTGGCCGCTTCGGTCGCTGGCTCGTCGCCACCGAAGCACCCAGGCGCGCCGGGCGACGCGTCCGCCGCGGCCACCGCGGGGACCGGGGCGCAGTGGCGCTGGTGGGCCCGTCCCGGTCCGGCAAGACGACTGCGGCGATCAGCGGCATCCTCGAGTGGGACGGCCCGGCCGTGCTCTCGAGCGTGAAAGCCGACCTGCTGGGTGCGACGCTCGGCAGTCGAGCCCAGGCCGGCGAGGTCCGGGTGTACGACCCCACACGCACCCTCGGACCGGTGGCGGCCACGTCCACCCAGGTGAAGGCGGCGCGCTGGTCACCGGTGGGCCAGGCGACCACCGTGGTCGGCGCCCAGCGGGCCGCCCGGGCCCTGGTCGAGGCCGCCCCCCGGGGCGGGGTGGAAGGCGGCGTCGACTTCTGGCTCGCCCAAGCCGAGATCCTGCTCTCCGGGCTGCTCTTCGTCGCCCACCACACCAACCGGGACATGGGCACGGTCGCCGAGTGGGTCCTGTTGCAGGACCGGCCCGGCGAGCTCGGACCCGGAGAGGTCCGCACCTGCCTGGACCTCATCGCCGACACCGGCGACGAAGAAATCGTCACCGACGCGGCCGAAGCGGCCCGGGGTCTGCTGGCCATCTGGGAGATGGAGGACCGCACCCGCTCCTCGGTGTACGCCACCGCGCAGACAGTGGTGTGGCCGTGGGCCGAACCCGGCGTGGCGGCGTCGTCGCGGGGCCCAAGCGTCGATCTCGACTGGCTACTCGGGGACGCGAACACCGTGTACCTGTCGGCGCCGATCGAGGACCAACGGCGCCTGGCCCCCGCCTTCGGTGGGCTGTTGAACGATCTGATCGCCCAGGCGTACCGGCGGGTCGCCGCCACCGGACGGCCACTGGAGCCGCCGCTGCTCGTGGTGATCGACGAGGCCGGCAACACGCCGCTGCGTTCCCTGCCCGAGTACGCGTCGACCCTGGCGGGAATCGGGGTGCTGCTCGTGACCATCTGGCAGTCCCTCGCCCAGATCGAGGCCACCTACGGCCGCGAGGCCGACACGATCCTGACCAACCACCTCACCAAGGTGTTCTACGCCGGCCTATCGGACCCGGCGTCGCTGCGCTATGTCGCCCAGGTCCTCGGCGACGCCGAGGTCGAGACCCGCTCGCAGTCCATGGCCGACCAACTGGGTCGGGACTCACTCCAGTTGTCCACCACTCGCTCCGCGCTCGCCCCGGCACACGCGCTGCGCCAGATGCGGCCCGGGGACGCGCTGCTGGTGCACGGCACCCTCCCGCCCGCGCACGTGCGCGCCCACCCCTACTACCGGGACCGGCGCCTCGCGGCCCGCGCCGCCCTCACTCCGCCCACTGCTCCCGGGCGCGCCCCCGACCAGGGCCAGACCCTCCGCCACCGGGTGGCGTCATGAGCGGGCCCCTCAACGAACGCCGTACCCGACTGCGCTGCTCGGCGAGCGGGCGCCCCGCAGCCGTCGACGTCATCGACGACTACGGCACCGACAGCGAGGCCGGGTTGTGGAGCGAGGTGAGCGGTCACCACGAATCGCTCGAGCCCGGGCCACAGCGCTGCGACGCCCGCGGCCAACTCGTCACCATCACGTCGGACAGCCGCCGGCCGCCCCACCCGAAGGGCCCCGTCTACCCGAGCCGCTTCGGCCGGCCGCTCGACGAAGCGATCACCGAGGCCCAGCCGGCGCGGTGCGCTCCCGATGGCCCCGAAGCCTGCGACGACGGGCACTGCTGGACATGACCGCGTCGCGCGCCCCCGAGACCCACCAGATGGACGTGAACGCCGTCGTCTCCTACAACCTCCGCGTCATCCGCGAGCGCCGGGGGATGACCCAGCAGGGTGTCGCCGACCGGCTGGCCCAACTCACCGGCCACCGGTTGCCTCAGGCCTCGATCTCGGCCATGGAGCGGGGTTTCGATGGCGAGCGTCGGCGCCGGTTCGACGCACACGAGCTCTACCTCCTCTCGGTGGTGTTCGGGGTGCCCGTCATCTACTTCTTCCTCCCCCCACCCGGCGAGGCCCGCCACCTGGCTGACACCGGCCGTCCGATCCACGACCTCTACGCCGCCGTGTTCGGGCGTGAGCACCAGCTCATCGACCTGGACGACCGGCTCGCCGGTCTCGACCCCAACCGCGGCGTCGACGTCGCCGCCGCGCTGAACGGCAACACGAGCCCAACCTCAAGCACTTGGCGCGAGGACTACCGCAGGTGGCGAGACCAGCGGCTGCGCGAGATCACCCGAACCTGCGATGGCCTCGACGAGGCCGTCCACGCGCTCGGGGCCTTCTTCGACCAGGTCCGCCGCTCTGGCATCCGCAGCTTCGTCACGAACGCCGAGGAGGACCGCTGATGGATCGCCCCGACCAGGACCGTGCGGCCGCCCCGAACATCCAGCGCCCCGTCGGTGGCGCCCCGGCCAACGACGATCTGGCGGAGCGCTTCGAGGACGCGCTCCGGGTCATCGCCGCGGCGGCAGATGGACCCGAAGACTTCCGCCAGGGCATCGCCTACATGACGGAAAGGCTGGCGGCCCGCAGGCCAGCGATAGCCGACAGGTGGCAGGCGTTCGTCACACACAAGCGGGCCGCGGCGAGCACCGAGCTCCTGTCGCTCGTCGACAACTCCGGCGTTTACCCAACCAGCGGCATCGGGCGAGCCAACGAGACGGTGCGGCACGCCACCGAGGCGCTGCGCCCGGCTCCCGCCACGACCCCAGGCATCGACGACCGGGATCCACGCCGCGGCGGCAACCCACCACCGCAGGCGAGCCGGTCGGCGCAGGCGCCGGCGGAACCGGCGCGGCCCTACCTGCGTGCCACCGGCCCCGAGATCCACATCGTGCCCCTGGCAGACAGTGATGCCGCACGCCTGGAACTCCCCGGCGGCGGCGAGATCTACCTACATAAGCGACACCAAGCACCCGGTGGCCCCGTGCCGCCGGGCTGGGTCGCAGAGCATTTCGGCCGCTGGCAGGGCCGTGAGGCCGAAGTCGTCTACAACCCCCGCCGCCACGACGTCATCGTCACCAACCGCGTGCATCTGGTGGGCGACCAGGCGACCTCACTCGAAGCCGTCGGGTTCGAACGGCACGCCACAGCCGGGCGCCGTGAGCTCTGGGTCCGGGACAGGACAGCAGCCACCTGGACCGCGCTGGCGCGCCACGACCAGGCCGCCGCCAAGGGGATCGAACGAGGCGGCCCGGACCACCAGTTCGGGCCGATCGACGGACCAGCGCTGGCGCGGTGAACCGCACGACCGGAAAGGCCAAGGGGATGAACGACATCACAGGACCCCAGCTGCGGCCATTAGGCGCGAACGGCCCGATACCCCCGCAGTGGCAGACCCTGCCGGCTGGGAAGAACCACCGGGACGAACTGGAGCTCGTCTACGGACGACGAGGACGTCGTAACGGCCGCAGTGATCGAAGTGCGGATGCGACGTGATCACAGTTCCGATCTCGTCGACGGTCACGCCATGTCGGTCCAGGCCTCGTCGAGGTCGTGGTGCACCGGTGAGTAGAGCTCGTCGATGAAGGAGTTGCCGATGCCGACGCCGCTGTCGATGAGGATCGGGCCGGCAGGGTGTAGCACGAGGTAGGCGAACACCGGGAACGTGGCCGCGCCCATGGCAGGTGCGGCGCCGGGGTGACGTCGGTCAGGTGCAGGCGATGGACGCTGATCACGTCGGTGGTTTCCGCTCGTGAACGACTTCCGGCGCCGGGTCGTCGCGCAGCGGCGAGTACATATAGCCGTCCCTCCGTTGACCGCGGACGAAGCCTCGCCCTCGCAGGACGCCCTCCCTGATGAAGCCGGCGGGTTCGAGTGCCCGTTGCTCCGCGAGGCTGTCGACTTCGGTGACGGCCTCGCGGCGGTGAGCCGTTGTCGTCGAGAACAGGTAGTCGGCGAGCAGTTGCTGCGCTCGGCTGCCGACGCCTCGCCCTCGATGCTCGGGCAGCAGCACGATTCCGATCTGGATTTGGCGGCACAGACCCGCGCTTGCGAGGTCTTGACGGGGCGGCCTTGCCCGCAGTTTAATCGATTGATCA
>OBLS010000672.1_pt1 | contig 12825 bp, 10 predicted proteins | sample 1519901 | NCBI WGS metagenome assembly OBLS01 (sample SAMEA3113585, study PRJEB22503) | soil metagenome
GCGGACCAGGCGGTCGAACGGGTGGTGGTCGGTGCCGACGGTGACCAGCAGCAGCGGGCCGGCGGCATCGGTCACAGCAGGCTCCCGATGACTTTGCCCTTGGGGTAGTTGCGGCGCTGCTCCTCCCACTGGAGCAGGAACAGGTCGCTGAAGGGGTAGCAGAGCCGGCCGGTCATGGTCGGCGAGTCGATCCGGTCGTAGACCTCGACGTACACCGTCCGCTTGCCGAACAGCTTGGCCAGGAGGAAGAACGGGAAGGCGACCCCGGCCCCGCTGGAGACGACCACGTCGGGCCGGTAGGAGCGCAGCAGCTTCCAGGCCAGGCGGGTGTTGCGGAGCAGGTTGGCCAGGTTGCGGGTCGTCGGGTGGTAGGCCCAGGCGACCTGCTCACCGGCGAGCAGGGAGGTGCTGTCCAGCTTCTCGAAGGTCACCCATAGACGATCGTGCCGTTCCCACCATGGCTTGAGGTTGTGGAGCTGGATCAGGTGCCCGCCGGAGGAGCAGACCAGGAGCGCGCGCATGGCCGGGGCCTCAGTACGCGCCCCTGGTCGAGACCAGGAGCGGGACGGTCTTGGACAGGATGAAGAGGTCGTAGGCGATCGACCAGTTCTCGACGTAGAACAGGTCCAGGCGGACGTAGTCCTCGAAGGAGAGCTCGCTGCGCCCGCTGACCTGCCACAGGCCGGTGATGCCGGGCCGGACCTCGAGCCGGTCGTGCTGCCACTCCTCGTACAGGGCGACCTCGCCGGCCAGCGGCGGCCGGGGGCCGACCAGGCTCATCTCGCCCTTGAGGACGTTCCAGAGCTGGGGCAGCTCGTCGATCGAGTAGCGCCGCAGCAGGGCCCCGACCCTGGTCACCCGTGGGTCCTGGCGGAGCTTGAACAGCGGGCCGTCGGCCTCGTTCTGCTCGCGCAGGGTGTCGAGCAGCAGGTCGGCCCCGACCACCATGGTGCGGAACTTCAGCAGGGTGAAGGGCCGGCCCCGCAGCCCGATCCGCTCCTGGCGGAAGACCACCGGGCCGGGCGAGGTGAGCTTGATGGCCGCGGCCACGACCGCGAACAGGGGCAGCAGGGCGAGCAGGCCGAGGCCGGAGATGAGCACGTCGCAGGCCCGCTTGGCCGCCGCCTGGGCCCGGGTCAGCTGGAGCACGTTGACCGAGAGGGTCATGACCCCGCCGATGGTCTGGGGGGCCAGGCGGCTGGACAGCACCGTCGGCAGGTTGGCGGTGAAGCGGACCTCGACGTTCTCCTGGCGCCGGGCCTTCATGATCTGGACGACGTCCTCGGGGGTGACGGCGCTGGAGGCGACGAACAGGCAGTCGGCCTTGGTCTCGCGGATCAGCTCGCGGATCCGGCCCACCGGCCCGACCACCCGCTGGTCGTCGAGGCGCAGCTCGTCCATGCCGCCGGACACGAACCCGACCGGCAGGAAGCCGAGCTCCTTGGTGGTCATGGTGGCGGCCAGCCGCTCGGCCTCCAGGTTGGCCCCGACGATCAGGGTCCGGAAGGTGAGCTTGCCCTCAAGGCGGGTGCGCCGGACCCGCCAGTGCCACAGCCGCCGCACCGACAGGGCCAGGATCAGCCCCAGGCCCCACGACAGCAGCATCCAGCCGCGCGAGAACGAGGCCTTGGACCAGAACGAGACCATGACCGTGGCCGAGATGACCAGGCTGATGGCCACGATGATGCGGCGGAACTCCTCGGCGGTGGAGTACTGGTGGACCCGGTACAGCCGCATGGTCAGGTAGACCACCGGGGTGATCAGCGGCACGGTCAGCAGCAGCAGCCAGAAGTCGAGGGTCGGCAGCAGCTCGTCGAAGCGGAGCTGGTAGGCCAGCAGCAGGGCGAAGAACACCGCCAGCGTGTCGGTGATCCCCATGAGCACGTAGTGGCTGCGGTACTGGCGGCTGATGTCGGAGCGGACGCCGGCCATCCGTGGGGAGATCAGCAGGCTGCTGTGGAAGGGTGGTTCAAGCCCTACCGTCTCGGTCAAGGCCCGCCGCACGTCGCCCGTCCTTTCCGAACTGCCGTAGTCCGTATGGATGGCAGAGCGGATCGGAAGGCCAATCCGGTTGTAGTCCTCTGGCGGCGGCGGCACCGGTCACGACTCCCGAGTCCAGCTCTGCTGGTGCATCAGCACCAGGCTGAGCTTCTCGTGGCTGGGAGCCAGACACATGCGGTGGTTGAAGTAATCTCGTCACGCATCTGAAGTAGCCATGACGAGTCCCCAAACGGGTAGTGCGCCCCCGGTGGGAGCGCACTACGTAGCGATGGGTCGCGGTGCTGGCCCTACTCGTCCGGGGTGTCGTAGTAGTAGGTGTTCTTGCCGGCCTGCTTGGAGCGGTTGAGCACGGCGCCGACGATCTTGCCGCCGACCTGCTCGAGCTCCTCCTTGAGGCGGGAGACCAGGTCGCGGTCGCTCTCCTTGGCGTCGGCCACCACCAGGACGGCGTCGGCCAGCGGGGCCAGGGCCAGGGAGTCGGCCACCACCAGGGCCGGCGGGCAGTCGAGGACGATGAAGTCGAACAGGTCGCGCTGCTCCTTCAGGAACTGGCGCATCGAGTCCGAGTCCATCAGCGCCGACGGGTGCGGCGGCAGCGGCCCCGACAGGATCACCCACAGGTTGGGGGCGACCGACCACAGCTCGGAGGCCATCTGCTTGCCGTCGGCCACCGGGCCCTTGCGCTTGTCGGGCGGGGTGCCGTCGGTGAGCAGGTTGGACAGGCCGGACTTGTTCTGCAGGCTGAAGAACTGGTGGACCCGGGGCCGGCGCAGGTCGGCGGAGACCAGCAGCACGTCCTTGCCGGTCTCGGCCAGGACCACGGCCAGGTTGGCCGCGGTGGTGCTCTTGCCCTCCCCCACCCCGGCCGAGACGACCATCACCGAGTTGATGTCGAGCTGGCTGGCCAGGCGGGCCATGCGGGTCCGCAGGGTCCGGTAGGACTCGGCGGCCGGGCTGTTGGGCTGCTCCAGGGTGACCAGGCTGTTGCGGCTGCGCCGCTTCCAGCGCAGCTTGCCCTCCTGGCGGACCCGCTTGGACAGGGGCGGGATGGTGGCCAGGACCGGCCGGTCGAGCCGCTCGGCCAGGTCCTCGCGGCCCCGCAGGCGGTCGTCGGTGCGGTCGCGGACGAACCCGAGCACGACTCCCAGGAACAGCCCGACGAGCAGGCCGATGCCGACGTCGAGGCGGTGGTTGGGGCTGGCCGGGGTGCCGGGCAGGGCGGCGGCGGCGATTACCGTGCCCGGGGTGAAGTCGAGCGCCAGGTAGCCGTTGAGTTGGGCCAGCAGCGGCTGGAGGCGGTTGTTGATCGTGGTCAGGCGGGCCTGGGCGGCCTGGCGGGCGTTGGAGTCGGCGTCGGGGTCGCTGATCGCCTTCTCGGCCGCCGAGGCCTGCTTCTGCAGCCGGGCCACGTCCTTCTGGATGCTGGTCTGGCTGGCCTTGGCCTGGGCGCGGTGATCGGCCTCGCGGAAGGTCAGGTAGGCCTTGGCGAAGGCGTCGGCGCCCCGCTGGGCGGTCAGGGGCACCGTGTCGCGGTACTTGATCCGGAGGATCTGGGAGTTGGCGGGCACGTCGGCCTTGACGTGCTCCAGCAGCTGGGCCGGGGTGGCGGTGGTCTGGAGGGTCTTGGCCGCGACCGCGGCCACCGGCTCCGACTGGGCCAGCTGGCGCTGGTTGAACATGTTCAGCTGCTGGTCGACCCGCGACCCGGGGTCGAAGGCGTTGGTGGTGATCGCCCTGACCAGGACCGAGGCGGTCGATTCGTAGACCGCGGTACGGCGGAAGGTGTAGGCGGCCGCGGCCGCCGCCCCCAGCAGGGTGATGGCGACGATCAGCGCGAGCTGGCGCTTGAACACCGCCAGATAGTCGCGTAGCTCCACCGATCCGCTCGGCGTCGGCTCTGCACTCACCGCATCGACCGCCTTTGTCCTGGTACGTTCGGGCCCCCCGGAGGCCGCGACCCGAGCTCAGGGTGGGCACTCGCCTCCCGCGTCCCACGCTATCGGGTCGCCGTCCAGCTTTCCTCCGTCGGATTGATCATCGTCACCCATCGCAAGGAACTAGATACGAGTACGTAAGAGTTACTGCTCCGGGAAATGCCGACGTAGGCGCCGATCGGTCTCGGCCAGCAGCTCGGGCAGGACCTTGGTCTGGCCGACCACCGGCATGAAGTTGGTGTCGCCGCCCCAGCGGGGCACCAGGTGCAGGTGCAGGTGGTCGGCGATGCCGGCCCCGGCGACCTGGCCGAGGTTCATGCCCAGGTTGAACCCGTGGGGCCCGGACTCCTCCCGCATGGCCCGGATGGCCCGGCCGGCGAAGGCCATCAGCTCGGCCAGCTCCTCGGCGGTCAGCTCCTCGAAGTCGCCGACGTGCCGGTAGGGCGCGGCCATCAGGTGCCCAGGGTTGTACGGGAAGGCGTTGAGCAGCACGAAGCTGACCTCGCCGCGGGCCAGCAGGTGGTTGGCCTCGTCCTGGTCCGGGTCGGCGGCCGGGAGGTCGCAGAAGACGCAGCCGCCGTCGCCCTCGCCCTCCCCGCGGCGGATGTACTCCATCCGCCAGGGCGACCACAGGCGCTCAGGGTCGGGCACGGCGGTGCCTCCTCGGGACGGAGGTGCGGCGGACCGGCCGATGATAGAGCAGGGGGTGTGGAAACCGGGGGGTGTGGAAACCGGCCGCCGCCTCACCGGCGTCTCGGCTACCCTCCCGATCGGGGCTCCCGCCACCGGTGGGGACCTGGGCGGCGTGGCCCCGAGGCGTCAGGTGGTGGTCGGCGGGGTCGTGGTGGTGGTCGGCGGGGTCGTGGTGGTGGACGGCTCGGTGGTGGACGGGGCCGTGGTGGTGGTCGGGGGCGCCGTGGTCGGAGGCGCCGCGGTCGGGGGCGCCGTGGTCGTGGTCGGCCGGCCGGTGGTCGTGGTCGGCGACCCGGGCCGCGAGGTCGAGGTCGGCGGCCGGGTCGTCGGCGGCGCCGGCGACGGCTTGGTGGTCGGCGGCGCCGTCGTCATGGGCGGCGGCGTCGGCGGCGTCGGGCTGGTCGGCGGCGGGGCGGTCACCGGCGGCCCGGGCAGGCCGGGGGTGATGACCCCGGGCACGATCCGGGTGGCGCCGGCGTAGCTCTCGCGCCAGATGGAGGCGACCCGGACCACGTCGCCGGTGTGGGGGGCGTGGACCATCAGGCCGTTGCCGATGTACATGCCGACGTGGTGGATGGTGGCCGGGTTGCCGGGGTTGTCGGCGTAGAACAGGAGGTCGCCGGGGAGCAGGTTGGCCACGGCGACATGGGGGCCGGCGCCCCACTGGGCCCGCGACACCCGCGGGATGGTGACCCCGGCGGCCCGGTAGGCCGAGCTGGTCAGCCCCGAGCAGTCGAAGGTGTCGGGGCCGGTGGCGCCCCACTGGTAGGGGTCGCCGAGCTGGGCCAGGGCCCAGCGGACGGCCGCCCTGGCCACCGGCCCGGCCTGGAGCCAGGACTGGACCGTCCCGACCCCCGACATGTAGCCGGACCAGGCGGCCCGCCTTGACGCCTCGGCCCGGTCCCGCTCGGCCTCCAGGTAGCCGGCGAGCTGCTCGTCGATCTTGTCCAGGGTGCCCTGGAGCTGCTCGACCAGCCGCTGGACCTGGCGCCGCTCGTCGTCCTGGCGCCGGTGGACCAGGTCGGCCTCGGCCAGGTCGGCCGAGACCCGCTCGTTGAGGCTCTCGACCTCGGCCTTGCGGACCCGCACGTCGGTGACCACCGCGGCCCGCGCCTCCAGGGCCGCCTTCTGCATCGGGAGCCGGCGCATGGCGTCGGGCGGGTTGGCCCCGCCGACCAGCTCCCCGAGCAGCCACTGGGGCCCGCCCATGTAGGTGGCCCGGGCCTGCTCGTCGAGCTGGGCCTGGGCGGCGTCGAGCTGGGCCTGGGCGGCCGCCTGGCGGGCCTTGAGGCGGCGCAGGCTGGCCTGGAGGCGGCGCCGGCGGTCGTCGGTGGCGTTCAGCCGCTCGGCCAGCCGCTCGACCTCGGCGTGCTGGGCGTCGAGCTTGGCCTGGAGCGCCTTGGCCTTGGCGGCCAGGGCGGCGTTGGGCGCGGTCTGGGCCTTGGGGGCGGCGGGGGCGGCGCCGGCCGCGGTGCCGCCGGCGAGGGCCAGCAGCAGGGCCATGACCAGGGCGATCGGGGCGTGGCGGCCTAGCCGCAAGCGCGCGTGGCCACCCTTGGACATCGTCGCCCCCAATCGACCGGTCCGGGGGCATGGTATCCCATACTGCCGGTTTTGCACCCCGCGAATTGCGTACGCCGGTTGCGCGAGCCCGCCCTCAGAACTGGGCGTTCTCGGTCGACCCCTCCAGGGCCAGGGTGGAGGCCTGACCGGCGGCGACGGCCTGGGTGACCAGGTCGAACACGCCCGTGCCGACCTCGCGCTGGTGCCGGGTCGCGGTGTAGCCGGCGGCCTCAAGGGCGAACTCGTGCTGCTGCAGCCGGACGTAGGCCGGCATGCCTTCGGCGGCGTACCCGGAGGCGAGCTCGAACATGGCCGCGTTCAGGCTGTGGAAGCCGGCCAGGGTGATGAACTGGAAGCGGTAGCCCATCGCGGCCAGCTCCTTCTGGAACCGGGCGATCGTCTGGTCGTCGAGCGCCCGGCGCCAGTTGAAGCTGGGCGAGCAGTTGTAGGCCAGCAGCTTGCCCGGGAAGGCCGCGTGGACCGCCTCGGCGAACCGGCGGGCCTGGTCCAGGTCGGGGGTGGAGGTCTCGCACCACAGCAGGTCGGCGTAGGGGGCGTAGGCGAGGGCACGGGCGATCGGGGCGTCCAGGCCGGCGGTGACCCGGAAGTAGCCCTCGGCGGTGCGCTCGCCGGTCAGGAACGGCCGGTCCCGCTCGTCGACGTCGGAGGTGAGCAGGGTCGCGGCCAGGGCGTCGGTCCTGGCCACGAGCACGGTCGGCACCCCGGCGACGTCGGCGGCCAGCCGGGCCGCCTGCAGGGTGCGGATGAACTGGCCGGTCGGGACCAGCACCTTGCCGCCCAGGTGCCCGCACTTCTTCTCCGAGGCCAGCTGGTCCTCGAAGTGGATCCCGGCCGCCCCGGCCTCGATCATGGCCGCGGTCAGCTCGTAGGCGTTCAGCGGCCCCCCGAACCCGGCCTCGGCGTCGGCCACGATCGGCAGCAGGTAGGAACGCTCCTCGCCCTCGACCCTGGCCACCTGCTCGGCCCGGAGCAGGGCGTTGTTGATCCGCCGGATGACCGTTGGCACGCTGTTGGCCGGGTACAGGCTCTGGTCGGGATAGGTCTGCCCGGCCAGGTTGGCGTCGGCGGCGACCTGCCAGCCCGACAGGTAGATGGCCTCGAGGCCCGCCTTGGCCATCTGCACGGCCTGCCCGCCGGTCAGCGCCCCCAGCGCCGGCACGTGGTCCCGCTCGCCCAGCAGCCGCCACAGCCGCTCGGCCCCCACCCGGGCCAGGGTGTGCTCGACCAGGACCTGGGGCCGCAGCTTGTGGACGTCCTCGGCCGTGTACTCCCGGCGGATCCCCAGCCAGCGCGGGCTCGACAGCCAATCCTCCGACAAACTCCGCGTGGTGTTTTCGGGCATGGCGGGACCACCTTCGGAGAGCAATTCCCGTGGCCCGACTGTAAACCGCCAAGAAGATATTGATCCAATTATTTGTTGCTATGTCCGCAATAGACGGCGACTATCATCGCAGGTGGGATGGGGCGTCAGCGGGCCTGCCTGAGCCACAGCGAGGCCCGGGTCGGCTGCATCGTCTGGTCGACCACGGCCAGCAGCTCGCCGTGCAGCGCGTCCAGGTCGACCTGGTCGCGCAGCCGGGCCGCGAACCCGTCGACGGTCCGGGCGGCGTCGTAGCGGTGGCGGTTGAAGCGGCGGTCGACCAGCGCCTGGACCCGGCGGCGGATCGGCTGGAACAACCCGGCCACGGCCAGGGTGGCGGCGGCCACGACCAGGCTGGAGCTGTCGGGCAGCAGCCGGCCGAGCCCGAGCACGACAGCAGCGTAGCCGAGGCCGAGCAGCACGGTCAGCAGCCCGTAGGTCAGGGTGCGGCTGATGACGCGGTCCAGGTCGTACAGCCGGTACCGCAGCACCGCGACCCCGATCGCCACCGGCGGGCACAGCAGCGCCGGGAAGATGATGTGGGAGACGAAGTTGGGCGCGATCCCGAGCCCACTCGGGAGGGCCAGCAGCAGCCCGGCCACCGCGCCGGCCGCCCCGGCGGCGACCCAGCGCATCTGCTGCCGCTCGACCCCCCGGGAGGAGCGGAACCGCAGGATCACGCAGATCCCCGCCGGCGGCAGGCTCCACCAGTGGAGCAGGACGCCGACGATGGTGAGCACCGAGGCGACGTCTCCCGCCGGGCCGGCCAGCCCGAGGGGGTTGTCGATCCCCAGCTCCTCGAGCGGTCCCGGGGACAGGGCGCCGCCAACGGTGGCCAGGACGAACCCGGTCACGCTGGTGACCACGACCAGCCGCCAGCGTCGCGAGCGCAGGTGGCCGTTGGGGAGGAGCAGGGCCGGCAGGGTGACGCCGAGCCCGATCGCGGGCGCCCAGCCAAATTCCGACAGTGCCACCTGGAGCTGGGCGAGGAGGGGCAGGGGCCGGTGCTCGCGGAGCAGCTGGTCGACCCAGGGCCCCAGGGGGATGGTGTACGCCCAGGCGAGGCCGGCGGCCCCGTACAGCCACCCGATCGGGTTGCCCGGCCGCCGCAGGGCCAGCACCAGCCCGACGGTGGCGAACCCGAGCACGAAGAAGAACGCGTACAGCGCGCCCTCGGCCAGCACGCCCAGGGTGAGGGGGCGGTAGATGGCCAGGGTGACCAGCAGCCCGGCGGCGCAGCAGCCGAAGGTGACCAGCCACAGCGCCCAGGCGAGCACCACCCTGGTTCGGGGCCGCAACCTCCACCTCCTCCTCGCCGCCCTCGGGCGTCCGCGACAGTCTCCGGGACCACCGGTACGGGAGCGTTACGGGCCCTCCGGCGTGCCCCTCGGATTGTCACAGGTACCGGTTACGCTGGGACAACGCAGCAACCGCTTCCCTGAGGACTGATGCTTGTGACCACCGTCATCGACGCCGACCTGGCCGAGCTGGCCCGCCCCTTCCCCGCCGATTTCGTCGAGCGCAAGGACGGCAGCGACTACGTCGCCCACCACGTCGTCAACCAGCGCCTGCTCAGCATCGTCGGCCCGTTCGACTTCGAGCTGGTCCAGGTCATCCGCGGCGACGTGGCCGCGGTGGCCCCCGACCCCAGCGCCCGCAGCCGGCGGGCCAAGGCCGGCACCCCGGCCCTCCAGAACGTCGTGGTCGGCGGCATCTGGCGGCTCACCTGCGCGATCGACGGCCGCCAGGTCCGGGTCGAGGAGGTTGGCGACGTCGGCGACGTCCACAACTGGCCCCACGACGGCGCCCGCCTCAAGGACGCCGCCTCCGACGCCCTCAAGCGCTGCGCCATGCGCCTCGGCCTCGGCCTCCACCTGTGGGCCCAGGAGCACTACTTCCTCGACCACCAGCTCCGCGCCCAGCACCAGGCCGAGTAGCCGGTCACCGCCGGGGCCGGGCGAGCAGCTCGGCCAGGTGGAGGGCGCGGCGGCCGGCCAGGTGGTCGAGCTGGGTGCGGCAGGAGAAGCCGTCGGCCAGGACGACCGCGTCCGGGCCGGCGGCCCGCACGGCCGGGAGGAGGGCGGTCTCGGCGACGGCGACCGAGACGTCGTAGTGGCCGCGCTCGGCCCCGAAGTTGCCGGCCAGGCCGCAGCAGCCGCCGACGGCCGTGACCTCGGCGCCCGCCCGGGCCAGGAGGTCGCGGTCGGCCTCCCAGCCGAGCACGGCGTGCTGGTGGCAGTGCGGCTGGGCCACCCCGACCACCCCGGACAGGTCGGGCGGGACCCACCCGGGCGTGGTCGCCAGCACCTCGGCCAGGGTCGCCGCCGCCCTGGCGACCACCACCACCGCCGGGTCGTCCGCCCCCAGCAGGGCCGCCGCGTCGTGCCGCAGCACCGCCAGGCAGGAGGGCTCCAGCCCGACCAGGGGGCTGTGGGCAACGGACCCCGCCGGTCCGGCGTCTCCCACCAGGGCGGCGAGCCGGTCGACGGTGTGGCGGAGGACCCGTTTGGCGGTGTCGAGCTGGCCGGTGGAGATCCAGGTGAGGGCGCAGCACAGGGGCTCGTCGGGGAGGTCGACCCGGTAGCCGGCGTCCTCGAGGACCTGGACGGCGGCCTGGCCGGCCGAGGGGGCGAAGTGGTTGGTGAAGGTGTCCGGCCACAGCAGGGCCCGGGGAGCGGAGGGTGGGGCCGGTCCGGAGGCCGCGGGGCGGCGGCGCCACCAGGTGCGGAGGGTCTGGGGGGCGAACCTGGGCAGGGGGCGGCGGGGGTCGATCCCGGCGAGGCGCTTGGCGGCCGCGGACAGACCGGGGGTGGTGAGGAGGAGGTTGGCCAGCTGCGGCGCCCTGGCGGCGAGGGCGGCCCAGCGGGGGAGCCAGCCGAGGCTGTAGTGGGCGGGCGGGCGGAGGCGGCGGCGGTAGGTCTGGTGGAGGACCTCGGCCTTGTAGGTGGCCATGTCGACCCCGGTCGGGCAGTCGGAGAGGCAGCCCTTGCAGGCCAGGCAGAGGTCGAGGGACTCGAGGACCTCGGGCGAGGACAGGCCGCGGACCAGGGTGCCGTTGACCGCCTCCTGGAGGACGCGGCTCCGGCCCCTGGTGGTGTCCTTCTCGTCCCTGGTCGCCAGCCAGGACGGGCACATGACCCCGCCGGACCCGGTGCTGTCGGCGACGCAGCGCCCGATCCCCGTGCAGCGGTGGACGGCGCTGGTCAGGTCGCCCCCGTCCTCGGCATAGCGGAACCCCAGCTGCCCGCTGACCGGCCGGGCCATTGTCCGGCGCAGGTCGGCGTCGAACGGCCGCGGGCGCACCAGCACCCCCGGGTTGAGCAGGTCGCGCGGGTCGAGGACGGCCTTGACGGCGGCCATGGCCTCGATCGCGTCCGACGAGTACATCACGGGCATGAGCTCGGACCGGGCGCGACCGTCGCCGTGCTCCCCCGACATCGACCCGCCGTAGGTGGCGACCAGCGCCGCCGCCTGCTCGACGAACGACCGGTAGACCTTCCGCCCGCCGGGCCGGTCGAAGGGGAAGTCGATGCGCACGTGCAGGCAGCCGTCGCCGAAATGGCCGTAGGGGATCCCGTCGAGGCCGTGGCCGGCCAGCAGGGCCTCGAACTCGCGCAGGTAGGCGCCGAGGCGCTCGGGCGGGACGGCCGCGTCCTCCCACCCGGCCCAGGCCGGCGCCCCGGCCGGGCTGCGCCCGCCGTACCCGGCCCCGTCCTCGCGGATGCGCCAGATGGCGGCCGTTTCGGCCGGGTCGCGCAGCACCCGGGCGGCCAGCGCATCGCCCCCGACGGCGGCGGTCAGCCGGGCGGCGGACGCCTCGGCCTCGGCCGTGGTCGACCCGGCCAGCTCGACCAGCAGCCAGCCGCCCCCCTTGGGCAGCTCGGGCACGGCCCGGCCCCGGCGCCGGACCACCTCCACGATGCGGGCGTCGATGCCTTCGAGGGCCACCGGGCGCTGGGGCAGCACCGCTCCGACGGCGTCGGCGGCGGTGGCCATGTCCGGGTAGCCGAGCACGACCAGCACGGTCGCCGCCGGGGCCCGGACGAGCTGGACCGTCGCTCCCAGGACCACGGCCAGGGTGCCCTCGCTGCCGACCAGGGCCCGGGCCAGGTCGCCGCCCCGCTCGGGCAGCAGGTGCTCGAGCGCGTAGCCGGAGCCCTGGCGGGCGAAGCGCCCGAACCGGGTCCGGATCGGCCCCAGGCCGGCCCGGACCACCGCCTCCAGACCCGGCACCTGCCCGACCGCCCCCGGCCGGGCGACCAGGCGCTGACCGGTGCCGGCGACCACCTCCAGCTCCAGGACGTTGTCGGCCGTCCGCCCGTAGGCCAGGGCGCGCGACCCGCAGGCGTTGTTGCCGATCATCCCGCCGAGGGTGCAGCGGCTGTGGGTCGACGGGTCGGGGCCGAAGCGCAGCCCGAGGGGCCGGGCGGCGGTCTGGAGGTCGTCAAGGACCACGCCCGGCTCGACCCGGGCCGTGCCCGCCTCCGCGTCGAGCGACCGCACCCGCCCCAGGTGCCGGGCCAGGTCCATGACCACGCCGCTCCCGACGGCGTTGCCGGCGAGCGAGGTCCCGGCCCCCCTGGCGGTCAGCGGGGCTCCCAATTCCAGGCAGGTCTCGACCACGGCGACGACCTCGTCGGTGTCGCGCGGGAAGGCGACCAGCTCCGGCGGCACCCGGTACAGCGACGCGTCGGTCGAGTACTCGGCCCGCCGCCTGGCGGACGCGTCGACCTCGGCGACCCCGGCCCGCCGGAGGGCGGCGGCCAGCTCGGTGGTCAGGTCGCCGACCCCTCCCCCGCCGCGCCGTCCGCGCCGGCCGGCCGCGGTGGCGCGGGGTCGCCGGCCCGCAGGGGCGACCCCTCGAACCGGCCCTCGTGGGCCAGGACGGGACGGTGGTCGCCGGCCAGCTCGGGGTTGCGGGCCTCGAGGTCGCGGCGGGCGTCGGCGACCCGGCGCAGGTGGGTCACGTAGTCGCGGTCGCCCCGGTGGGTGCCCTTCCAGGTCTGGGGCATGCGCTCGGCCGGCGGGGGCACCGAGGCGGTCCCCCCGACCCCGAACCCGCTGGGAAGCTTGCGGGTCGCCGCCCCGCAGGCCGGGCAGGCCGGCAGCGGGTCGGTGGAGGCCTGGAGGGTCTCCGAGCGGTGCCCCGCGTCGCAGGCCAGCTCGTAGATCGGCACCGTCCCCTCCTACCAGTTCTCCAGCGAGCGGGACAGGATCGCGGCCGCGTCGTCCTCGGTCACCGGGCGGGGGGCG
>OBLS010000673.1_pt1 | contig 12825 bp, 15 predicted proteins | sample 1519901 | NCBI WGS metagenome assembly OBLS01 (sample SAMEA3113585, study PRJEB22503) | soil metagenome
TCCGCACCCGGCCGGCGCCCGCGTGGCGCCGGGCGTTCGTCAGGGCCTCCTGAATGACGCGCAGGAGCTCCTTGCCGGTCCTCCCGGGCAGCGCTTCGGGGAGGCCTCCGCCCACCTCCAGCTCCACCTCGCAGCCGGGGTTCATCTGCCGGTCCAGCTCGACGAGCGCCTCGACGGACCTGACGAAGGAGCCGCCGCCCGCCGGCTCCGCGCCGAGGTCGTGGACCGCCGTTCTCAGGCCGCGTACGGAGCGTCCCAGGGCCGCCTCGACATCTTGCAGTCCGGCCCTCCCGTCTCCTTCGTGAGCGGCGGCCGTGCCGGAGAGCCGCACCGTTTGCAGGGCGTAGGTGAGGTCCTGGAGGACCTCGTCGTGCAGGTCGCGGGCGATGCGGCCCCGCTCGGCTTCCCGGATCTCCTGCATCGCCTCCTCGGCCTTCTTGAGTTCCGTGATGTCCGACGAAACCCCGATGACGCCGGCCACCTCGCCGTGATGGTCCAGATACGGCGCTTTCGTCGAGAGGAACGTCCGCTCGCCGCCCGGCGCCGGCACCCGCTCCTCTACCCGCCGCGCCTCCCCGGTCGTCATAATCTCCCGGTCGGCGTCCATGAGCGGGCGGGCGACCTCAAGCGGGAAGAACTCTGCGTCGCTCTTGCCGAGAATCTCCTCCACGGGCCGGCCGATCGCCTCCGCGGCGCATGAGTTCGCCATCAGGTAGCGTCCCTGGATGTCCTTCAAGAAGATGGCGTCGCTCGTCCCCTCGATCACGGAGTTCAACAGGGCATTGCTCTCGCGCAGGTCTTCTTCGACCTGCTTACGGTCGGTGATCTCGTAGCGAATCGCCACGTACTGGTAGGGTTTGCCCCGCTCATCCAAGAACGGCACGATGGTCGTGTCCACCCAGTAGATCGAACCGTCCTTCGCCTGGTTCCTGAGCTCGCCACGCCAGACGCGACCCTGCGCGATGGTCCTCCAGAGGTCCCTGATGAACTCCTTGGGGTGGTAGGCGGAGTTGATGATGCGGTGGTCCTGGCCGATAAGCTCGTCCCGGGAGTATTTGGAGACCTCGCAGAACTTATCGTTGACGTAGGTGATACGCCCCTTCTGGTCGGTGAAGGCGACGATGGCCGACTCGTCGAGGGCGAACTTGAGGTCCGAGAGCTCCTTGAGCGACGCCCGCAAAGCCTCCTCGTTGCGCCTGCGCCCGGTGATGTCCTGCACCGCCGCCACCGCGTGGACCGGCCGTCCCGCTTCGTCTCGAACCGCCCTGGCGTCTACGCTCACCCAGACCACCGATCCGTCCTTGCGCAAGTGACGCTTCTCGGTCTGGTACTCGAGCGTCTCGCCCTCGACCAACCGCGCGAGGGATTGGGAGTCCGCGCCGCGGTCGTCAGGGTGCGTGATGTCCGCGAAGGTCAGCCCGAGCAGCTCCTCCTCGGGGTAGCCGGTGATCTCGCACATCCTGGGGTTGGCGCGCACGAAGCGCCCGGTGGCGAGGTCCGTCTGGACCATCCCGACGCCCGTCAGCTCGAAGATGGCCCGGTACTCCGCTCCGCGTTCTCGCTGGAGCGCGTCGCCTCCGCAGGCCGCACCGTCGCTCAAGTCACCACTCCTCTCCGGCCAGGCTTCACGTACCACCGCCGGTTGCGGCGCTTCGGAGATAGGATCGTAGACGAACCAGCTAGGAATACCACCGCATTTCCCCGGGAGCCTATCGTAGGTCGCGCTCCGAACAAAAATGATACACCAGGACCAGGCGGGTGGGTAATTTTGCCCATGCGCGCGTGGGCCGAGGGCCCGGGCAAAGATGGACGATCTTCCTCAGGACGGCGAGGCCGCCGCGAGAGATCATACCGGGCGTAAAGCACCGAGCGGAGGAGCGGACGAGATGAAGCTTTCCCTGGATGTAGGGCGCGAGGCCCAGGGCGCGGCGGAGGTCCTGCCGCTGGCCGTGGAGTGCCTGCTAAGCGCCCGCACGGCGGACGCCGTCTTCGTGGTGGACCCGGATCAGCGGATCGTCCACTGGGACCCACGGGCGGAGACCCTAACAGGGTTCTTGGCCGAGGAGATGGTCGGCAGGCACTGCCACCAGGCGCTGCGCGGCGAGTGTGAGGGAGGCGGCCGGTTGTATAAGGGAGGATGCCCTGTCATGGCGCTCGCCCGGGCCGGCCAAGCGGTCCCGAGCTACGACATGCGCGTAGACACCCGTATCGCCGGGAAACGCTGGGTCAACGTGAGCGTCCTGAGCGTGGACTCCGAGGACGGACCCTACCTGATCCACCTGCTGCGCGACGCCCAGAAGGCTCACGACGCCCTGGAGATGGCCCACGACCTGATCCGGCTCTCCTCCAAGGGAGAGAACGCTTCCACTACGCGCCATAAAGACGTACCGGAGCTCACGCCGAGGCAGGCGGAGGTCTTGGGGCTGCTCGCCCAGGGCAGGTCGGTAAAGGAGATCTGCGCCGAGCTCTACCTCTCCAAGGCCACCGTGCGCAACCACGTTCGCGCGCTGTTGCAGGCTCTGGGCGCCCATTCCCAGCTCGAAGCCGTCGCCGCGGCCCGCAAGCTGGGTCTCCTGCCCGGCTAGCGTCCTGTCCTCACCTCACGAGAGCCTGGAAGGCCAGCATGGAGAGCGCGACGACCGCGGCGACGAGGCGGGCCGGAGCCTCCTTTCTAGCGTCCGGCAGAAGCTCGGCGAAGACCATCCACGCCATCGCTCCCGCCGCGAACCCCAGCCCGTAGGGCAGTAGCGGCCGGAACACCTCGACGAAGAGGAAGGCCGGCAGCGCCATCAGCGGCTGCGGCAGGCTGGAGAAGACGCTCCAGAACGCCGCCCGGCCAACGCCCACCCCGCGCGGCACGAGGACGAGGCTTATGGCGAGCCCTTCGGGGATGTTGTGTACGGCGATGGCGAGCGTGATAAAGAGGCCCAGATCCGTCCCGCCGCCGAAGGAGACGCCGACCCCGACGCCCTCGGTGAACGAGTGGGCGGTCATGACGCCCACGATCAGGAGCCCCTTGCGGGCGTCGAGACCGCCCATCCCCGCGAAGACCGCCGGGTGCTCGTCGGAGCTCAGGAAGCGGCGTACCAGCACTATAAAGCACTATAAAGGCAAGCCCGATGGCGGTCCCCACCGCCACTCCCAGGGGTCCCCGCAAGGCGCCCTCGTAGGCGAGGCCCAGGCTCGCCGCCAGCATGAGGCCTGCCGCGGCCGCGTTGGAGATGCCCAGCCACCTCCGGGTCGGCTCTTGGGCGAAGAGGAAGGGCAGCGCGCCGAGGCCTGTCGCCACAGCGGTCAGCAACGCCAGGAGGAGGACCAGTACGGCTTCGCTCATCGCGACGCCGACCCGTCCGTCGGGCTCATGTCTCGTTGCGTGACGGCGGGCAGACGAGGACCGGAGGCAGGACCTTTCCCGGCGGCGTGCTCATGCTCTTTCCTCTCCCAGCTCTTCGGTCGGCTGGGTGTCTGCTGCGCGCCGGCGATCGCGCCACCCCGGCAAGGGCCGGCTCCTTCGAGCCTCGTTCTTTGATGTTGCGCAGGTAGGGGACGAGCAGGGCCAGGGCTCCAGCCGTCATCACGGTAAAGAGAACCAGTAGGAAGATGTTGAGGAGATTGATCGCCCCGGACCACGCCCATCCCAGGGCGGTGGTGAAGGCGAGCGTGAAGCCGGATGTTGCCATCTTGACGAGCAGGAGTCCGCCCAGGACGTAGCCCCAGGGCATACGGTGCCACAGCCGCAGCCCGCCGAACAACAGGAGCGGCAAGAGCACGCTGAGGTCGATGACAACCACGCTGTGCGTGACCTCGTCCGGCTCCGTGCCAGCCGCCACCCCGGCGAGGCTCATGCTGACCCACATGATGGCGAACAGCAGCGAATAGCCGACGAAGAACCCGCCGACGAGCCGAACCGGGGTCCCGACGCCGAAACGGGCCCTGACCTCCTCCGGATCGAGGGCGAACAGCAGTGAGAGCAGACTGTAGAGGCTCGTCGAGACTATGGCGATGTAGACCAGGAAGAGCGCGTTGAAGCCCCCGACGACGTAGAAGTAATAGGAATAGACCGCCCAGAGCAGCGAGCCCGCCCACAACAGTAACCCACGGATCGAGCCCCGGGCGGTCAGCGACATGGAGGCGACCAGCAACGGAACAATAACGGCGAGTGCGACGAGATCCTGCCCTACCATACCGGCTACCGAGGCCGGGTACGGGTCGTAGAGGCCGCGCCCCCCGTGGAGCAGACCCGTAACCGAAGAGACGGTCAGCAGCACTGCCAGCAGGCCGGACAGCGCGTAGACGAAGGTGAGCTTGTTCTTTACCGGCATGATGCCTCCTCCTTGTGGGTAGTCAGTAGTCATGGTGGCGTCTCATACTACTTCGCCCTCTGCCGCCGGCGCCCGGGCGGGGAGAGACGCAGGCTGAGCACGTTCCTGGTCAAGCTGTGCCATCGCGCGGACCTCCGGCGCGTTTCCCGGCCTGTTCCGGGTCCGACCACCTAGATCGGTACCTGGTCCCGATATCCCCTGCCCCGGCCCTCCGATTCTCTCAAGCCGCTCAGGTACCAGAGCAGCATTCCCAGGCTGACGGTCCCGAGGGTCCCGAAGATCCCTGCCTGCCCGAAGGAGACGGGCTGACCGTCCCTATGAACAAGATCATGGACGCGATGGCCGGCACGAGCAGCGGCTGGAAGGTGAGCAGCACGCCCGCCAGCGCGTGGCCTATGGCGCGACCGCGCCACAGCCAGACCGCCGTCAGCAAGACGGCGATGGGCGCGGTCGGCCACAACCAGACTGTGGCGCGAGGCATCTGCTTTGGTTTTTCCGTTTCTCGGGTTCATTGCCGTGGCTCGTACTCTACGGCGCCGCGTGCTCCCCGGCTTGGGCGAGATGGACCATTCCTGTGACCAGGATTGACCAAAGTTGCGATCGAGAGCCGCCGCGGTGGAGCTTCGAGGCGCCCGCGGGCCGCGGTCGGTGCGCGTGCCCTGCAACGAGTACCCGTCAGGAAGACCGGCCGGTTTGCTTGGAGCGGCGATCAAGACGGCAGGGCGCGCAGGAGGATCCCTGATGGCCCGCGAGCCTGGCAGCGTGACCAATCTTGGCCGGAGAATTGGGCCATCCTGCTCAGGGCAGAGCGGGCGCCGCCCGGTAGATTGGGGACCAGGAAAGACACGAGCAGCCGTGCGGAATAGGTGCGAACGAAAGTGGGGCGCCCCCATGAAGGTACTAGAGCCGGGTCTCGCCGGGGACCTGTCGGTCGTGGGCAGGCTGTACCGATCCCCCTGACTACGGCTCGCGCCGGCGCCCCCGGCGCATTACCCGAACTCCACAGAAAAGGAGGTAGAGGCGATGAACGCTTTACCGACAAATGTACTGCTGGCGACGGACGGCTCGGAGGACGCGGCCTTCGCCGCGAGGGTCGCCGCGGACCTCGCCAGACGGACGGAGACAAAGCTGCACGTCGCGCACGCGTGGCAACCGGCCGCGCGAGGCTTCGGCTACCCCGCGGTGATGTGGACCGACTACTCGCACCTCTACGAGCGGGAGGCACGCAGGCTCCTGGAGAAAGGAGTGCGTGAGATCGAGGCGCTAGGCGTCTCCGCGGAGCCCCGCCTACTGCGCGGCCCGCCGGTCGAGGCCATCCTGGACCTCTGTGAGGAGCTGGAACCCGGGCTCGTCGTCGTGGGGGGCCGGGGGCGGGGACCGGTCGGACGCCTCCTATTGGGGAGCGTCGCTGAGGGCGTCGTCCACCACGCGCCGTTCCCGGTACTCGTAGCGCGCGGCGGCGTCTGGCCGCCCGAGAGGATTATCGTCGGCGACGACGGCTCCGAGGACGCCTGGCGCACGGCCAGGCTGGCGCTGGGCATCGGCGACCTGTACGGGGCGGAAGGGGTGCTCGTGCGGGCATACCACAGCCCGCCGGAGCCTATAGGCGGCTGGAGCGCCGACGACCGCCGCAGGCTCGATGACGCGGCGCAACGCGAAGAAGAGGCCGTGGAAGAGCGGGCGGATCGGCTCGGACGCCTCCTGAAGGGCAACCCCAAGGTCAAGGTCAGGGAGGGCGACGCCGCGCTTTCCCTGCTCGTTGTCGCCGAAGAGGGGGGCGAAGAGAAGACCATGCTCGCCACAGGCAGCCGGGGGCTCGGCGCGATCCGGCGCCTGCGGCTCGGCAGCGTCTCCACCGACGTGCTGCGGGCCGCAAGTGGGCCTGTCTTAATCTCTCCGCACGCCGGCCGCGAAGCCGCCTCATCCTATCGCGCGACGACAATGAAGGACCTGAAGGGAGCACCACCGTGAACACGTCCGACACCGACGTATCTCCCACACGTTGGCCGGCCACACGCCACCTCATGCCCGTAGGCCCCGCGGCGAGCATGACGCTGAGATCCGTGCTGACCCGCTATCTCCTTTCTACCAGGTGGGCCAGACAGGGGAAGGCACGATCGGGCATCGCCAATGGGCGGCGCCGTGTCCCAAAGGCGGGGCTGTCGCGGGCCGCGCTCGCCTTCCGGGCAGTCCACGCCGCCGTTGCCGTGGAGATGCTGCTCGCAATAGGGTACGTGTGGTGGTGCGCGCTGACGGGCCGTCGCGGGGGACTTCTGCTGCGCGCCGCCGTGGCGACGTTGATCGGCGAGGGCGTGCTCGTCAGCGCCAACGGAGGGGATTGCCCGCTGGGCGCCATCGCCGCCGCCGGGATCGCCGTGCTGGTCGCGCGCGGGCTTTTGGAAAGGGTTAACCACCAGACTACGTAGCCGCAGGCTCGCCTCGGCGACGCTGAGGGAGGATGAACCACATGAGCCAGTCAACCGGCATCGCAACATCCGTAGGGACCTCCCGGTCGGCGTCGCTGTCCGTCGGGGTGTACGCGGTCGTCGCTCCGTTCGTATCTCGCCGGCGGGAGTGGGGTGGTTCGGGCGTTCCGGGTCGAGGCCGTAGTAATTGGTCAGCATTGATTACGAGACAGGCACGTCTTGCTCATGGCGGGCTCGCGCCGCGGAGCTACGATCCTAACCGTAAAGACCGGCCCTCCGGGACCACGAAGCAAAGGAGGTAGAGATGTCCGCTCAAGGTTCTGCCGCTCCGCCGGTGCTCGGCGCGAGCACGGACGTACACGTTACGGGAAGGAGGATACTGGCGACCATCGTGGACGGGCTGGTGTTTGGTGGCCTCTACGCGCTGATGGCCGCGCTGTTCGGGACCTACACGAGGGTGGACACCTTCGGCTGGGACGCCACGATGCCCGCCCTCCCGACCGTGGCCTATGCCCTCATCGTCGTCCTCTACTACATCCTCATGGAAGGCTACCTGGGGCAGACCCTCGGCAAGATGCTGCTGGGCATCAAGGTCGTCCGGGAGGACAACGGCGAGGTTCCGGGGCTTGGGGCCGCGACCATAAGGACCGTGCTGCGCATCGTGGACGGGCTGTTCAGCTACCTGGTGGCCTTCGTGACGGTGCTCATCTCCGGCAAGAACCAGCGTTTCGGCGACATGGCGGCCCATACCCTCGTCGTCCGCAAGTGAGGGCGGGATGACTCCCGAAGTCGCGGTGGGGAGCCGGACGCCGGCCCCCACGGCCGGCGGCAAGAGATGGGCCTCGCGCCACCCGGTCGCGACGTTCTTCGTGCTGGCCTATGCGATCAGCTGGCTCGCCTGGCTTCCGGCGATGCTGGGCTACGGGGGCCGCCTGGGCGGCCCGCTCTCGATGCTCGCCCAGTTCGGACCCGCCCTGGCCACGCTGGTCGCCGTGTGGCTGTCGGGCGCGTCGCCGCGGGAGCTGCTACGCTCCGTGGTCCGCTGGCGCGTCTCGCCCGCGTGATACGCTGTGGCGGTCGGACTGCCTGCCGCACTCATAGCGGTGCAAGGCGTCGTATTCGGGCTCCTGGGCTACCCGGTCGACCTCGCGTCGGTCCCGGGGAGGCTGGCAAGCTTCGTTCCGACGGTTGTGATCCTCGCGCTCATCGCCGGTCTTGGGGAAGAGCAGGGGTGGCGCGGGTTCGCCCTGCCCCGACTCCAGAACCGCTTCGCGCCGGTGGTAGCGACACTCGTCCTGGGCTTCGCGTGGGCCTTCTGGCACCTGCCGCTGGTGTTCGTGGACCCCAGGTTCTCGCACGGCTTCGCGTCCGCCGCGCCGCAGGTCCTCGTCGCCTTGCTAACGATGCTCACGATCGCCCTCTACGCCTTCTTCTACACCTGGATCTTCAACCGCACGCGCAGCGTCCTCTTGTGCATGATCCTGCACGGAGCGTTCAACGCCGCGATAGGGATCTTCCCGGTGTCCCTCGACGTCTTGCAGCGGTGGACCTACGTGTCACTGCTCTGCGTGCAGGTCGCCACGCTCCTCATCTCCGTGCTCGCCCTCGTCGCCGCCACGCGCGGCAGGCTGGGCCACGGGGACGAACCGGCCCCGGGAGAGGAGTAAAGCCATGCAGAGAAAGACGTGGAGCGACCTCGACGACCGGCAGAAGATGGCGGTCCTGGTCGCGGGGTCCGTGCAGATCTCGCTGCTACTGACGGCACTGCTGGACATCTACCGGCGTCCGGCGCAGGAGATTCGGGGCAGCAAGCGGATGTGGGCCGCCGTCTCGCTCGTCAACTTCGTGGGTCCGATCTCCTACTTCGCCTTCGGCCGGCGGAAATGATGGCGCTCGTCGCGCGGGCCGCTCTTGTCGTGGCACCTTCGATGTCGGACGCCCGCTAGCGAGTTGCGGTAGCTCGATGTTCCAGGACCTGAAAGTCGGAGACGCGATCCTCGATGGACCGCCCGGCTCGGCCTTCTTCACAGTGCGCCTCCTGGAGCCGAACAGGGCCCTCGTATGGTACTCGGTTCGCACCTGCGCTTCATGGCGCCGAGGTCCATCCGCGAGAACCCCAGGTATGGCATCTACGGCGAGTTCACTTGGGTGTTAGTTCTGGAGGAGAAAGGGAAGAAGAACACGCGTCTGATCGTGAGGACCGGGGCCAGCTACGGGCCACGCCTCTATCGAGCGCTCACCCTGCCCCTGGTGGTGGTCGGAGGGGAGTTTTTCACCACCCGCAAGATGCTCTATGACATCAAGCAGCGGGTCGAGGGTGTCGGCAATCGTCCAGGCCCGAACATCGAAGCGTCGTAAGGGGTGATGAACCAATGAACGGTGAGCCAGAGGCGAGCACCGACCGTCCGGGGCGGAACCCGCCGGATGCCCGAGAGTCTCCACCGTGGAGCAGCCTGGCCGTCGTGACGGGTCCCTCCGTCCTGGCCGCCATCTACGCGATGGTCGGCACGCTCGCCACGATCTTCTCCGTGCTGGCACCTCCGCGGCGCCTCCCCCGGCCCGCGTTGTCCGGCGGGGCGTTGTTGCCGTGGGCGTACGTGTTGCTGGTGCGCCCGTGGCACTCGAGGTGGGGCGCTACCGACGAGGAAGCGCACAGAGCCCTGCCCTACGACCACTTCGCGCCGCGCCCGATCTCCCAAACCACCCGCGCCATCACCATTCAGGCGCCGGCCGAGGAGGCCTGGCGGTGGCTGGTGCAGCTGGGACAGGATAGGGGTGGTTTGTATTCCTATGACTGGCTGGAGAACCTGGCGAACCTCGACGTCCATAGCTCCGAAGAGATCGTCCCCGAGTTGCAGGAACTGAAGGTCGGCGACTTGGTGAGACTGGCACCCAGGAGTATGGGTGCCGAAGCGGGATTGCGCGTCGCCGTAATGGAACCAGGACGCACCCTCGTGCTCCACCAGCCCACCGACCCCGAAAGCGGGCGTCCGCTCGACCGCGAGGATTCTAGCCTCGGGAACTACTACGGCTGGAACTGGGCGTTCGTCCTGGAGGAGAAAGCGGATGCGGAAAGCACGCGCCTGATCGTCCGCAGCCGGGTAGACGGCAGGCCGCGCGCCTTGATCAGGGCGTTCTACTCACTGCTGTTGGAGTTCCCACACTTCGTGATGGAGCGCGGGATGCTCAAGGGCATAAAGAAGCGCGCCGAAAGGAGGCGGATGGGCGGGTAAGGAAAGGCGCAGCGTCCCGAGGCAGGGTCGGCCTCGGGGGAAGTAGCGTAGTCCGTGAAAGGAGGTTCTCCCGATGATAGTGGCCACAACGACCCCCATAGACGGCAGGCCGGTGAGCGAGTACGTAGGGATGGTGGCCAGGCCAAGGAGGGAGCATGCTGATGGTCAGCGCCTCGGGCACCGCCGTCAAGTTGTAGCGTTTGCCGGCAGTAGCCCTTTCGAGGCTGCGCCAACCTTCCCCATGGGAACATGCCGGTTGTAAAGGAAGCGAGTCGAGAAGAGAGAAGGAGAGGGCCATATGAAGGTGCTGGTGAGCGCGGCGAGCAAGCACGGGGCGGCCGCCGAGGTCGCCGAGAAGATAGCCAGGGAACCGAGTGGGGCGCTGCAAGAACACGGCGTCGGTGGCGACGACGTGTTAGTGGAGGTACGTCCGGCCGAGGAGGTGAGCTCGGGCGAGGACTACGATGCGGTAGTGCTCGGTAGCACGGTGTACGCGGGTCACTGGCTGAAGCCGGCCCGCAAGTTGGCCGAACACCACGCACGGGCGCTCTCGGAGAAGCCGACCTGGCTCTTCTCCGTCGGACCGATCGGCAACCCGCCCAAGAACCTCTACGACTTCGTGCTGGCGTTCACGTCGATAGATCTCCGGACCCTGGGCTCTCGCTTCAACATCGCCAGAAAGTAGCCATTTGAAAGTCTACGTTTTCGGTAACGAAGATGTACCCGAGGACAGGAAGGCGATCGAAACTGCACAGAAGTTAGACCGTACGGTAGACGGCGTTTCGTTCGTCTTCGTCCAGCCTAACGAGGACGTGCCGTTTGCGGACGAGGACCGGGTCGTGATCCTCGACACGGTACACGGGATAAGGGATGTGGAGCTGATCGACAGAGACAGAATAGACGCTTTGATCCTGTCTCCCCGAGGATCGGTACACGACTTCGACCTGGCTTTTCAGCTACGTTACCTGGAGAAGATCGGCAAACTCGGCGACGTAACCATCATCGGCGTGCCGCAAGAAGGAGACCTGGATCACCCCCGGATCCAATCTATCTTGAGGAAGTTGGTCGCGCACGACATGCACGGGTCGTAGGCGCGCACGATGCCCTCGGCCCCCATGCGCAGCTCCTCTTCGCCCTTGTCCAGGTTTCGCTCGAAGTAATCCCTGAGGTCGTTCTCGATGTTTATCTGGTTCTGGGCTGTCGGGACGATCACGTCGTAGTCCTCGACCAGCCCTCCTTCGTTGACTTGGGCCCTGTGGTAGAGGAGCCCGCGCGGAGCCTCGATCACGCCCATCCCCGTGCCGGCCCGCGGTGGCTGCCGGACAGGTGACTCGTCCTCTATCCGTATGCTTCTCAGGGTGTCGATGGCCTCGTCTACGCACTGCAGGATCTCGACGGCCTGCGCCAGGTTATTGTGGTAGACGTTGTTCGAGAGGAACGCCGAAAGGAAGGGCGCGGCGTCTGTCGCCGTCCGGGGATGGAGTAGGTCCAGGTTCAGGTTGAGCCGCGCGAGCGCGCCGACGAGGTAGTCTTCCCCCGTATCGGAGAACCGGTACCCTTCCGCGTGCGAGTAGGGGATCTGGACGTACTCCAGGTAGTTCTCGAACTCTGTCGCGGGAACTCGACTGCCGTTCGAGTTCACGACGTCCCCTTCGAGGAAGTCGAACCGGGCGTCGTTGCGCAGACACAGGTAATCCATGTTCCGCACGAGGCTGACGTCCCACTCGTGGAAGGTTCTTATCGCCCTGAGCACCTGCAGCCGCGCAGCCTCCAGCCGTGAGATCAGATCCGGGAACTTCGCCGGGTCCGGGGTCCTCAACGACCCACCTACGGTCGGTAGCGGCGCGTGGATCGCCGCGCCGATGACGACGTTGGTGATGTCCGTGCCGAGCCGCTTGACGTCGAAGGAATCGCGCAAGAGCGTGTGGCCGGGATCGTCCGGGTCGTCGGAGATGTCGAAGATGGAATCCACGCCCAAAAGATCCGGCAACACGAAGAAGTACAGGTGCAACGCGTGGTCCCGGATCATCAGCCCGTCGTAGGCCAGCCGCCGCAGCGTCTTCGTCTGCTCCGAAACCTCGATCCCCTGCGAGTCCTCGATCGCCATCAGGGAAGCAAACAGGTGGGCGACCGAACACGTGCCACAGATCCTCGAGAGGAACGACGGCACCGCGACCATCCGCTTGCCCCTGACCGCCGCCGTGAAGAACCGCCGGTAGTCGGCGATGATGAACCGCAGGTCTTTGACCGCGCCTTTCTCGACGACGACCTCCAGCCCCGCTCCGCCTTCGATCTTGGTGATGGCGTCTATCGAGACCCTCTTGGCGCTCATGCCGGGACCTCGAACAGCTCCAGGTACCTGTGCAGCGTTTGCAGAAAGTCCGGCACCTTCATCGGGCATCCGCGCACCATGTCGTCGACCTCTATCACGTCGTCGAGCTTCCTCACCTCCGGGCCGTAGTCGAAATGGCTCAGGTACCACCGGATCCTCTCATTCAACTGCTCGCTGACGAACTGGTTGCGGCTCGTCGAGGGCTTACCCGCACAGGCGCAGGCGCCTATGGCGACGACGTACCTGGAGTTGGCCCGGATCTCTTGCGCTTCCCTGGCCTGCGAGTCCGAAGATATCGCCCCCTCGATGAACGCCACGTCGAGGTCAGATAATGTGTTCCTGGTCTTGAGCACCCGCAAGTGCCGGAACTCGACCACCTTCTTCCACTCGTCGAGGTGATCGTTCAACAGCTCCGTAAACAGGATCGTGCTGTCCTCACAACACGTGAACGAGAACCACCCCACGACCAGCTTCTCGCGCCGACCATTACCGCCTTTCTGGTGCGCCCTTTG
>OBLS010000674.1_pt1 | contig 12821 bp, 8 predicted proteins | sample 1519901 | NCBI WGS metagenome assembly OBLS01 (sample SAMEA3113585, study PRJEB22503) | soil metagenome
CGGCTGCTGCACGGGTTCGCCTGGAGCGAGCTGGCCGACTGGGCGGTCGAGCTGGCCAAGCCGCGGCTGGGCGCGGGCGGCGAGGACGCCCGGCGGGCCGGGGCCACCCTGGCCTACGCCCTGGAGGTGACGCTGCGGCTGCTCCACCCGGTGATGCCGTTCGTCACCGAGGAGCTGGACCGGGCCCTGACCGGGGTCGAGACCATCACTCTGGGGCCGTGGCCGGCCGAGCGGCCCGGCGACGTCGACCCCGGGGCCGAGGCCGGCATGGCCGACCTCCAGGAGGCGATCGTGGCCCTGCGCCGCTTCCGGGCCGAGCACCGCGTCCCCACGGCCAGCCGGCCCCGGCTGGTGGTGGTCGCGGCCGACCAGGGCCAGGCCGACCTGTTCCGGGCCGAGGCCGACAGCCTCCGGCGCCTGGCCCGCCTGGAGGACGTGGAGGTCGCGACGGCAGCCCCCACCACCCCCAACGCCAAGCTGCTGGCCGGGCGGGCCGAGCTGTACCTGCCGCTGGAGGGGCTGCTCGACCTGGACGAGGAGCGGGCCCGCCTGGAGCGGGAGCTGGCCGCCCTCGACGCCGAGCGGACCAGGGCCGAGGCCAAGCTGGCCAACCCGGCCTTCCTGGAGAAGGCCCCGGCCCCGGTGGTCGCCAAGGCCCGCGAGCGCCTGGCCGAGGTCGACGAGGCCCTGGCCAAGGTCCGCGCCCAGCAGGTCGAGCTGTCCGGGGCCCGCTGATGGCCGCCACCCGCGACACCCAGGAGGGGGACGTATGGACCGCGTCCCCGAGCGGCCGTCCCTCGACGGGCTCGAGACCAGGTGGGGAGCCCGCTGGGAGGCCGACGGCACCTACCGCTTCGACCGGCGGCGGCCCCGGGAGGACGTCTACGCGATCGACTTCCCGCCCCTGACGGTCAGCGGGTCGCTGCACGTCGGCCACGTCTTCTCCTACTGCCACACCGACGTCCTGGCCCGCTTCCAGCGGATGCGCGGGCGGGCCGTGTTCTACCCGGTCGGCTGGGACGACAACGGGCTGCCGACCGAGCGCCGGGTCGAGAACTTCTACGGGGTCCGCTGCGACCCGTCGCTGCCCTACGACCCGGGCTTCTCGCCGCCGGCCAGCCCGCCCAGGCGCAAGCTGCCCATCTCGCGGCCCAACTTCGTCGAGCTGTGCCGGCGCCTGACCGACGCCGACGAGCAGGTGTTCGAGACGCTCTGGCGCCAGCTCGGGCTGTCGGTCGACTGGTCGCTGGCCTATACCACCATCGGCGAGCGGGCCCGGCGGGCATCGCAGCGAGGATTCCTGCGCCTCCTGGCCGGCGGCGAGGCCTACCAGGCCGAGGCGCCGACCCTGTGGGACGTGACCTACCGGACGGCCGTGGCCCAGGCCGAGGTCGAGGACCGCGAGGTCCCGGGCGTGGCCGTGCGGCTGCGGTTCGGGACGCCGGGGCCCGGGCCGGGACGGCCCGGCCTGGTGGTGGAGACGACCCGGCCGGAGCTGCTGGCGGCGTGCGTGGCCCTGGTCGCCCACCCGGACGACGGCCGCTACCGCGACCTGGTCGGCACGACCGCGACCACGCCGCTGTTCGGGGTGCCCGTCCCGGTGGTCGCCCACCGGCTGGCCGACCCCGGCAAGGGGACCGGGCTGGCCATGATCTGCACCTTCGGGGACCTCACCGACGTGCTCTGGTGGCGGGAGCTGAAGCTGCCGGTCCGCTCGGTCGTCACCCGCGACGGCCGGCTGGCGGCGGAACCGCCCCAGGGGGTGCCCGCCGGCCCGGCCTGGGCCGAGCTGGCCGGCCAGACCACCGCCGAGGCCAGGCGCCGGGTCGTCGACCTCCTCCGGGCCGCCGGCGACCTGGCCGGCGAGCCCCGGCCGGTCACCCACCCGGTGAAGTTCTACGAGAACGGCGACCGGCCGCTGGAGATCGTGACCAGCCGCCAATGGTTCGTCCGCCTGCTCGCCCACCGCGAACGGCTGCTGGAGCGGGGCCGGGCCCTCGCGTGGCAGCCGCCGTGGATGCGGGCCCGCTACGAGCACTGGGTGACCGGCCTGCACAGCGACTGGCTGGTCAGCCGCCAGCGGTTCTTCGGCGTCCCCATCCCGCTCTGGTACCCGCTGACCGAGGCCGGCGAGGTCGACCACCAGCACCCGATCGCCCCCGACGAGGCGCGCCTGCCGGTCGACCCCTCGACCGACGTGCCCGACGGCTACCAGCCCGCCGACCGGGGCCGGCCGGGCGGCTTCACCGGCGACCCCGACGTGTTCGACACCTGGGCCACCTCCTCGCTCACCCCCCAGATCGCCGGGGGCTGGGAGGACGACCCGGAGCTGTTCGCCAAGGTGTTCCCCATGCACCTGCGGCCCCAGGCCCACGAGATCATCCGGACCTGGCTCTTCTACACGGTCGTCCGGTCCGACTTCGAGCACGGCACGCTGCCCTGGCCCCGGGCGGCCATCTCCGGCTGGGTGGTCGACCCCGACCGGCGCAAGATGTCCAAGTCCAAGGGCAACGTGGTCACCCCAACGGCCATGCTCGAGCGCTACGGGGCCGACGCCCTGCGCTACTGGGCCGCCAGCGGCCGCCCGGGCACCGACACGGCCGTCGACGAGGGCCAGATGCGGGTCGGGCGCCGCCTGGCCACCAAGCTGCTCAACTCGGGCCGGTTCATCCTCGGCCTGGCCGACGACGGCCCGGGTGGGCCGGCCGGGCCGCTCGACCTGGCCATGCTGGCCGGCCTGGACGAGGTCGTGGCCGACGCCACCCGGGCCCTGGAGCGGTCGGACTGGACGGCCGCCCTGGAGCGGGTGGAGCGGTTCTTCTGGTCGTTCTGCGACGACTACCTGGAGCTGGTCAAGGACCGGGCCTACCGGCCCGCCGGCGACCAGGCCGGCAGCGCGGCCAGGGCGGCCCTGCGCGCCGCCCTCGACACCCAGCTGCGGCTGCTCGCCCCCTACCTCCCGTACGCCTGCGAGGAGGTGTGGTCGTGGTGGCGCGACGGCTCGGTCCACCTGGCCCCATGGCCGGAGCCGGCGCCCGCCGCCGCCGCCGACCGGCGGCCGCTGGAGGCGGCCAGCCTGGTCATCGCCGCCCTCCGGCGGGCCAAGAGCCAGGCCAGCCTGCCCCTGCGCACCCCCGTGGCCCGGGCCGAGGTCACCGGCCCGGCGGCCTGGCTGGACGCGGTCCGGGCCGCCGAGGCCGACCTGGCCGCGGCCGGGCGGGTGGCGGCGTTCGGGTACCGTGAGCGTCCGGAGCCAGACGGGCTCGACGTGCGGGTCGAGCTGGCCGAGGGGGCCACCACATGAGCGAGCAACCGCGGGAGGTCGAAGGGGTCCTGCTGGTCCGGGCCGGCGACCAGGAGGCGGCGGGGGAGCGGGTGGCCGCCCTGGAGGCGGTCGACCGGTTCGACCTGCGACCGCGGCCGGCCCAGCGGATCCGCGACGTCTACCTCGACACCGGCGACGCCGCCCTGGCCGGGGCCCGGGTCGCCTTCCGGGTCCGGGAGCTGGACGGCCGGCCCCTGCTGACCCTCAAGGCCGACGCGGTCCGCTCCGGGCTGGCCGCGGAGCGCCTGGAGCTGGAGGCCCCCTGGTCGGCCGGGGCCCTCCAGGCCGCGCTCGAGGAGCTGCGGCGCCGCGGGGTCGAGCTCCCCGAGCCGCCGGAGGGAGCCGGGGCGGGGGAGCCGCTGGCCGACCTGGCCGGGCTGGGGCTGCGCCCGACCCAGACCCGCGAGACCACCCGCACCCCCCGGGACGTGCAGGAACGTGGGGACCCGGGCGCCGGGCCGGTGGCCGAGCTGACCGTCGACGACGTCAGCTACCAGCTCCCGGCCGGCACGGCCCGGCTGCTCGAGGTCGAGGTCGAGGCCAAGGGGCCGGGCGGGCTGGAGACGGTGCAGGCCCTGCTGGCCGCCCTGGCCGGGGCGTTCCCCCAGGACCTGCGGCCCTGGAGCTACGGCAAGCTGGCCACCGGGCGGGCCATCGAGCGCCTCCTGGCCGAGGGCCGGCTCGAGGGCCAGCTGGACGGCGACGGCCGGATCCGCCCGGCCGCCCACGACCTGCTCGCCGAATTTCTCGCGCAGAATAGCCCTTGACGGGCGCGCCGGGTCGCGCGCAAACTCCTTGTCGAGTGATCTCGGCACGGGAGGCGGTGAACGGCGTGACGGCGAACAGCGAGCGAGCACGGTGGCTCCGCGGACGCGGACGCCGCTATCACCTGCGCGGCCGGGTCGTCCCGACCGCCATGTCGAGCTTCGCGCTCCCCGGAGGGAACGCACCGTGAGGCGCTGATCCAGCGCCCGAATTCGCGGTGACCGCCTCCCCCCCGGGAGGCGGTTTTTCGTTTCCTATTTCCCCCTTCTAAAGCCGGGGAGGTGTTCGTCGTGCTCTGGATACTCCAGCAGGAGGCGCACCGCTGCTACTGCCGCTACTGCCACGGCGAGGGCTGTGGTGGCTGGTGCCGGTGGTGCCGGTGACCACTAGTATCGACGGCGTCATGGACTATCAGGACGCCGTCGATGCCTTGTACGGGCGGATGCCGGCCCGCATGGGGCCCAGCCTCGACCGGATCACCCGGCTGGCCGAGCTGCTGGACCACCCCGAGCGGACGGCCCCGGCCGTGCACCTGACGGGCACCAACGGCAAGACCACCACCGCCCGGATGGTCGCCTCGCTGCTGGCCGCCTTCGGGGTCGGGGCCGGCGTCTACACCAGCCCCCACCTCCAGGACGTGCGCGAGCGGGTGGCCCTGGCCACCCGGCCGATCTCCACCGGGGAGTTCGCCGAGACCTGGGCCTACCTGGAGCCGTTCCTGGCCGAGGTCGACCAGGCCTCCGACCAGCCGGTGACCTTCTACGAGGCCCTGACCACCCTGGCCTTCGTCTGGTTCGCCGAGCTGCCGGTCGACGCCCAGGTGGTCGAGGTCGGCATGGGCGGCACCTGGGACGCCACCAACCTGGTCCACGGGGACGTGGCCGTGATCAACCGGGTCGGCCTCGACCACCCCGAGCTCGGCGACACCCCGGCCGCGGTGGCCGCCGAGAAGGCCGGCATCATCAAGCGCGGGGCCACCGTGGTCAGCCAGGCCCAGGACGACGACGTGCTGGCCGTCATCGGCGAGCGGGCCGAAGGGCAGGAGGCCAGGCTGCTGGTGGCCGGGCGGGACTTCGGGGTCGAGCGCCGCCGCCAGGCCGTCGGCGGCCAGCTGGTCGACCTGCGCACCCCGGGCGGGGTCGTGCCCGACGTGCTGGTGCCCCTGCACGGGCGCCACCAGGCCGACAACGCCGCCGGGGCCCTGGTCGCGGTCGAGGCGTTCCTTGGCGCCCACGAAGGGGCCTGGGGGCCGGGCACCGACGCCCCCGCGGCCGCTCGGCGGGAGCTGGACCCGGACACCGTCCGGGCCGGGTTCGCGGCCGTGACCTCGCCGGGCCGCCTCGAGGTCGTGTCCCGCCAGCCGCTGGTGCTGCTGGACGGGGCCCACAACCCGGCCGGGGCCCGCGCCCTGGCCGCGGCCCTGCTGGAGGAGTTCGTGGTCGACCGCCGCACCCTGGTGGTGGCCTGCCTGGCCGACAAGGACGTCCGCGGCATCCTGGAGGGGCTGGCCCCGGCGACCGGCCGGCTGCTCGTGACCACCAACCGCAGCCCCCGGGCCGCCCCGGCCGAGCGCCTGCGCAAGGAGGCCGAAGCCCTCGGCCTGCACGCCGAGGTCGCCCCCGACGTGGCCACGGCCGTGGCCCGGGCCGTCGACGGCGCCGCCGAGACCGAGGCGGTGGTGGTCACCGGGTCCCTCTCCACGGTCGGGGAGGCCCGCGACCTGCTCATCGGCACCGGCCCGGCCTGAGTAGAATCCCCTGACCTTTCCCGCCCTTGGAGGATCCCCGTGGCCGACGAACGCACCCTGGTCCTGTGCAAGCCCGACGCGGTCGCCCGCGGCCTGGTCGGTGAGGTGGTCGGCCGGCTCGAGCGCAAGGGGTTCCGGCTGGTCGCCATGGAGCTGCGCACCCTGGACGAGGCGACCGCCAAGCAGCACTACGGCGAGCACGAGGGCAAGCCGTTCTTCGGCGACCTGGTCTCCTTCATCACCTCCGGGCCGCTGGTCGCCCTGTGCGTCGAGGGGCCGGACGCGGTCGGCGCCGTCCGCACCCTGATGGGGCCGACCAACCCGATCACCGCCCCGCCCGGCTCGATCCGCGGCGACTTCGGCCTGGAGATCGAGAAGAACCTGGTCCACGGCTCCGACTCGCCCGAGTCGGCCGTCCGCGAGCTCGGGTTGTTCTTCCCCCAACTGTAACCGGCTTCCGCCGATTGGGTCGTTCGAGGGCCTGGCTGTAGGATGCCCGGGTTCTGACCTCACGCCGGAAGGGGGCTGGCCTTGCAGAACGCCTTCCGCTTCCTCGGCCGCGACATGGCCGTCGACCTCGGCACCGCCAACACCCTCGTCTACGTCCGCGGCCGCGGGGTGGTGCTCAACGAGCCGTCGGTGGTGGCCATCAACACCAAGAACAACGCCATCCTGGCCGTCGGCACCGAGGCCAAGGCGATGATCGGCCGCACCCCCGGCCACATCGTGGCCATCCGCCCCCTCAAGGACGGGGTCATCGCCGACTTCGACACCACCGAGAAGATGCTCCGCTACTTCGTCCACAAGACCCACCGCCGCCAGCTCATGGCCAAGCCCCGGGTGGTGGTGTGCGTGCCCTCGGGCATCACCGGGGTCGAGCGGCGGGCCGTGGTCGAGTCCACCTACCGGGCCGGGGCCCGCAGCGCCTTCATCATCGAGGAGCCGATGGCGGCCGCGATCGGCGTCGGCCTGCCCGTGCACGAGCCGGCCGGGAACATGGTGGTCGACATCGGCGGCGGCACCACCGAGGTCGCCGTGGTCGCCCTCGGCGGCATCGTCACCAGCCAGAGCATCCGCATCGGCGGCGACGAGCTGGACGAGTCGATCATCAGCTACATCAAGAAGGAGTACTCGCTGATGCTGGGCGAGCGCACCGCCGAGCAGATCAAGATCAACCTCGGCTCGGCGTTCCCCCTGCCCGAGGAGCCGACCACCGACATCCGCGGCCGCGACCTGGTCAGCGGCCTGCCCAAGACGATCACCATCGGCGCCGAGGAGATCCGCAAGGCGATCGAGGAGCCGGTGAGCCAGATCGTCGACGCCGTCAAGAACACCCTGGACCGCACCCCGCCCGAGCTGGCCGCCGACGTCATGGACAAGGGCATCGTGCTCACCGGCGGCGGGGCCCTGCTCCGCGGCCTCGACGAGCGGCTCGCCCACGAGACCAGCATGCCGATCCATGTGGCCGACGAGCCGCTGCACTCGGTGGCCTTCGGCTCCGGCAAGTGCATCGAGGAATTCGAGTCGCTCAAGAAGGTGCTCGTCGCGTCAGAGGCCCACTGACATCCTGGAGGTCGGGAGGCCAGGCGCCTCCCGGACGAGGTGTACGAACGCTCCCGCCGACGCCAGCTGACCGTCCTGGCCGTGCTGGTGGCCGCCGCCATCGTCTGCATCACGGTCGACTTCCGCCAGCCCCAGGGCGGTCCCGTCGACCGGCTGCAGCGCGTGGCCGTTGCCGCCTTCGGCCCCCTCCAGCGGGGGGCCAGCGCCGTCGTGCGCCCGGTCGCCGACCTGGCCGCGCTCCCCGCCGAGCTGGGCGGCCTGCGCGACGACAACCGCCGCCTGGAGGCCGAGGTGGCCCGGCTGCGGGCCCAGGAGCGGACCTTTGCCGACGTGCTCGGCGAGAACCGCCGCCTGCGGGGGGCGCTGGGCATGGCCCGGCGCTGCGGCTGCCGGACCGTCGGGGCCTCGGTGGTGGCCAGCTCGGGCTCGAACTTCCAGCTGTCGGTGACGGTCGACGCCGGGTCGCGCCAGGGGGTGGAGCGGGACATGGCCGTGGTCGACGCCGACGGGCTGGTCGGGCGGGTCACCCAGGTGACCGCCGGCTACGCCACCGTCCTGCTGGTCACCGACCCGTCCAGCGGGGTCGCGGCCACCCTGGCCCCGGGCCCGGAGCCCGGCAGGCGCGGGAGCAGGGCCCGGAGCGAGGCCCGGAGCAGGGCCCGGAGCAAGGCCCCGGGCGTGGTCAAGGGCACCGGGACCCAGCTGCTCTCCTTCCAGCCGGTCCGGGCCGGCACCCCGGTCCGCCGCGGCGACCCCGTCCTCACCCAGGCCTACCAGGGCGGCGTCTTCCCGGCCGGCCTCCCCATCGGCGTGGTCGAGCAGGTCGACCCCGCCGGCGCCGCCCCCCTCGTCCCCCGGGCCACCGTCGCCCCTATGCCGCCCTCGCCACTCTCGACGTGGTCGCGGTCGTGGTCGACCACCCGGCACCACCGGAGCGGGGGAGCTGACCGTGCGGCGGCTCCTTGTCCTTGGCGCGGTGCTGGTGGTGGCCGTGCTGGTGCAGTCGACGGTGCTGGCCGGGCTGCGGCTGGCCGGCGTCCGGCCCGATCTGCTGGTGCTGGTGGTGGTGGCGGTGGCGATGGCCGCGGGGGCGACCGGCGGGGCGGTGTTCGGGTTCGTGGCCGGGCTGGTCGCGGATCTGCTGTTCGACCTCCCGGTGGGGGTGTCGGCGCTGGTCTATACCGGCGTCGGGTTCGCCGTTGGCACGGTCCGGGTGTACGTGACCAGCCACCTTCCCCTGGTCCACCTGGCCCTGGCCGGGGCGGCCAGCCTGGCCTCGGTGTGGTGCTGCGGGCTGCTGCTGCGGGTGTTCGACCTGTCGTCGTGGGCGGCCGTGGCCCGGGCCGGCCCCCTGGTCGCCTGCTGCAACCTGCTGCTGACCCCGTTCGTCTACCCGGTGGTGTGGGCGCTGACCGAGCGCGTCCCCGCCCGGCCGGCCCACCGCTGGTAGGTCGCGCGCCCGTGCACCCTCCCTCCGCGCTCCGCCCCCGCCTGCTGGCGCTGTCGGTGCTGGTCGCGCTGCTGCTGGTCGCCCTGTCCTCGCGCCTGTGGTACCTCCAGGTGCTGGCCGGCGAGCGCTACGGCGACCTGGCCGAGGGGAACCGGGTCCGCCAGGTGGTGGTCGAGGCGCCGCGGGGCCGGATCCTGGACGCCAGCGGGCGGGTGGTGGTCGGCAACCGGGCCGCCTGGGCGGTCACGGTCAAGCCGTCGCTGCTCGGCGACCGCCGCCGCGAGGTCCTGGGCCGCCTGGCCCGCCTGCTCGGCACCACCAGGGCCCGGCTGGAGGCGCGGATCGCCGACTACACCGGGTCGCCCCTGCGCGGCATCCCGGTGGCCGAGGACGTCCCCACCGGCCAGCTCTTCCACCTGACCGAGCACGCCGACCGCTTCCCCGGGGTCGCCCCCGAGGTGCTGGCCCTGCGCGAGTACCCGGCCGGGCCGGCCGCCGCCCACGTGCTCGGCTACGTCGGCGAGATCTCGCCCGAGGAGCTCAAGGACCGGCGGTTCCGCGGGTACGCGCCCGGCGACATCGTCGGCAAGGCCGGGGTCGAGCTGACCTACGACAAGTGGCTCCGGGGCCGCGACGGCGTCCAGGACCTCGAGGTCAACGCGGCCGGGGAGGTGGTGCGGGCCCTGGGCGGCCGCCCCCCGGCCCCCGGCCGCGACCTCCAGCTGACCCTCGACCTCAACCTCCAGGTGAGTGTCGAGCGGGCCCTGGCCGACGGCATGCGGGCCGCCCGCCGGCTGCCCGACCGGGAGCGGGGCGGCACCTACCCGGCCCCGGCGGCCACCGCGGTCGTGCTCGACCCCGGCGACGGCGCCCTGCTCGCCCTGGCCAGCCTGCCCCAGTACGACCCGCGGCGCTTCGTCGGCGGCATCTCCCGGCGGGATTTCGCCAGGTACGCCGACCACCCGGGCAAGCCGCTGCTGCACCGGGCCGTCCAGTCGGCCTACCCGCCCGGCTCGACCTGGAAGCCGTTCTCCGCCCTGGCCGGCCTCGAGGCCGGCGTCATCACCCCGGCCAGCACCTACCACTGCCCCGGGTCCTTCACCGTCGGCAGCTACACCAAGCGGGACTGGACGCCCCGGGGCCACGGCGCGGTCGGCCTGACCGACAGCCTGCGGCTGTCCTGCGACGTCTACTACTACAACCTCGGCGCCCAGCTCGGGGTGGCCGAGCAGGCCCAGGAGGAGCGGGGCGAGAAGGTCGACGAGCGGATGCAGGCCACCGCCCAGCTGTTCGGCTTCGGGCGCCGGCCCGCCATCGACCTGCCGTACGGGGCCGAGGGCACGGTGCCGACCCGCGAGTGGCGCCGGCGCTTCTGGGAGCAGAGCAGGAAGACCTACTGCGCCGGGTCCAGCGACCTGTACCGGGAGCTGTGCCGGGGCGGCTGGCGCTGGCAGGGGGGCGACAACCTGAACCTGGCCATCGGCCAGGGCGACCTCCAGGTGTCCCCGCTGCAGCTGGCCGTCGGCTACGGGGCGCTGGCCAACGGCGGCACCAGCTACCGGCCCCATGTCGGCCGGGCGGTGCTCGACCCGGCCAGCGGGCGGGTCGTCCGGGGGGTCGCGCCCCGGGTCGCCGGGGTGGCCGAGGCGCCGGCCGGCGCCCTGGCCGCGGTCGGCCAGGGCCTGGCCAGCGTGCCCGCCGCGGGCACGGCGGCCCCGGCCTTCGCCCGGTTCCCGCTGCACCGGTTCCCGGTCGCCGGCAAGACCGGCACGGCCGACCTGCCGCCCCAGGCGCCGTTCGCCTGGTTCGCCTCCTACGCCCCGGTGGGAGACCCGAAGTTCGTGGTCGTGGTCATGGTCGAGCAGGGCGGCCACGGCGGCGAGTCGGCCGCCCCGGTGGCCAGGGCCATCTACCAGAAGCTGTTCGGCCTGCCGGTGACCCCCGTGGCCGGCGGCGCCGACCGGAGCGGCTGATGCGGGAGGGGTCCCCCTGGCGGCACCTCGACCCAACGGTGGTCCTGGCCGCGCTGGCCCTGGCCACCCTGGGCCTGCTGGCCATCTACTCCTCGACCTTCGCCGGGCTCCGCGCCCAGGGGCTGCCCGAGGCGTCGGTCATGCGCCGCCAGCTGCTCAGCCTCGGCCTCGGGCTGGTGGTGATGGTGGCGGCCATGGTGGTCGACTACCGGCGCCTCCAGGCCTGGGCCGGGGTGGTGCTGGGCGCCGTGGTGGTGGCCCTCGGCCTGGTCCTGACCCCGCTCGGGTCGGCCACCAACGGCGCCCAGTCCTGGTTCGAGCTCGGCCCCTGGCAGGTCCAGCCGTCCGAGTACGCCAAGGTCGGGGCGATCGTCACCCTGGCCGCCGTCCTCGGCGCCCGGCGGGAGGCCCCGGGCCCGCGCCGCCTGGCCGCCGGGCTGGCCGCCATCGCCCTGGTCTGCGCCGAGATCCTGCTCCAGCCCGACTTCGGCACCTTCCTCGTGTTCGTGGCCATCCTGTTCGGGGTGCTGCTGGTCAGTGGGGTGCAGCTGCGCTGGCTGCTCGTCCTGGCCCTGGTCGGGGTGCTGGGCACGGTGGGCATGTTCAAGCTCAACGTGCTGCGCGAGTACCAGAAGGAGCGCCTGACGGCGTTCATCGACCCGGGCGCCGACGACGGTGGACGAGGCTTCACCTACAACTCGAGGCAGGCCCTGATCGCCATCGGCTCGGGCGGGGTCGGCGGCAAGGGCTACCTGCGCGGCACCCAGACCAACCTCCAGTACGTGCCCGAGCAGAAGACCGACTTCATCTTCACCGTCATCGGCGAGGAGCTCGGCTTCGCCGGGGCCATGGCCCTGCTCGCCCTGCTCGGGCTGCTGCTCTGGCGCGGCCTGCGCATCGCCGCCGTGGCCAGGGACCCGTTCGGGGCCCTCCTGGCCGCCGGGGTGGTGGCCATGCTGGCCTTCCAGGCCTTCGTCAACATCGGCATGACCGTCGGCATCATGCCGATCACCGGGATCCCGCTGCCGTTCGTCTCCTACGGCGGGTCGTCCCTGGTGGCCACGTTCCTGGCCGTCGGGCTGCTGGAGAACGTCCACATGCGCCGCCACCTGTAGACGATCTTTGCCGGAGCTTGTCGGTTCTGGCAGACTCTTTGGCAGTCTTGCGCCATGCCATCCGGCGGTGCGGCCCGGCGGCGTTCACGCCGCTTCCTGCTGTTCCCGGGGCATCTCGTGGTACCTGGTCACCGTGGCCGAGTGCCGGGGCTTGCCCGGAGGGAAGTGTCGGTCCGTGTTCGCGGCCGTCCCGTCGGTGGCAGGGGGAGCCGCCGCTTCTCTCGAGCGCAGAAGGTTTGCGGTCGCCCGTGACGGCGGCCGTCCGAGCTTGATAGAGGAGCATCGATGGCTTCCCCCGACGACGCGCGGGTGGACGACGCTCGCGACCAGTCCACCGTTCCCGCATCCCACTCCGAGACCACCACCACGACCGACCCCGCCGGCAGCTCCGCGCCGGCCACCGACGAGCCCTCCCCGGCCCCGCAGCGGCGTCCGCGCGGGGCCGCGTCGTTCCCGGGGGGCCCGCCCCCGGCCGCGCCGGCCCCGGCCGACACGCCGGTCGTGCCGCCCCCGGCGCCCGAGCCGGCGCCGCCACCCCAGTTCCAGGTCACCACCGTGGAGCCGGCGGCCGCCTCGTTCCCCGGCGGCCCGCCGCCCCCGGCCCCACCTCCCCGCGACGACCCGCCCGCCCCGCGCCCCGCCCGCTCCGAGACCACCACCCGGCCCAGGTCGCAGCGGTCCAGGCCGGCCGCGTCGCCCGCCGCCACCGAGGCGCCGGCGGCCTCCGTCGACCAGGAGCTCCCCGCCCCACCCCGGCCGGACGTCCCGGTCGGCGGGGCCGAAGGCGCCGACGCCACCCGGACCGGGGAGACCGCCCCGTCCCGGGAGCCGGCCACCACCATTGAGGACGCCCCGGCCACCGAGGCCGCCCGGACCGGCGGCC
>OBLS010000675.1_pt1 | contig 12817 bp, 14 predicted proteins | sample 1519901 | NCBI WGS metagenome assembly OBLS01 (sample SAMEA3113585, study PRJEB22503) | soil metagenome
GTCGACGACCGCCTCAGGCAGCAGCGGCGGGACGGGGTCCCCACGCCTGAGCGCGTTGACGGCTCCGCGCGCCAGCACCCGCGTGTTGATGACCGCCAGGTCTATCCTGGTACCTGCGCTGGCGTAGAGCTCGAGGTGCTGGAGAGCCCTGCGGCGGGTGGGGGAGAGCCGGGCCGTCTCGTGGCCTGCGGCCAGCGCCTCGTAGAAGTTGGTCACCCGCTCGTCGTCGATCTTCCGGGCGCGCGTGAGCGCCCTCTCGGCCGCATCCCGGTCCCCGCCCCTGAGCGCGGCGGCTATCTCCTCGAGCACCTCCGCCAGCTCGTCGAAGACCGGTCGAGCGGCCCGCTCCACCAACCGCTCGGGGTTTACGGGGAAGAGGTAATTCACGGCGAGGGCGACCGCCCCGCCCGCGAGCGCGTCGAGAAAGCGGGCCGGGTCGAAGACCGCGCCCGGAGGCTGGAGCACTACCACGAGGACCGCCGAGATCGCCGCCTGGTTTACCAGGAGCGGCCTCGCGCCGAGGAACACCGCGGCTGCCATCGCGAGTAGCACCACGGCCCCGATCCGGGCCGCCCCCGTCCCGATCACGAGCACCAGGAGATCCGCGAGCACGAGCCCGATGGCGACCCCGAAGACTAGCTCCGCCGCTCGCCGCCAGCGCTGCCCCAGCGTGACCCCAAGACAAATAATTGCGGCTACAGGGGCGAAGAAGGGTTGCTCGTGCCCGAACAGGACGACCGCCAGAAAGTACGCGACGCTCGCCGCCACCGCCGTCTGCACCACAGGCCAGCCGTTGATCCGGAGCCGCTCGATGCCAGCCTGAAAACCGCGCCGAACCCTCGTGAACAAGCTTCCCACTCTACCGCAGACCTACATATCCTGACCTGCGGGAACTATATACCCTCTCCGAACCGGAGGCGCCTCGCGAATCACCGGGCTATAGGAGTCCGACGCCGACCCAGACCCTGCTGTATACGTGGAGTGGGTATCGTGGGCAGACCGGTCTCTTCACATCGGTCGGCTCCGCTCGGGGTAGTGCATGGGCGAATGGGCAGCTCGGCATGCAAGGCGGGTGCATGGTGGCGGCCCTGCGGGGGCTGCTCGCGGGCCTGGGGCGCGGCTGATCTTTCCTGGGTGCGGCGCCCGTATAATCATGCTTTGAGTAGATCCGCGGAGGTATTGAATGATATGTCAACCTATCAACCCCGGTCAGGAGTCGGTGTGGTACTACCCGCGCCCGCCGCGCCTCGAGAACGCCAAGAGGCGCATCAAGGGATGGTCTTCTGTGGGGTGACGCTCTCCTATACGACGCGCGCCAAACGGGTGCTCGAGACCAGCCATCCGCCCGTCTACTTCGTCCCGACCCAGGACATAAGGATGGAGCACCTGCGCCCCTCCGAGGGGTCCTCCTTCTGCGAGTGGAAGGGCAGGGCCCATTACTACGACGTAATCGTCGGCGAGAAGGCGGAGCCGCGGGCCGCATGGTACTACCCCGATCCCGTTCCCGAGTATCGGGGTATCGGAGACTACGTGGCGTTCTACCCCTCCAAGATGGATGCCTGCTGGGTGGAGGGGGAGAAGGTCCGGGCGCAGGAGGGGGACTTCTACGGGGGTTGGATCACCTCCGAGGTCGTAGGCCCCTTTAAGGGCGGCGCCGGCACCTTAGGCTGGTAGGGCTTTTGGCCCGACAACCTCCAAACGCTTCCGCAAGGAGTACACCCGCGCCGGGCTCACGGAGTCGGATGCCGATAGCGATCCCATCGCGCAGTTTCGGCGCTGGTTCGGCGAGGCCCTAGCCGCCGACCTGCACGAGCCCAACGCCATGATCCTCGCTACCGCCACCCCCGACGGCCGTCCTTCGGCGCGCGTCGTCCTCCTCAAGGGCTTCGACGAGCGAGGCTTCGTCTTCTACACCAACTACGAGGGCCGCAAGGGCACAGAGCTGGAGGCAAACCCATACTGCGCGCTCGTCTTCTACTGGGCAGAGCTCGAACGGCAGGTGAGGGTGGAGGGGCACGCGAGACGCGTCACGGAAAAAGAGGCAGATGAGTACTTCCGGAGCAGGCCGCGAGGGAGCCAGCTCGGGGCCCGGGTCTCCGAGCAGAGCCGACCGGTAGGGGGACGGGAAGCGCTGGAGGAGAAGCTGCGTTGGCTCGAGGCGGAGTACGAGGGACGCGAGGTGCTGCGGCCGCAGTTCTGGGGCGGCTACCGGGTCGAGCCGGACTCTATCGAGTTCTGGCAGGGGCGCGAGAACCGGTTGCACGACAGGCTCTTGTATCGCCTTTCGGATGGGGAGTGGGGGCGCGAACGCCTGCAGCCGTGAGGCACTCCGGTTGGTGCCTAAAGAGCTCCGTTGCTAAGATGCAATCTCGTTATCTGGGGAGAGGAGAAGCTTTGAAGCTTGTCACGTATTCGACGGGCGGTGGGACGCCAAAGGTCGGACACATCGAGGACGGTGGGATCCAACCGCTCGGAGTCGGGAGCCTGCTGGAGTACGTCCTGCACGGCCGCAGTCCTGACAGGCGGCCCGGAGGAGAGACGGTCTCGCTCGAGGAAGCGAGCCTGCATCCTCCGATAGCGCGGCCGGGCAAGATCGTCGCGATCGGGCTCAACTACGTGGACCACGCCGAGGAGACCGGGCAGCCGATTCCGGAGGTTCCGGTCGTATTCGGCAAGTACCCGAACACCATCATCGGTCCCGGAGCTCCGATCCGTATACCCCCGATCGCCGAGCAGATTGATTATGAAGCGGAGTTGGCGGTCATCATCGGGCGGCGGGCGCGCAACGTCCCGGAATCAGAGGCGCTGGAGTACGTCTTCGGCTACACCAACTCCAACGATGTCTCTGCGCGGGATCTGCAGTTCTCCGAGGGCGGGCAGTGGACGCGCAGCAAGTCTATAGACACCTTCTGTCCTATCGGGCCGTACGTGGCTACACGCGACGAGGTCCCCGATCCGCACAACCTCTACATCCGCGCGATCCTCAACGGGGAGGTCGTGCAGGACGGCCACACCTCGAGGATGATCTTCTCCGTCGCCGAGATAGTCTCTTTCTTGAGCCAGGGCATGACGCTCGAGCCCGGCGACATCATCATCACAGGGACGCCGCCAGGGGTCGGGATGGCCCGCGAGCCACAGCTCTGGATGAAACCGGGCGACGAGGTGAGCATCGAGATCGAGGGCCTCGGCACCCTCACCAACCCCGTCGAGGCAGAGTAGGACCGTCGGAGACAGAGAGGCGTAGCCCGAGGCTCATGGCGGTGTCCGGCAACATGTCGTACCGGCCGGTGAGGGCGATCGGGGTTCTGCTCGCGTTCCAGGTGATCTGCCTTGCTGGCCTCGGTGCCCATGAGACCCTGCAGGTCGACTGGCGAGGGGTCGATCCCGAAGCCCCGTCGCGGCAGGCGATAGAGGCGATCACCCTCGCCCTCTTCATCCCGCCCGCGGCTATGACGCTGATGTCCGCTTTGAGCTTCCTCCTCTTGCGGCGCAAAGGGTGGCTTCTGGCGGCGATCTCCCAGGGCCTCAACCTGGGGGTCTGCCTGTGGCTCTACTCGCAGTTCCAGCCGTGGTACGTCTACCCGATCATGGCCTACTGCATCCTCATGATCCTTTACCTCAACTCCCAGGACGTGCGGGTCGTGTTCCACCCGCGGCGCAGCGCGGCTAAGCAAGAGCCAGGGGGCGCCGCGTGAATCCCGAGCGTCCCGACGCCGAGGCCCTGCTCCGGCGTTTCGAGCCCGTCGTCCGCTCGACGAAGGGGGACAAGTTCTACCCGATGGACGTCGAGCCTTACGTGCGGGCCTGTAGCCTGTGGGTCCAGCGGTCCGGCGAGGAGGCGATCTGCGTCGTGCCTCAGGGCAAGCTGGACCTCGACCGGCTCGCGCAGCAGCCGCTCGACGAGGCGGGGGCGGTCCACTTCCTCAAGTTCACCGACTCAAGGGACCTTGTGCGGCCGGGGTCTCGCGGCGGGCGCTTCCGGGTGTTCGGCAGGCGCGCAGCCAGGGGTTTCAGAGAGTCGCGCGAGGCCTTCCGGGCCGGGCGCGGCCGGCTGGCGCGGGTAGGGTACGTCTCCCGCTTCGTGGATGCCCTCTACTCGATCACGCTGCTGGCGAGGGGTCGGGTGCCGGGGGAGTCCGCGGCCGCGGCTTCGGTCTCCTACGAGCGCATCATCGCCGAGGACGAGCACTACCGCTACCACGGAAGGGTGGTCCGCCAGGATGGTTGGGTGGTGTTGCAGTACTGGCTGTTCTACCCGTTCAACGACTGGAGGAGCGGCTTTTTCGGGGCCAACGACCACGAGGCCGACTGGGAGAAGGTCTTCATCTACCTCTCCGAGTCCGAGACGACGGACGAGGTCCGCCCGGAGTGGGTTGCCTACGCCGCCCACAACTACACCGGGGACAACCTCAGGCGCCGCTGGGATGACCGCGAGGTCGAGAAGGTGGACGAGCACCCGGTGATCTACGTCGGCGCCGGCTCCCACGCCAGCTACTACGCCCCGGGCGAGTACCTGACCGAACTCAATATACCCTTGCCGTCTCGCCTGGCCAGGGCGGCGGATGCCGTGCGGGGCTTCTGGAAAGAGAGGCTCGGCCAGTACATGGGAGGAGGCGAGGAGGATGGGGGAGGCGGTTACCTCCACATCCCCTTCGTGGACTACGCCAGGGGGGATGGGATCTCGATCGGGGCGGGCGGCGACCGTGAGTGGGACCCCCCGCGCCTCATGCTCGACCCGCCCCCGAAGTGGGTCTCGGGCTACAGAGGGTTGTGGGGGCTATATGCTCGCGACCCCTTCGAGGGCGAGGATGCCCCCGCGGGTCCCATGTATAACCGGGACAAGAGCGTCAACCGCGCGTGGTACGACCCGGTGGGGTGGGCAGGGCTCGACAAGGTGCCCCCCCCGGGCGAGGCGCTCGAGGTAGTGCTCGACCGGCGCGCGGACCTCGAAGCGCGGTGCGCCGCGCTCCGGACCGAGATCGACGAGAAGAGCCGATGGCTGAAGAAGCTGGGCGTGGAGGTCGCAGCCCTGCGAGACAGGTCCCACCTGGACGCGCCGCACGAGGAGGGGAGGAAGCACCTCGCGGAGCTATCCAGGGAGGTAGACCGGTTCAGGGCGCGCCTCGCCACCGACGAGGCTGTCTCGGCCTCGCTCGAGGAGTACGCCGGCCGTTTGCGGGCCGGGGAGCGGGACCCCGCGCGATCGCACATCTCCCGCGCCCATCTGCCGGCCTCGGAGGACGAGCTGAGGGTGAGCCGCGTGGCCGAGGCGTGGGCCGCCGCGAGCGTGAGCCTCATGCTCATAAGCTTCGTCGGGATAGCCCTCTTCGAGCGGGAGCACCTGATGAGCATGCTGGTCTTGAGCATCGCCCTGTTCGCGTTCGTCGAGGCGGGCTTCAGGGGCCGGCTCGTCAACCTGGTCAGCAGCGTCAACATCGGACTGGCGGTGGTTGCGGCCCTGATCCTCATGTACGAGTTCTTCTGGCAGCTCGTCGTCGCCGCCGTCCTGGGCGTGGGCATCTACGTCCTCTGGGACAACCTGCGCGAGCTCAGGCTGCGCTAAGGGAGGAAGGCATGGATCTGTTGTCCGAGCTGAGGAGCATCCTGCCGGACGAGAATAGAGTACTCGCGGGCGGGGGAGAGGTCGAGCGCCACGGGGGTAACATCTTCACCTACCATGATTCGCGTCCCCCCGACGCCGTCGTCTACCCGAAGTGCAGGGACGAGGTGGCGGAGATCCTGCGTTTCTGCAACGGGCGCGGCGTCCCCGTGGTCCCCTTTGGACAAGGAAGCAGTCTGGAGGGGCAGACGATCCCGACCCGGGGTGGGATAAGTCTGGACCTCGCCCTGATGGGCGGGATCGTCGAGATCCGTCCCGATGATTTCCTGGCCCGGGTCCAGCCGGGCGTGACGCACGAGAAGCTCAACGCGCACCTGAAAGAGCACGGGCTCTTCTTCCCTGTAGATCCCGGCTGGGACGCTTCTCTTGGTGGGATGGCAGCGACCAACGCGAGCGGGACGAACGCGGTGCGCTACGGGGCGATGCGGGACCAGGTCCTGGGACTGGAGGTAGTGCTCGCGGACGGGATGGTGATGCGCACCGGCGGGATGGCGATGAAGTCCTCGGCAGGTTACAACCTGACCGCCCTTTTCGTTGGCTCCGAGGGTACTCTTGGGGTGTTCACGGAGATTACTCTGCGCCTCTACCCCATCCCGGAGCACGTCCTCGCGGCACGGTCGGTCTTCCCTGACATCGAGCGGGCGGGAAGGGCGGCGGTCGCGATGATCCGGTCCGGGATGCAGGTCGGGCGCTGCGAGCTGGTCGACGCCCGCACTATTCAGGCGGTCAACGCCTACAAGGGCACATCCTACGCCGCCTCCCCGACGCTCTTCCTCGAGTTCTCAGGCGCCGAAGCCGCCGTCGAGCGCGACGTGGCGGCGGCGCGCGCACTCTGCGAGGCCGAGGGCGCAGAAACGGTTGACTTCGAGCAGGACGAGGCCGGTAGGGAACGGCTGTGGGAGGCTCGCCACGAGGCCGCTCTCGCAATAATGGAGCTCGACCCCGACAGGAGGCCGATGACCACCGACGTGTGCGTCCCGATCTCCGATCTGCCCGGCGCCTTGCGCCACGCTCGCGACGCCATCGCCTCGCGCGGCCTCGAGGGGGCCATCCTCGGGCACGTCGGCGACGGCAACTACCACGCCGTCTTCCCCGTGGACCCGCAGGACGCGGCGGAGTGCGAGAGGGCTGAAGCGGTCAACGCCGAGATCGTCGCCTACGCCCTCGCGCGCGGCGGCACCTGCACCGGGGAGCACGGTGTCGGCTTCGGCAAGATGGAGCACCTGCAAACGGAGCACGGCGACTCCCTGCCTTTAATGCGCGGCATAAAGAGGCTCGCGGACCCGAACGGCGTGCTCAACCCCGGCAAGCTCTTTCCCGACTAGGCGGCGTCTGGCGAACGGGTTTCGCGGCGCCGTAGTGGGCGAAAACAATGGCCGGGCAGAGGTACAGCCACGATCGAACTGTCGCGCTGGGAGGGGATGCGGTTAGAATGTCGTCATGGCGCGTACGATAAGGGTGGTGGTGGCGAAGGTGGGTCTCGACGGTCATGACCGGGGGGCCAAGATCATCGCCCGCGCCCTGCGTGACGCCGGCATGGAGGTCATCTATACGGGCCTCCACCAGACCCCCGAGCAGGTAGTAGAGACTGCCATCCAGGAGGACGCCGACGCCATCGGCATCTCTATCCTTTCCGGCGCGCACATGACGCTCATCCCTCGCATAATCGAGCTCCTAAAGGAGAACGAGGCGGAGGACATCCTGGTCTTCTGCGGGGGCACCATCCCCAAGGACGACATCCGGAGGCTCAAGGAGCTGGGCGTCGGCGAGATCTTCACCCCCGGTACCCCCACCAAGAGAGCCGTGGAGTACGTCGAGCAGGCGGTCCCCGCCGACTAGGGCCTCTACCGGGTGGCGGGATATTTCGCGGTGAGCCTCCTGAGCGTGTTTGCGTTTCGCAGCGTCGCCGGCATCCCGACGGCCTTCTCTAGGAGCGCGCCCGAGAACGCGGACTCGCTCATCTTTGTGCGGCACAGCCAGTAAACCTCGCGCCCGCGCACGTGAAAGTCATCGACCTCGCTTCGGAACGCCAGAAGCCTCCGCTGTGCCTCGCCGTCCGGCGGAGCCGGCAGCAAAGCGACGTACAGCGAGTTACCCTCTTTTTCGAGCTCAGAGGTCGAGAAAGGCTGATAGCTCGCAATATCGGCCAGCTCGGAGGCGGATCTTATGAACGTCGCTACCTCGTATCCGAGCGCTTCGCGAAGGTGGCCCTCGATCTCCTCTTCGAGCGCTCGTGTGTCCTTGGCCGGCGAGTCGAAGATGACGTTACCGCTCGCGATAAACGTCTCGACGTTCGAGAGCCCTAGAGCCGCGAACAGCTCGCGCAGGCGGTCCATCCTGACGTTGTGGCCGCCGACGTTGATCGCTCGCAGAAATGCTATGAGCCGACTAATCTCTGTCGATGGTACCTTCATGAGAGGACCTCCCTACTATGGTGGAGTACAATGCTCCGCTGTGTACTACTCGACCATCCCTTTCATAACGTTGCCAGATCTCCTCCCGTAAGGAATGTAATCGAGGCCAGACCCGTTCACCACACGAGTTCTGGTCAGCAAAGCGCAACAAAACCTGACAAGCTAGAGCGCTGACAAGCTGCCGACGAAGGAGGCACTCTTTGGATTTCGTGAGTGTAGAGCGCGGGGACGTGGCCGTACTGACCATAGACCGCCAGGAGAAGCTCAACGCCCTCGACCCGCAGGTGGTCGAGGAGATCGGGCAGGCTCTGCTGGAGCTGGAGGCCGAGGGGCCGCGCGCGGTCGTCGTGACCGGCGCCGGCGAGCGTTCCTTCGTCGCCGGGGCGGATATCTCGGCGATGAGCGAGATGGACCCGCTGGAGGCCAAGCGCTTCTCGGAGATCGGGCACGCCGCCATGGCCCTCCTCGACCGCAGCCCCATCCCGACAATAGCCGCCGTCAACGGCTACGCCCTCGGTGGGGGCTGCGAGGTGGCGATAGCCTGCGACATCCGCATAGCCGCCGAGAACGCGATCTTCGGCTTCCCCGAGGTCGGCCTCGGCATCCTACCCGGCATGGGCGGTACCCAGCGCCTCCCCCGCCTCATCGGTCCGGCGCTCGCGAAGGAGTTGATCTTTACCGGTCGGCGCATCGGCGCCGAGGAGGCGCGCGAGATCGGGCTGGTCAACCGCGTCGTCCCGCAGGGCGAGGCGCTTAACGTCGCGCGCGAGGTGGCCGCCCAGATCGCCCGCAACGGCCCCCTCGCCGTCCGCTACGCGAAGGCAGCGGCGAATCGCTCGGCGGACGTGGACCTCGTGAGCGGGCTGGAGTACGAGGCCGACCAGTTCGCCCTCCTCTTCGCCACGGAGGACGCCCGCGAGGGCATGGGCGCCTTCGCCGAGAAGCGCAAGCCCGAGTTCAGGGGCCGGTGATCCGCGAGACGAAGCTCCGCGTCCGCTACGCGGAGATCGACGCCCAGGGGCACGTGAACAACGCGGTCTACCTCTCGTACTTCGAGGTCGGCCGCGTCGAGTGGCTTCGCGCCGCCGGCCTCTCCTACAAGGAGCTGGAGGAGCGAGGCTACGGCATCGTCGTCGTGGAGGTGCTCGCCCACTACCATAAAGCCGCCTTCTTCGACGACGAGCTCACCCTCCGCACCGAGCTGGCGGACCTGAGCAGAGCCTCTCTCCGCTTCGAGTACCAAGTCTCGCGCGACGGAGAGTTGCTCGTCACAGGCCGCACGCGCCACGCGTGCGTGGACCTCGCGACCGGCAGACCGGTCCGGATGCCCGGAGAGCTGCTCGAAGCCGCACGCGGGGCGTCGTCCTAGGATGGAGGCCTCGCCTCTGAGTTAATCTCTCATCAGAAGAGCAGGGCGAAAGGAGCCGAGCGTGCTCGACACCACCACCGATACCGGGGCCCGCGCCGACAGGCGGCTGCGGGAGGAGAGGATCGCCTGGCAAACCACCGTCCGCTCCGACGGCCAGCCGCAGTCGGAGCCCGTGTGGTTTACGTGGGACGGCGAGGGCTTCCAGATCTACTCCCAACCCGACCGCCAGAAGCTGAAGAACATCGGCCGAAACCCCAGAGTGCGGCTGCACCTGAGCTCCAACGACCGTGGCGGCGACGTCGTGCGGGTCGAGTGTACGGCCGAGATACGGGACGGCTCTCCGCCGGCTACCGAGATCCCCGAGTACTTCGAGAAGTACCGGGAGGGCATCGCCCGAATCGGCTTCGACCCGGAGGGCTTCGCGCGATCGTACTCCGTCGTCCTGCGCGTAACGCCCGAGCGCTGGCAGCTCTGGTAAGAGGCCGTCTCGCCTGTGGCACGGGAGATCACACTGGCCCTCACCGGCGACGTGATGCTGGGACGCGGGGTCAACGAGACGCTTCCCAACTTGCGCCTCGAGGAGCCGTGGGGCGACGTGCTGCCCCTGCTCCTCTCTGCCGATGTGCGCGTCATCAACCTGGAGTGCGCCATCACCGAGCACAGACGCCCCTGGTCGCGCACCCGCAAGGTCTTCCACTTCCGCGCCGACCCGGCGGCTGCCGGGGTCCTCGAGGCGGCGCGCATACACGCCTGCTCGCTCGCCAACAACCACACCCTGGACTTCGAGGAGAAAGGCTTGCTCGACACCCTCTCTTATCTGGAGGCTGCGGGCATCCGGTACGCGGGGGCCGGTCATGATCAGAAAGAGGCAGCGCGGCCCGTACTTCTCGAAGGAGCTGTTGCGCTCGTGGCTTTCACGGACAACGAGCCGCCCTTCGCGGCAGGACTGGACAGGCCGGGCACGAACTACCTGCCGGTCTCGACGGAGCCGGAGGTCCTGGGCAGGGTAGAGGAGGCTATCGGGGCGGCGCGAGAGGCCGGGGCGAGGACGGTGATCTTCTCCAACCACTGGGGGCCGAATATGGTGCTGAGGCCCCCGGAGGCCTTCCGGCGGTTCGCCCGCGCCGTCGTGGACCTCGGAGCGGACATCTACTACGGGCACAGCGCGCACGTATTCCAGGGCGTGGAGATCTACCACGGCAAGCCGATCCTCTACGATACCGGAGACTTCATAGACGACTACGCCGTAGACCCGGATCTGCGCAACGACCGCTCCTTCCTGTTCCGCGTCACGATGGAAGGTGGGAACCTCCAGCGTCTGGAGCTCTTCCCGGTCGTCCTGCCTTACGCCAGGGTGGAGCTCGCCAGGGGCGAGGAGCGGGAAGCGATCCTGCGTCTCATGCAAGACCTCTCCGCCGAGATGGGCACCGTCTTCGAGCGGCGCGAGGACCGGCTCGTCCTCGCGCCTGCCTGAGGACGGACCTCTGCTAAACTCGCCCCCGTGAACCCCTTGATGAACCAGTACGCGGACGTCCTTCTGAGGGCTGGCGTCGCCGGGACCAACACTTCCCACGGGGCGGAGAACAACCTCCTCAAGATCAGGCGCCTCCTCGAGGGCGAGCCGTCCCAGACCTTCGGCATGGAGGCGCTGCTCGCTAGCGTGGGCTTCGATGAGGCCTACGAGGCGGTGACCCTCCAGACCGGCCACCCTCCGGACGCGGAGGAGACCGAGGGGCGTGGGTGCATAGACCCGGCGCGCACCGCCGCAGGGCTCGTGGAGGCTGGAGAGCGCGTCCGGGCCGTCGCCGAAGGCGGCGGGAGCTTCGTCTTTGCGACCGGTCACCCGGGCGCCCTGCTCTCCTACTACCTGGGCCTGGCGGCTTGGGTCGAGGAGCTGGGCGGGGAGGCGCTCATGGCGCGCACGCCCGGACGCTACAACAAGAACTCCATCCTCGACTGGGTGGGTCCCGTGGGGACCTTGGGGAACGGGGCGAGCCTCTGGCACACCCACGACGCCGGGCCCATGCGGGATTTGCTGCGGGAGCTGGACGACGTGGACCTCGTTGTGGCGGACCACGGATTCGCGGGGGCCGCCGTAGCCGCCGGCATCCCGACGGTCGCGATCATGGACACCAACGACCCTGCTCTGGCTGTCGTGGCCCGGCGCGGCGCGGACCTCACGGTCGTGCCCATGGACGATAACCGCCCGCTGTGCTCCTACGCCTCCGCCCTGGAGGTGCTCACGGGCAAGCCGTAGACAGGGCGGCGTAAGTTCCCCGCCCTTCGGCCCATGCTTTCGCAAACGCCTCCTCACCGAGCGTCTCGCGGGCGGTCACAACAACAGGTGCGTACCTGGCGCGCTCGAGGGCGCTAACCGCTGTGGCCGTGAGCCCGGCGGCCTCCCTCAGAGCACGCAAACGCTCCCCGAAAGAGGTCTCTGCCCGAGAAGCGGTCAGCGGATCGTCTTCCGCCAGACGCCGGACCTCGACGCTCTAGCGGTCTACGACGGTCAAGGTTAGGTGGCTCGGGTGCTCGGGGTCGTGGAAGATTCGCTGCCGGGCGACCTCGGTGCGCGCCGAATCGGGACCCTCGCCTGTGTTCGGGTTGCGGTCCCAGCGGGGGAAGGAGCTGGAGGCGACCTGCACCCTGATGTGATGTCCTGCCCTGAAGGTGATGCCGGTCGCCCACAGATCCAAGCGGTACTCATAGACGCGTCCCGGCTCGACGGGCTTCGGTCCCGCGGACCTTATGACGCCGGGGGCCGGGAAGCCTTCCCTGTGGCTAGCCCGGATCACGCCGTCCGTCACCACGATGGTGCGCCCGTCCGGGTATACGTCCACGAGCCGGACGACGAAGTCCGTGTCAGGGGCGGAGGTGGCGGCGAAGAGCGTTGCGTGGACGGGCCCGAGCGCGGTGTAGTCCTCCCGCAGGACCTCGCTCGTGTACAGGAGCACGTCCGGGCGGGCCTCGACCTCGCGCTGGTCGCGGGCCCCGGGGCGGTGGATAGGGGCCATGAGTATCGCCCCGCCGACCGTCGGGACGGGGTCTTCAGGATCGTAGTCGTAGAGATCAGGGACGCTCTGTCCGGGCGCCTCTCGTGAGAGGCGCCCGTCTCCGTGCAGGTGCCAGCGTTCTTCGCGGGCGTCGGGTACGGGCCACTCCGCGTAGCCGCGCCAGCGGTTCTCGCCCATCACGAAGATCTCGACCGGCGGCCTCTCCTCCAGAGGACCCTCCTCGCCCTTCAGCGTAGCGTCGAACCAGCGCAGGTGGGCGTCGGTGAGGTCTCCGCGGTAGTCAAGTAACGCGCCGGAGCTGCCGAGGCCAAAGTCCACGTCGCCGAAGGTACTCTCGAAGTCGCCGTGCGTCCAGGGCCCCACGAGCAGGCGCGGGGAGCGCCCACCGGTCGCCCCTGCT
>OBLS010000676.1_pt1 | contig 12816 bp, 13 predicted proteins | sample 1519901 | NCBI WGS metagenome assembly OBLS01 (sample SAMEA3113585, study PRJEB22503) | soil metagenome
AGAGCAACGGTTTCCGGGGCCGTGTGTCGCAGGTTCGAATCCTGCCAGGCCCGCTCCCCGGTTCTAACCTTCCTTACGCGGCCGAAGCCGGCAAGACGAAGGCGGAAGTAAGGGCCAAGCTCCGCAAGCTACTGGCCGACAGGGACGAGGGCATCGCGTACGACAGCGAGAACCTGACCGTGGGCGACTACCTCGACAGGTGGCTCGGTGCGGTCAAAGGTTCCGTCAGGGATCGCACGTGGCGGCGGCACGAAGAGGTGGTGAGACTCCACCTCAAGCCGACGATAGGAGGCGTGAAGCTCGACAAGCTCAACGCCCTGCAATTCCAGACCATGTACAGCCAGAAGCTGAATGCCGGCTTGTCCGAGCGTTCGGTGGAGATCATCCACGCGGCGTTGCACAAGGCGCTCAAGCAGGCTGTGAGATGGTCGCTGGTGCCTCGCAACGTAGCCGAAGCGGTTACGCCGCCGAGGCCACCGAAGCGGGAGATAACGCCGCTCACACATCAGCAGCTAAGGGCACTGCTCGAAGCGGGACGAAACGACAAACTCTACGCGTTGTGGGTGCTAGCCTGCACGACAGGGATGCGCAACGGGGAGTTGTTGGCGGTCAAATGGCGAGACATCGACTTGGTGGAGGGAACGCTACAGGTCAAGCGCACGGTCTTTAACGGGAAGGTGAGCCCTCCGAAGACCGCCAGCGGTCGCCGCACAATACGGCTTTCCAAGCTCGCCATAGCGGCGTTGCGACAGCACAGGACAAACGCGGCCGAGCAGCAAACATCCGAGTGGGTCTTTGGCTCGCAGGCAGGGACGCCCATCAGCGTCCATAACCTCCACAACCGCTCGTGGAAACCGCTGCTGGAACGTGCTGGCTTGCCCGCCAGTACCCGGATGCACGACCTTAGGCATTCGGCGGCTACCCTGCTTCTCTCGAAGGGAGTGGCGGTCAAGGTGGTATCCGAGATGCTGCCTCCAGGCCTAAGCTCCTTGAGTCGGGCGAGCTCCTCCTCTATCGCCGCTGCGACAGCCTCCCGGTTACCGAATGCCCGGGCATCGTGCCCTGTGGCGGCACGGGCATCGTCAGGTATGCTGAACGCCCCCGAGCGCCACGAGGAGCGCTTCTAAGCGCCTGCACACCATGTAAGCGACCACAAATCTAGTAGTAGTGCATGAAGATGCACGAAGATGAATGCTCCGGTCCTGGGCTTATGTGCGTGGACCGGGGCGTTCTAGTGGGTATGAGGCACCCAAGGCTTGGGCCAAGGCTTCACCGTAGGCACGCTCTCTGCGGGCCTTGTGTGAGTCGTACTGGCTCTTGCCCTTCGGTTTGCGGCAGGCGAAGCCGGGCGGAGCTCCACATTCAGGACAATGGACCGAGAATGCTCCCCTCATCTGCCGCTCCTGGCCGGCGAGCCTGTTGTACTCACCCATGCTGCTCCTTCCCGTGTAGCGGTCTTTGCGCACATGGTACTCTCCATAGCCCCGGAAGTGGCGAGCACCTCTGTGTCTTATGTACGGCTAACCCAGAGGTTCACAGATACTTAGATTAGTAAGGGCCGCCTGGGAGTATGGGGACAACAGCGGCTCTTCGTAACGTCCCGGAATAAACTTCGTGGAAGGCCGAGAAGGCGAAATTGTCAGAAGCCTAAATCTTGGAAGCTCTAAAGCGTCGCAACCTTTAGGTCACAGGTGTAACCGAGATCCCCATCTGATCTAAGACTTCGAGAACGAAACAGGTGCTTTGCGGTGATCAGCACAGTAGGATCTCCGACGATGAACCCTGTACCGACCACAGATCTCACTTCATTATCCGGCCCAAGTTTCAGAATGGGCAGGATGCAGCGATTAGGTTCTATGGAACTTTGAAACATGTACTCCCCTTTCCGTAACCGATGTCTTGATCATGTTCGCGCTCCATGAGGGGTATTCAACAGAATATTTACTCAACACCACAACATGTTGCGGTTGCTATCAGGCTCGCTGCAGGCGTTCTTCGCCCCTAGAAAGGCTATTTCTGAACAATCGTGCACGGTAATGCAAATGGACTTCCGAGAATTCCACTTCTACGCGGTTGGGTGAATAGTGGACGGTGCGCAGGGACGGTGTGTAAGGTCCTCGAGAGGCACCTTACTCGCGCACCACCAACACGGGGCAGTGGGCATGCCGCACAACCAAGTCAGAGACGCTGCCCATCAACGCTCTCCTGATCCCACCTATGCCCCTGCTGCCCATCACTATCAGCCCTGCCCCTAGCTCCTCGGCCAACCCCACGATCTCAGGGGCTACCCGTCCCTCTACCAGGTGCTCCCCAGCTACCGTGCCCCCCAATGAGCGTACCTTCTCCACCTCCGCCTCGAGCACCTCCCTTGCTCGTCGCTCGGAGATCCGCTGATCTTCCTCGGACTCCGCCTCGAACTCTACACTCTGGAGGTCTGTGGCTTCGGGATAGACCGGAGGTCCTACAGGGGCGATGCCAAAGGCGTGAACCACATGCAACTCTGAATGGGTTTTCTGAGCCAGGTCCGCTGCAGTTTTGGCAGCCAGCTCGGCCTCCGTGGAACCGTCGGTTGCTAGAAGGATCTTGGTGGGGAAAATGCTCATAAAGGTGTCCTCCTCGCTTGGGGCTTGCCCTGCTTTCTGCATGATGCCAGCCGCGCGTGTTCGGCGCTACTTCGAAGAATCCCCCCTTCCACGCACTCGGGTGAATAAGCCTAGAATACTTCCTTTGCGTGAGGCATCGGATACAGCTTCTGGGATATGATGGCTTTATTGCACAGCTCGGCAGAAGGGAGCACACACCATGTCGACCGGAGAGAGGAACAAGGCTCTGGTGTGCCGCTTCTTGGAGGCGCAATCCAAGGGAGACCTGGAGGCGCTAGACGAACTGCTCGCGCCCGACTTCGTCGATCACGGCCTGCTTCCCGGCCATGACCCAGGGCGCGAGGGCTTCATGCGGGGAGTAGCAGAGGCTCACGCCGTTCTCTCATTCATCCGCACCACCATCGAGTACCAGGGAACCGACGGCGACGACATGGTGATAACGCGGCATACAACGCGAACCGTCCGCGCCCGAGGGGCGTATCTTGGCCTCATGGCGCCTACTGCTCAGGAGCGTGAGACGAGGGGCATGCTCATCCACCGCGTCTCCGGGGGTAAGATCGTAGAGGAGTGGAGCGCTACCAGCGGTGCTCCGCTCCTGGAGGCTCTCACGCAGGAGATACGCGAGCGTGAGCGCGTCGAGCATGAGCTACAGGTGGCCCGAGACATCCAGCTGGCCGCACTCCCCGAAGGGGTGCCCACCCTGGAGAACTGGCAGATCGACCCCTACTGCCAGCCTGCCAGGGAGGTGGGAGGAGACTTCTACGAGTTCTACCAGCTAGGTGACGGCCGGGTGGGTTTCGCTGTGGGGGACGCTACGGGCAAGGGAGTGCCTGCTGCCATAGTGACGACCGGAACCTGCGCCTACCTGGGAGGCGTGGCCGCAGCCTCGGGCTCCTCGCCAGGGAAGACACTGGCTCTGGCCAACGAAGCGCTGTTCGCCCGCATCCCACCCAACATGTTCGTCACCTGTTTCTACGCAATCCTGGATCCCAAGAGTGGTAGCCTTACCTATGCCAATGCCGGACATGACCTGCCGTATCTATACCGTAACGGTGGAGCAGAGGAGCTGATGGCCAGGGGGATGCCACTCGGGATCATGCCGGGGATGAGCTATGAAGAGGGAGAGGTCACTCTCGCGGAGGGTAACTGTGTCCTGTTCCACAGTGATGGGCTGGTAGAGGCTCATAACCCTAAAGGTGAGATGTTCGGCTTCCCCAGGCTCCGTGACCTCGTCGCCGAGCACGGTAAGGAGCGATCACTAGGGAACCTCCTCTTGGAGGACCTCTACTCCTTCGTTGAGGAGGGCTGGGAACAGGAAGACGACATCACCCTCCTTACCCTACGACGTTCGGTGGCTCGCGACTGACCTCCCGAGAACTTCTTCTACGAGGTTAGATGAAAAACTACACGCTAGGTGGAGCTGGCTTCCACGGAGCGCTCCGGCTCGGGGATGGTGCCTAGCTGCCCCATCAGACCGAGCAGGTCCATCTCGAACCAGTGCTCCTCCACCTTGCCGTCCACCACGCGGTTGATCTCGATGCTTGAGAAGGCCACTTGCCTGTCTGTCGGCGGGAAGCCCTGGAACTCGCCACGGTGGGTGCCTTGGAAGGCAACACGGGCCGCGACCATGTCCCCCCCCGCAGAAGATGTCCTCCACCGTGAGCCGAAGGTCGGGGAACGCCTCCGTGAAGGACGCGAGGACCTGCGACCAGGCCTCCGAGTTCAGGGGACCTGGGAGCCCCGGGGCGTGGGCGACGTAGCCGGGAGCACGGGCGTCCGCTTCTGCCTGCGTGTCGCGGTTGTTGTACGCCTCGATCCACCGTCGAACGACCGCTTTGTTATCTTCTCCTGACACCGCAGCACTCCTTTCCTCGCACCACGCATAAGCGTGGTGCTCTAAATATCTCTAGCGGTCGGGGCGTGCCGGCACGCTACCCCAAATGCCCTAGTGGCCGGGAAGCGGTCCCAGGATCTCGATGTCGTACTTGGCGGCAATCGCCATCAGTCTCTCCATGTCGGGTGGCTCCGCCGGCGGTATGCTCAGCTCCTTGGCCGGTTCGCCCACTTCCACGGGGAAACTCTCGAAGCCTGCGGGATAGTTTTGCAGCAGTATCCTGGCCGGCTCCGTTCCGTTTACCTCGAAGCCGTGGGGTACTCCGCGCGGTCCGTAGACAAATGCACCAGCCCCGGCTTTCACCCTCTGCTCTCCGACGTAGAAGGTCATCTCGCCCTCCACGACGTAGAAGGACTCGTCCTCGTTGCGGTGCATGTGGTAGGGCGAGGCGAACCCGGCCGGCATCAGGTTATCGATGAGGCCGAAGGCGCCGCCGGTCTGCTCGCCGGTCGCCTTCATTATCACGAGCGTGCCCAAAAACCACACCGCCTGGCCTTCTTCCCTGGCCAGCGCGTACGGTTGAGTGCCCATATCCATTGCGTTCCCTCCTCCTTCGGTTGGGTCATGCCTATTCGAGAACTCTAGAGTATCGGAGAGCGCGGTGTATCCCCTATATGGGCTAGTTCGGCATCTTTTTTCGGCGAACTTTCCGAAAACCCCTATAGACGAATTTCTTAGAACTCCGTCAAGGCGAAGTTCGCAGAATTCACCTTCCACGAGGTTGAGTGAATAAGGGCAAGGAGAGGAAGGGACGGAACCCCTACAGAAAGCCCCTCGATGAGTGACTGCTGTGCCGAAGTATAATAACCAGTTAGGCAGCAACTCGAGATGACGGAGGCACCGCCATGCTGAACTGGCTCAAGTCACGCTTCGCCGGGCCCAAGCCGGCGGGACCTCCGCAGGTTCTGCAAGTCTTCGCGCCCGACCAGCCCACGATCACCCAGATTGGCATCCGGGTCGAGCACGGCGCGTGGCACATTGACGCTCGCGCGGAGGAGCAGAAGATACGACTCTTTGAAGTGAAAAATCCCGCCGTGGAGCAGTGTCTTTTGACCTATCGAGCTGAACTCAAGGCAGAAGGCCTCCAAGGCCGTGCCTTTCTCGAAATGTGGTGCCGCCTGCCAGGTCGCGGCGAGTTCTTCTCGAAAGGCCATCAGCAGGCGGTATCGGGTACGGTCAACTGGGCTCGATACGAGATCCCCTTCTACCTGAGGAGGGGTCAGAAACCGGAGCTCATCAAGCTCAACGTTGTGGTGGAGGGGCAGGGCACCGTTTGGCTGCGCGACGTCGAGCTGCTCAAGACGGCGCTCGCGTCTTGAGGGAGGAGGGGCGCGGTGGCCGCCTCCTAATTCGCGGCCTGGGGACGATGTGTGATTCGTTTTCGGTGGCTGGTTCTCGTCGCTTCTATCCTCTATTACCAGATCAGGTCATCTGACCTTCGACAACCATCTCATGGATCTTCCAGGCGGGATCCCACGCGCCATCCTCCATGTTCGAAAGGAGCGTGGCCGTGATGTCCTGGTCCGGAAAGTGGGAGATTATGCCGCTGACGCCGACGTTTATTCCCTCTTTTTCGAAGCAGAAGACCTTGCCCGACCGATCTACGTAGAACCGTAACCCGTACCCGTACATCTCCGTCCAGCTCTCTCTCCTCGAGTGCACGACTTGGGGCGAGAGGAACACGCAGGTCAGCTCGGGCGAAAGGAGCTTGCCCGCTATTACAGCCCGCAAGAACCGATCCAGATCGGTGACCGTAACGTAGGCTCCAGCATCCGGCGACCCGATCGGCGGGAAGGAATAGATGCTCTTTTTCCAGTCCACGATTTGCCCGGTTGCGTCGCGCGTAGGGTCGCATCCTTCGGCGACGTTGTGGTTGACACGGTCCATCCGGAAGAAGTCGGAGGCCGTCATCCCCGCTTCGGCGAACACGTGGGCGCGGACGTAATCGCGGTAGGTCATCCCGCTGATGGTTTCGATCAGGAGGCCCAGGAGGACGTAGCCGCAGTTGCAATAGCGGCACCCTTCTCCTGGGGGGAAGTTGGCCGGCTTGTTGACGAATTGGGGCAGGAAGTCGCGGGTTTCTATGACGGAGTAGTTGGGCTTTGCCTTCCACACATCTTCGTAACGTTCGCCCGCTTCTTCGTCGGCGTCGTCGCCTATGCCCGATGTATGGGTCAATAGATGAAATACGGTCACATCTTTCGAGAGCGGCGTGCCTTCCAGGCCCAGCCGCTCCACCACGGGCGTGTCGAAGGTAAGTAGTTCTCTGTCGATCAGCTGTAACGTCGCGATAGCGGTAAAGAGCTTGGTGACCGACGCCGTATCGAACCGCGTATCCAGGTTGTTGGGCACCCGCCACGCGCGGCTGGCGTAGCCGTAGGCGCCGGCGAACAATCGGGTTGCGCCTTGCGTGATGAGCGCCGCACCGGAAAACAGATCCTGGTCAGCTCGGTGCCGAAAGTACTCGTCCAGTACGTGGGTCAAACGCGTGACACCCTTCTCGAGGGTTCTATCGTGTACCGGAGGGTCAGAGCCCCTTCAACGCAACACAGCCGCACCCTCAGACGATCGTAGCAAAGGGCCGATAAAGGATCAATGCTTCCATCCTCCCGCCTGCGAAACCTGAAGCCTGAAGCCGCGGTTTGCGGGCGGCGCAGTCCGTGGCATAAAGACAGGCTCCGGCGAGATAGACCTGTTGGCGGTATCCTTTCAGGAACCCGACGCACTTCACGTCGAGGTAACCGTCTCCGCCAACCCCATAGGTTACATAGGCAGGGACGCCAGTGGACCGTATGTGAAGAAGCGAACGCCCGAAGGGATCAAGGTCGGCGCGGAGGAGTGGTTCATAAGGAAGTTCCAGGGAAGTAAGGAGCAGGTCCTCAGACGACGCGAGGAACATTGCCCAGACCGCAACTGGCGCTTCATGCTCGCATACGGCAACCTCAAGTACCCAGAGGAGCTGCGCTCGATAGAGGACTGTGACGTAGAGGTCAAGCACATCGGCAAGGTTCTCCCCCCGAAAGGGCGTAGAAATCACTATTTGAGCACTCTTACCGTGGACGCACGGTTGCACGCATAGCTATGACGAAAACGCCTCTCTCCCCTTCGAAGGACCCTCATATCGGCATCCCAGCGGCCCTCACCGAGGCTCTGCCAGTAGCGTGGCTGTGCAAGGGCGGAGAGCCGCCCCAGATGGCCGGCATCCCTCCTCTATGACTATCCCGACGCACAGGATTTGCTCCTGTGGGTAGCGAATGGGTTCGCTAGCTTACCGTCCTCACAAGTCAGGCACATTAGGAAGCGTCGAGCACCAGGCTAACGAAGGACGCAAGAATTCCAGGGACCTATATACTGCAACGGGCGACGAAAGGAGGGGGATGGCCAACCAGCCGTGGCTGAACGAGATCGCATCGAAGGTGGATCATGCCCAGCAGCTCTACCATCGTCTCATTATCTTGATCGGTGCAACCGGTGCGGGTTCGACTGTCGCTGAACATCGTGGTCTCAAACCTATCAATGTCAGCATGCAGCTCGGCGAGCCATTACTGAATCTGTCCGCTCGGCGACGACCTTTGCAGATCGGCGGGTTGCTGGAAGAGATCGTCGGAGAAGAGGGAGAAGAGGTGGTCTTGCTGGACCACCTGGAGATCCTCTTCGAGAAGTCTCTCAAACAAGACCCCTTGCGCCTTCTCCAGGGTATCTCTCGCAGTCGAACCGTAGTGGCCGTGTGGAGCGGCATCCTGGAAGATGGTAGCCTGACCTACGCGGTGCCCGGCCATCCGGAACACCGCCGTTGCCCGGCCACCGATCTGCTGCTGGTGATCGCGGAAGCGTCCGGGGATGCTGATGGGCAAGCATAAAGACAGGACCACAATATGAAATATGGGGACATAGCACAGTTCGACCCGATAGAGACCGTAGTACAGATAAGAGACGCGGACGACACCGCCGGGGCCAGAGACCTCGTAGCTACATATGTAATCTCCGAGGAGATGGCGGAGAGGCTGGAGACGACCGTCTTCTCCCAGTTACAGTTCGATGAGCCCGCCGACCAGAAGGGCGTCCTCATCGTAGGGAACTACGGCACTGGCAAATCCCACCTCATGTCGGTTATCTTCGCAGTGGCAGAGAATGCAGACCTCGCGAGCGCTCTAACAAACACTAAGGTCGCCGAAGATGCGGCAAAGGTGGCGGGCCGGTTCATGGTAGTCCGTACCGAGATAGGCGCGGTAACGATGGACTTCAGGGAGTTCGTCTGCTCGCAGCTCGAAGAGGCTCTCCTGGAGTGGGGCGTAGACTATAGCTTCCCGGCCAGGCTAAAGAACTTCCGCAACGGTGAGGATGAGGTCAGGTCTTACCGGGCGGACCTCGAGAACCTCAGGAAGGTCGAGACCCTCCGGGACTCCCTGGGCGAGATAGGTCCACCGGCTGCCTACCTCTCCACCGCGGAAACCGCCTTGCCGGAAGACCACCCGTTAGCGGCCAGGATCCGGGACGCCCAAGAACGGGCACTCGAACGATTGGAGAGCCTGACGAGCTCCGCTAGGCGAGGGGAGTTACTCGCAGAGCTCGGCGCTCTCAAGAGCGAGTACAGCTCGACGTACATGGCCCTGCACACCGGAGCTCGCCTCAATCTGAGCGACGACCGGCGCAAGTCCGACCTGCTCTACGGCGATGAACGTCTGAAGCGCCTACAAACGCTTTCCGCCATAGAACTGCTGCCCATCCAACAGCTCAAGGACTTCAAGACCAGGCTCGCGGGGTTAAGACCTGCTACAGCATCACCTCCAGGTCCCTCGAGTCCTCCCCGCTGTGCCAGGAATGCAACTTCAAGCCCGCGCTGGAAGATTCCAAAGCGCCAGCCAAAAGCATCCTCTCCGACCTCGAAGATAGCCTGGACGGCCTCCAGGACGAGTGGGTGAAGACCCTCCTGGCAGACCTAGAGGACCCGTCCACGCAAGAGAATCTGGCCCTGCTCGCGGCTAGCCGCAGAGACCTCATAGAAGATTTCCTCGGTTCCCGTACCCTGCCCGAGCCATTAACGCCAGAGTTCATCTCCGCGGTAAGGGAGGCGCTCTCCAGCCTGAGAAAGGTCACCATAGGCAGCGAGGAGCTGCGGAAGGCTCTCCTCGACGGCGGCTCGCCCGCCACCCCCGAAGAGATGCAAAAGCGGTTCGAGCGATTCCTGGAAGCCCGCGTGGGAAGTACAGATCCCGGCCGGGTGAGGATAGTGCTGGAGTAGTGCTCTATACCGCTGCACAGGTGCGTGAACTGCTAGACGAGCTGGACTTTGTACCGGCGGACGAGCTCGAAGATCAGCGGTTGGATTTCAAAGAATGGAACCTCCGCAGCATGTCAGACGCCGTCAACCTGATGATCGAGATGGCGGTCTGCATGGCTAACGGAGAAGGCGGCACGGTCGCGTTCGGGGTAAACGACAAGGTCATAGGGAGAGATAAGGCCATACTCGGAGTTCCTCCCGAGGTGGACATCAATCGCTTGAAGAAAGCAGTTTACGATTCCACTGATCCCAAGATCACCCCAGTCTTCGAAGAGCTGAGGGTGGAGGAGGGGACAGGCCGATTGTTGATAATGCAGATTTACGGGGGCCTGCAACCATACACCGACACGTCTGGCAAAGGTAAGGTTCGCGTTGGCAAAGACTGCCAGCCGCTAACCGGAACCTTGCGCCGCCGCATCATGGTGGAAACCGGCGAGACCGATTACTCGGCCGCGGAGGTGCCTGGAGACCCTGAGTCGCACCTATCCGCCGTCGCAATGGAGCAACTCCGAGAGACAGCGCGCCGGGAACGCGCGTCGGAGGAACTCCTGACCTCAAGCGATGTCGATCTTTTGCGAGCGTTGGGCGTGATACGCAAAGGCCATATCACGCGAGCGGGCGTGTTCCTGGCCGGTAAAGAAGCCTCGATCAAAGAGTATCTACCCGGCTACGTCTGGACCTACCTGCGGATGCGCGACGACACGCAATACATCGACCGGGCCGACGGTTCGGACGCCCTGCCTGTGGCACTGGCGCGCATTACAGACCGGGTTATGGCGGACAATCCCATAACCACCGTCGAACAGGGCATGTTCCACTTCGAATACCGCACCTACCCTGAGATAGCCCTCCGCGAAGCCCTGATGAACGCCTTTTGCCACTCCGACTACCGAATGCCCGGTCCGATCATGGTCAAGCAGTTTCCTCGCAAGCTGGAGATCAGCAACCAGGGCGGATTTATTGGAGGAGTCTCTCCGGAGAACATACTTCACCATGTGCCGGTAGCTCGTAACCCTCACTTGGTCGACGCGCTTACTCGTCTGCGTCTGGTCAATCGGAGCAACCTGGGCGTCGGACGCATGTTCTCGTCCCTGCTGGTCGAAGGTAAAGAGCCTCCAATTATCGAAGAGCAGGGCGAAGCGGTCAGCCTAACCTTCCTCGCGGGTGAGCTTTTGAGTCCTTTCCGGGCGTTCGTGGCAGAAGTGAACCAAAGAGGCCGCCCGCTCTCCGTGGACAACCTGTTGGTCCTTCAGTATCTGTTGCGCCATCAGGAACTCGACACCGTCACCGCCGCTCGTATCTGCCAGCGGAGTGAGACCGAAGCGCGAGAAATTCTAAGTGAGATGGAATCAGGTTTTGGCTACCTCGAGCGCGGCGGCACGGGCCGTGGAACCTACTGGATCTTGCGCTCTGATCTCTACCAGCGTCTTTCTGGACCGGGACATCCTGAGAGGGACCGGCGCATAGACTGGGAAGCAGCCAAGACCCGAGTCTTGAGCGTGCTCAAGCAGCGTGCGGAGCGCGGAGAAGGCGGACTTTCTAATGCGGAGGCACGGAGCATCACTCATATGAACCGTCCCCAGGTAAAACGTCTGATGGCACAGCTACGTGACGAAGGACAGGCAGAACTGGCGGGTCGAGGCAGGGCGGCCACATGGGTGTTTAAGGCGGCCCGTGACCGCCGAGCATAATGGGCGGTCGAATGGTTACTAGCCATTTTTTGTTCCATTTATCGGCAGTAATGGCTCAACAAATGGCACGGAGCCATTGAGTCGGGCACCTCACTGCATCTTTGCGACTTTGTATTCTCCGTATTACACTGAGAGATGAGGGGATATGGAGGTTAGTAATGCCCAAGTCCAAGCCGTTCACCATAAGGCTTTCCGAAGAGGTCGGGGGTTGGCTCGAGCGCGAAAACCGGCGCACGAGGCTACCCAAGAGCGCCTTGCTGGAGATCCTGGCAGAAGAGTCGATCCGCACCCGTCGCTTCCCCGGCATCGGCTTCAGGGGACCGGAGCACGCAAGGAGGGCGTGGGTGATCGGTACGAGACTCGATGTCTGGGAGGTTATCGAACTTTATAAGGGCAAGGGCAGGGAGAGGCTCCTCTCCGAGCACAACCTCTCGGAGCGCCAGCTAGACCTCGCCCTCTCCTACTACGAGATGTACCCACGCGAAATAGACCAGGCGCTGGAGGAGAACGCGCGCTCGCCTGAGGAGTGGCACGAGATATCACCTTCCGTGATACCGTCTCCGCCGGCGAGCGGCTAGGGACGAGACCCCACGGTTTCGCCGATCACGAGTGAGGATCCTGCTCGACGCCCATATCTCCGGACGGATGGTGGGCAAGGCTCTCATCGAGCGCGGCCACGACGTGCTGGCCCTGGACTCCGAGATAGAACTCGAAGGGCTCGCCGACCCTGAGGTCCTGGTGGAGTTGTCTGCCACGGAAGGCCGGGTGCTAGTGACCGCCAACACAAGAGACTTCGAGCCCCTTCTGAGAGAATGGGCCGGCGAGAGTCGCTCGCACGCAGGCGTGATCCTGGTACCCTCCAGCGTAAGAAACGAGGCCTTCGGAGTCCTCATCTCGGGGGTGGAGGAGACGCTTGCTGACATCGGGCAGGAGGAGTGGGTGGACCGCGTAGAATGGATCTGTCGGGCTTGACCGGTATAGCGAAGAGGGGAGAGGCGGATTTCCCAACCCACGATGGACACTAACCCTCGCCCTCGTATCTTCGTCAGCTCCATAATGACGGGCTACGGTGCTGTTCGCGCCGCAGCATCGCGCGGGATCGAGCGCGCCGACTGCGAGCCGGTGCTTGCTGAGAATTTCCCAGCAGGGACGGTCTCACCCCGGACAGCGTGTCTTGACGGGGTCGCGAGCTGCGACGGGATAGCCTCGATCCTCGGTGCCCGTTACGGAGAGCCAACTGCCGCCGGGATCTCCGCGACCGAGGAGGAGTACCGTGAGGCCGTCCGATTAAAGAAGCACATCTTCGTGTTCCTGGAGGGTGTAGATCGTGAACCACGACAGCAAGAG
>OBLS010000677.1_pt1 | contig 12814 bp, 9 predicted proteins | sample 1519901 | NCBI WGS metagenome assembly OBLS01 (sample SAMEA3113585, study PRJEB22503) | soil metagenome
GCCGGAGCGATCGAGCAGCCGCTGGCCGAGGCGTTTCTCGAGCGAGCGGATCTGCAGGCTGACCGCGGGCTGAGTCACGCCGAGCTGCTCGGCCGCCAGCGAGAAGCTGTGGCGATCGACGACCGCGCAGAAGGCGGCAAGCTGGCGGGTGTCCATAAGCGAACATGATACGGAGAGGACTTGAGATAAGTTCGAGGTTTGACGAAAATCGGCAGGGGGAAAACGTTCGCCGGTAGAAGCCAGGGGAAAGGGGAGAGCCTTGAACAGCTCCAGAGGTGCGCGCAGGCGCAGCCGCAAGACCGGTGTCGTAGCGTCGATTGCAGTCGTCGCGCTCGCCATCGCGACCGTCGCAATGCCGGCGGCGGCCAACAAAGGCAAGGGAAAGCCACACCACGCTGGATTCAAGACTTCGCAGGCGGCCATGCTCGACCCGGTTGCTCCGGGCGCAACGGTCACGCCGTTGATAACGGTCGGTGAGACGCTGCCCGGCTCGTCGTACATGTTCGAATCGATCCCGGATGGGATCGCGCTCCGGAAGGGACACGGCTGGAAGGTCGAGGCGTACGTGAACCACGAAACCTCGACCGTGCCGTTCCCGTTCACGCCCTCAACAGGCGTCGGCTTCAACGACTTCACGAACGCCTTGGTCAGCAAGCTGACGCTGAGCCGCCACGGAGCCGGCGTGCTCGACGGCAAATACGTGATCCCGAGCGAGGCCAACTACCAACGCTTCTGCTCCAACTTCCTAGCGACACGGAAGCACGGCTTCGACCGGCCGATCCTCTTCACCAACGAGGAGGCTCTCGACTGGGTCAATCGAACGGGCACCGCGTGGCCTGCGACGATCGGGGCCGACGAAGCCCGTGAGGCCGGCGCAGTCGTCGCGTACGACGTCAAAAGCGACGAGTACCGCACGATCTGGGGCATGGGCCGGTTCAACCACGAGAACAGCGTCGCCGTTCCGGGCTACGAGGAGCGGGTCCTCCTCTCGACCGATGACACTTTCGTCTCAAATCCTGCGCAGTCCCAGCTGTACGCCTACATCGCCAAGAACACGAACGACGTAATGGCCGACCGCGGCGATCTCTGGGCATTCATCTCGGATACGCCGGGCTACGACGACTATTACGACTTCGGCGTCGGTTCGACGGTCGAGATCAACGGCCACTTCGAGAAGGTCCCGAAGGATGTCGCCACCGGCCGCAATCCTGATGGAACAGACATGATCTCGGCCGACAAGGGATATCCCGATCCGCCCGACGACGGTACGTGGCAGCGCGGTCCAGACGGCACCGGGCTCGACGGCCCTCAGTGGGTGCTCGAGTACTGGGGCGACATCCAGCCGAAGCCGGTCTTCCAGTTCGTCCGGCTCGAGGACCTCGCCTACGACCGGCACAAGAGCAACGTGATCTATATCGCTGACACCGGACGAGGAGCAACAAGCGCGGGCGGTAACGCCTTCACGTCGTCGAACGGGCGCATCTGGAAGCTGGTGCTCGACCCCAAGGATCCGCGGAAGGCGAAGCTCTCGATCCTGATCGAGGGCGACGACAACCCTGTCAAGACGCTCAACGAGATCCACCAGCCCGACAACGTCGAGACGACGAAGGACGGCCTCCTCATCCAGGAGGATCCGGGCAGCAGTCAACAGTTCCCGGTGGGGTCCACGGACCCGAACGCCACGACCGCTCGGATCTGGGAGTACAGCTTCTCGACGGCCGCGATGTCCGTCGTCGCACGCGTCAACCAGTCAGCGGACGAAGGGCCCACTGACGTCGATGCGACGAGCAGCCGAGGGAACCTTGGTGCTTGGGAATCGAGCGGGATCGTCGACGCGTCGAAGTTCTTCGGCAAGGGCGCGTTCCTGGTCGACATCCAGGCGGGCACGCTGATCGTCGAGGAGGAGCAGCGCGGCACGCTCACCTACCAGCGTGAGGGTGGGCAGCTACTGCTCTTCCGACTCCCGAACACCGGGGACCAGGGCCACCACCACGGCCACGGTAAGGGCAAAGACAAGGGCAAGAAGGGCCGCGGCTAGTCCTACGGCGTCCGTGGCCTGAGAGGGCCGGCCACAAGCCGGCCCTCTCACTCATTACGATCGAATCGATGCCGCAAACGTCTTCACCGCTCTCCGAGAGCTTCATTCGGCGGGCGCGTGAGAGCCCACGCCGCGACCGGATCGATGCCGCTCTTCGGATCCTCGACGTTGCCTTGGCGCTCCTGTTCCTGGCAATCGCCGCGCTTCCGATGCTCGTCCTCGCCCTCGCGATCCTCGCGACCAGCGGGCGTCCGATCTTCTACCGCGGCCGGCGTGTGGGGCGCGGCGGGCGCTTCTACACGATGTTCAAGTTCCGGACGCTGCGGGCCGGCGCCGAAGAACGCCTGGGCCAGTTCCTCGGCCCGGAGCTTGTCGAGAAGACACGCGAGGAGCGCACGACCGTCGGGCGCTGGCTGCGCGCGACACAGCTCGACGAGCTACCCCAGCTCTTCAACGTCCTCCGCGGCGACATGAGCCTCGTCGGCCCCAGGCCGATCCGCCCGATCTTCTTCGAGCAGCTCGCCTCGGACCTTCCGGCCTACTGGCAGCGGCTAGTCGTCCGGCCCGGTCTCACCGGCTTCGCGCAGGTGCGGCGCGGCTACGAGACGTCGATGGCGGAGAAGCTCGCCCATGACCTGGAGTGGATCGCCGATCGCTCCGTCGGCCTCTACCTCCGCACGCTGGGAGCGACCGCCTGGCGCGTGCTCGGCCAGTCGCTGCGCGGAGCGTTCCGACCGACGAAAGTAGATTAGGACGGTGGCTCTCCCGGTGATGCCGTCGAGTTTGTGGGTCGCGAGCACCAAGCCAGAGGTCGCACTTGCCTGCGTCCAAGGCTGCTCGCTGCCTTGGCAAAGGGAAGGGTGGGCTCTGGCGCCGCGTGATCGCGGGCCACAAGCCGACATGTATCGCCGGGTGAGCCACTAGGTGTGTGGGATTTGCGGACTCGCGTCGCCGAGCGGCGCGGTCGACCCCGAGCGCCTGCGCGCGATGAGCGCCACGCTCGTCCAGCGCGGGCCCGACTCCGACGGTCAGCTCATCGACGGTCCCGCCGGGCTTGCAGCCCGCCGGCTCTCGATCATCGACCTCGAGACGGGCGACCAGCCGATCGCGAACGAGGACGGCACCGTCGTCGTCGTTCAGAACGGCGAGCTCTACAACTACCGGGAGCTGCGACGCGAGCTCGAGGCGAAGGGCCACCGCTTCGCGAGCAGCGGCGACACGGAGGTGCTCGCACACCTCTACGAAGACATCGGTGACGCGTTCGCCGAACGGCTGCGCGGCATGTTCGCCGCCGCCCTCTGGGACGCCGGGCAGCGACGGCTCGTCCTCGCCCGCGATCCGTTTGGGATCAAGCCGCTCTACTACCGCGTCGGCGCGGACGACCTTGCCTTTGCCTCGGAGCTTCGGGCGCTGCCGCGCGGCGAGATCGACCTCGACGCGCTCGAGGCGTTTCTCGCCTTCAACTCGATCCCGGGGCCGTACTCGATCTTCCGAGACGTCAGGAAGCTCCCGCCTGGGCACCTGTTGGTCTGGAAGGACGGCGAAGTAAGCGTGTCCCGCTTCGCGCGAACGGCGCCGGTGGCGGCTTCGGAGGTACGGGGCGAGGACGAAGACGAGCTCGCCGAGGAGCTCCGTGGCCGGCTTCGCGACTCCGTCCGCGCGCACCTGATCGCCGACGTCCCGGTCGGGGTGCTTCTCTCAGGCGGAGTCGATTCGTCCGTGCTTGCCGCGCTGGCGGCACAGGAGAGCTCCGAGCCGGTGCACACCTTCTCGATCGGCTTCGAAGAGCGCTCCTTCGACGAGCTCGACGACGCTCGTGCCGTCGCACAGCTCTACGGAACCCGTCATGAGGAGCTCGTGCTCCGACCGGACGCCGCACTCCTCCTGCCTGCACTCGCGGATGCGTTCGACGAGCCCTTCGCCGACTCGTCAGCGCTTCCGACGTACCTCGTCTCCGAGCTCGCGGCCCGGCACGTAAAGGTCGCGCTCTCGGGCGAAGGCGGCGACGAGCTCTTTGGCGGCTACTACACGTATGCTGCCGACCTCTTGGCGCTCCGCTTCGGACGGCTGGCGCCACTGGCCCGCCCACTAGTCGAGCGCCTTCCGAGCTCGAGCCGGAAAGCCAGCTTCGACTACAAGGCAAAGCGCTTCGTCCGCGGTGCCATTCTCCCGCCGCTCGAGCGCCATCACGCCTGGAAGGAGATCTTCTCGCCGGAGGCGCGCGCCGAGCTGACGCTCCAGCGACCCGGTTTCGACCCCGTCGACCTCTTGCGGACGCGCTATGCGGAGACCGAGCGGGCGGAGCTACTCGCGCGCCTCCAGGACGTCGATCTCGGCATCTACCTCGTCGACGACCTGCTCGTGAAGACCGATCGGGCCTCGATGGCCCATTCGCTCGAGGCGCGCGTCCCCTATCTGGATCCGCTCGTCGCCGGGCTCGCCCAGGCGCTGCCGACCCGCCTCAAGGTCAGCGGGCTGCGCAAGAAGCGGCTCCTCCGGGCAGCGGCCGCGCCGCTCCTGCCGCGCGGGATCGTCTATGGGCGCAAGCGAGGCTTCTCGATTCCGGCCGCGGCGTGGCTCCGAGGCGAGCTGGAGCCGTTCGCACGGGATGTTCTCTCCACCGAGACACTGCGACGGCAGGCGTTCTTCCGGCCGGAGCCCGTCACACGCCTGGTCGACCGGCACGTTGCAGGCAAGGAGGACCTCTCGCGGCAGCTGTGGGGTCTGCTCGCCTTCACGCTCTGGTATGAGCGCCACGTGGAGCGCACGCCCGGTGCTCTGCGGGAACCGCGGCTCACCCAAGCCCTAGCTTGAGAGTCTGGATCGATATGACGGCGCCGGCGCACGTGCTGGTGTTCCGGCCGCTGATCGGGATCCTTCGCGGACGCGGCGCCGAGGTGGACGTCACCGCGCGGAGCTACGCGCAAACGCTCGAGCTCCTCGAGCTGCACGGCATCGAGGCTGAGGTCTTCGGCCGCCACGGCGGCCGCTCGAGACTGGGGAAGGCGCGAGCCCTCACGTCACGGCTCGGGGCGCTCAAGCGCTGGGCAAAGGGCCGCGAGTTCGACCACGCGCTCGCCCACGGCTCACATGAGCTGACGATCACGGCCCGCCGTCTCGGGATCCCGAGTGCCACGACCTTCGACTACGAGTTCGCCTGGCTGCAGCACCAACTCGGCCTGCGCGCCGCGACGCGCGTGGTCGTCCCCGAGGCCATTCCGCCCGAGCGGCTCACGCGCTACGGCGTGCGGCCCCCGAAGCTCAGGCAGTACGAGGGGTTGAAGGAGGAGTACTACCTCGCCGACTTCCAACCCGACCGGTCGGCGGCCGAAGCGCTCTCCCTCGACCCACGCCGGACGCTCGTGGTGGTGCGCACACCTCCGGACGTCTCCCTCTACCACCGTCGCTCCAATCCGCTCTTCCCGCAGGTGCTCGAGCATCTCGGGCGGCAGGACGACCTCCACGTCGTCGTTCTCCCGCGCACGAAGGAGCAGGGCGAGTACGTCCGCTCGCTCGGCCTGCCTGCGGTTGTCGTCCCCGAGCACGCGGTCGACGCGCAGAGCCTGATCGCGCTCAGCGATCTGGTCGTCTCCGCCGGCGGGACGATGAACAGGGAAGCGGCCGCTCTCGGCACCCCCGTCTACACGACGTTCGGCGGGCGGCTGGGTGGTGTCGACGAAGAGCTGATCCGCCAGGGCCGGCTCGTGCCGATCACCGACCCGCGCGCGCTTGTCGTCGAGAAGCGGGACTCAGGCGAAGGGGCGCGCGTCCGGCGCGATCCCGCCCAGCTCCTGGACCTGCTGCTCGCGCCCTAGGCGCGCGGGTGACTTCATCATGGTGGAGAGCCGCGAGACGGCCTCTAGCGTCTCACCGTCGTGCACCAGCCGCTCGAGCTCGGCCAGCTCTTCCTCGAGCCAGTCCGCGGCGATCGGCACCCGCCGCGCGCGGCGGATCTTCGGGTGGCCGGTCTCTGCGACCTGCTCGTCCACGCCCCAGAGCTCTTCGTGCAGCTTCTCGCCCGCCCGAACCCCGATGAACGCGAACGGGATGTCGCGCTCGGGTTCCTTGCCGGAGAGGCGGATCATGTCCCGTGCAAGGTCGAGGATCCCGACCGGCTCGCCCATGTCGAGGACGAAGATCTCGCCGGCGCCGCCGATCGACCCGGCCTGGACGACAAGCGACGCCGCCTCGGGGATGGTCATGAAGTAGCGCGTCATCTCCGGGTGCGTGATCGTCACCGGCCCGCCCTTCTCGATCTGGCGCTTGAAGATCGTGATCACGCTGCCGGCCGAGCCGAGGACGTTGCCGAACCGCACGGCGACGAAGCGCGTCGGCACCTCGGCACGGCTCCCGTAGCCCTCCACGATCCACTCGCAGAGCGCCTTGCACTGTCCATAGACGGCCTTCGGGTTGAGCGCCTTGTCGGTCGAGATCAGGACGAAGCGCTTGGCGCCGAACTCGACGGCCGTATCGGCGACGACCTTCGTCGCAAGGACGTTGTTCCGCACCGACTCGAGCGGGTTCGCCTCCATCAGCGGCACGTGCTTGTAGGCGGCCGAATGGAAGACGACGGCCGGCTGGTAGCGCTCGAAGATACTCCGCATACGCCGGCGGTTCGCCACGTCGGCGAGCACCGGGATGCTCGCGGTGAACTCGCGCTCGTCGACGAGCTCGCGCTCGATCTCGAACAGCGCCGTCTCGCCCTGGTCGACGAGCACGAGCCGTGCCGGCCGCGCGCGGGCGATCTGACGGCAGAGCTCGGAGCCGATCGAGCCGCCGGCCCCGGTGACGAGCACGGTCTCGCCCTCCAGATACTCCGAGATCGCCTCGAGGTCGACCTCGACCGGCTCGCGGCCGAGTACGTCCTCCACCTGCACCGGTCGGATGCGACCCGCAAGGTTCTCCTCGTCGGCGATCAGCTCGTAGAGGCCCGGCAGCGTCTTGACCGGGATCCCCTCACGACGGGCGACCTCGACCACCTTCTGACGATGCTCACCGGAGGCGGACGGAATCGCGATCAGCAGCTCGTCCGGACGGTTGTCGCGGAGGATGTGCGGCAGCTCCTCCGTCGTCCCGAGCACTCGGACCCCGTGGACGCGCAGGTTCTTCTTGCGCGGGTCGTCGTCGACGAGCCCGATCGGGGTGTAGCCGAGCTGCCGCGACCGCTGCATCTCGCGGATCACGAGCTGACCGGCGTCGCCCGCGCCGACGACGATGACTTCTTTTCCGCGGGCGACGAGCCTCGACGCAGCGGGCCGCTCGAAGATCGTGCGGGCAGCGAGCCGCGTGCCGGCAACGAGGCCGAGGAGCAGGACGAAGTCGATCAGCACGACGCCGCGGGGCAGCCGGCGCTCGAATGGATCGCCGAAGTAGACGGCGAGGGCGGCGAGCGCTGAGGCTACGAGCACGCCGAGTGCGGCGCGCCACATGTCCTTCGTCGAGACGTAGCGCCACCAGCGGTTGTAGAAGCCCACTGCGACGAAGACGCCGAGCTTGATCGCCACGACGAGGGCGGTCGTGAACACCAAGCCCTCCTCGAACGTCGGCGGCACGTTGAAGTCGAAGCGAAGCTGGAACGCGAAGAACCAGGCGGCCGCGATGAGGCCCGCATCCGCGACCAGCTGCCAGAGCCTGTGCCGGTTTACGGGGATGCTCATCCGACACCCACCCCGACGGCGGAGCGCACCGTCTCGACGACGCGCTCCTGCACCTCGACGGGGATGCCGGGCCAGAGCGGCACGGAGAAGTTCTCCTCTCCCGCGCGCTCCGTCTCGGGCAGCGAGCCCGGCTTCCAGCCGAGGAAGCGCAGCGCGGGTTGGAGGTGGAGCGGCGTCGCGTAGTAGACAGCCGAGGCGATGCCGACGTCGGTCAGCGCCGTCCGGATCCGATCGCGCTCCGGTGAGCGGCAGACGAAGAGGTGGTATACGTGCCCGGTTTCGTCCTCGGGGATCTGCACAAGCTCGCCGAGGCCGAGCTCCGCGTAGCGGGCGGCAGCTTCCCGGCGGCCCCGGGTCCACTCGTCGAGATGAGGGAGGAAGACGCGCAGAAATGCGGCCTGGAGCTCGTCGAGGCGCGAGTTGTAGCCCACGAACTGGAAATCGGTCTTGTCGCGCGAACCGTGGAAGGCCAGCATGCGAATCCGCTCGGCGAGCTCTTCGTCGTTCGCGGCCACGAGTCCTCCGTCACCCAGGCAGAAAAGGTTCTTCGTCGGGTAGAAGCTGAAGGTCGAGACCGTGGAGCTCGCAATCCCCGGCGAACCGAATGACTGGGCCGCGTCTTCGATCAGTTGTGGGCCGAGACCGCCGAGCTCGGTTAGCGCGGCCGGCCGGCCGAACAGATGAACCGGAATGATCGCCCGAGTCCGGCTCGTGATCCGGCCGGCAACGTCCTCCGGATCGAGGTTTAGCGTCCCCGCATCGATCTCCGCGAAGACGGGCGTCGCGCCGCGGCGGGCAATCGACTCTGCAGTCGCGTAGAAGGTGAAGGCGGGACAGATGACCTCGTCGCCCGGACCGATGCCCATCGCGTCGAGGACGAGCACGATCGCATCGGTGCCGTTGGCGACCCCGATCGACTGCTTGACGCCGAGGTAAGCGGCCGCCTCGGCTTCGAATGCCTCTACGTTGGGGCCGCGGATGAACGACGAGGAGTCGAGGACCGCCTCGAACCGCTCCCGCATCTCCTCGATCACGGGCGCGTATTGCGCCTTCACGTCAACGAGCGGGATCTTCGGCACGGCGGCCCAGTCTAGAAGAACGCCGATGACGGACGAAAGCGGCCACGACGAAGAGCACGATCGCCGCAACCACGACGTACTCCGCGTACCTGAAGCGATGGTGGAAATCTTCCCAGCGCGACCCAACGGCCCACCCGATCCCAGCGAAGCCGAACGCCCAGAGAAAGCAGCCCGGAATCGTCAGCAGCGTGTAGCGGCCCAGCGGCATGCGCACGACGCCGGCGGGGATCGCGATGAACGACCGGACGACGGGGGTAACGCGGCTGATCGCGACGGCCCAGTCGCCGTAGCGGTCGAACCAGCTCTCGGCGCTCGAGAGACGCTCGGGGGTGATGTGAAACCAGCGGCCGCGGCGTTCGAGGAACGGTCGACCGCCGTAGAAGCCGATCGCCCAGCCGCCGATCGAGCCGATGACGTAGCCGACGCCGCCGGCAATCGCCATTGCGACGAACGCCCAGAGCTCAGACTCGAGTCTCTCTCCGAAGAGGACCACGTCCTGGCCGGCGAAGGCCCCTGCCGCAACGGCGCCCGCATAGACCATCACCAGCTCACTCGCCGCGGGCAGTACCGCATCGATCAGCATCAGTGCGAAGACGGCGTAAAGGCCGTGGTCGCCCACGAGCGACGTCAGCGCGTCGGTGATCGCCTCGAGCACGAGCCGAGTGTAGGGGCGCTACCGGCGCCTGACCCGGAACGAGCGGGCGAGCTCCACCTTCCCCGGGCCCGCGATCGCCGTCACCTTGGCGACGTACGTTCCGGAGAAGACCGTCTTCCCATTCGGGTACTTGCCGTTCCAGGTTGCGACGACCCGGCCGGCCGGGACCCGCGCGTTGCGGATCGTGCGGAGCAACTGACCCGTCTTGGACGTGATGCTGACGCTGACCCGGGCCGGCCGAGCGAGCTGAAAGCCGATTGTGACCCGGCCCCCGCGCTTTCGGCGGACGATGGCGCGCAGCGGTTTCACGGTGATGAAGCCGAGCGTGTTGTTGAGGTGGAAGGCCCGCTCGGCGGTCGAGCTCTTGCCCTCGAAGTCCACGGCGTTTACTGTGAACCGCCAGCGACCCTCGGGCTCGGAGTCGCCGTTCGAGCGCCCCGTCCAGTCGAAGCGATAGACCCCCGGCCGGCGCGCTCCCAAGTCGATCGAGCGCGTCGCCCCGCCCGGACCCGTGAGCGTCGCCGTCACCGTCGACTGGCGCACGACCTTGTAGGTCAGCGTCTGCTTGTCGCCGGCTCCGTCTCCGTTGGGCGAGAACGACAGCTCGGGCGGCGGCGCGTAGACGCCGAAGTAGCTGACCACGAGCGACTCGGCCACCATCCGCTCGCCGCCGGTGTCGGAGGGCCGACTGAGCAGCTGGCCGTCGAATGCCATCGTCGAGGAACCGCCGGCGTCGAGTGCCGAGGCGGTAACCGCGCCGAGGCGGATCATTGCCTGGGCGAGCTCGAAGTTCGTCATCCCCGCCGAGTAGCCCGGCCGCCGGCCGTCGACCACGAGCATGACGATCCGGCCGTCCGCGCGTTGCCCGACCGCGGTGCGGGGGTGGCGGCGGTTCAGGTGGTAGCTCCCGAAGTCCTCGAGCGCGTTGAAGATCGGCTTGCCGGCCCGGACGATGACCGGTCCGCCGCCCAGCGCCTCCGGGACGTCACGCCACTCCGGACGGAGGACGAGCCGCACGGTGACGAGTTGTCCGGCGGCGGCCTCGACGGCGAGCCGCTGTCCCTGCGATCCCTTGGCCGCGAGCACCGCGCCGTCGGGCGGGATCGGCGTCCCGCCGGGCCGGTTCTCGCGGACGAAGCCGACGAGATCCGCGTTCGGTGACGCCGCGGGGAACGGTGAGAGCACCGCTTCGACGACGCCGCTGTTGGCCGGCGTCGTCCCGCCGTATGCCGGCGTGTAGATGCTTGTCCCATTTGGCCCCGGAGGTCGATTGAGGAGGTGAACGGGCCGCCGTGGGCCCGCTCCCTGCCAGGTCGCGAGCATCGCGATCCTCTCCACACGCAGGTTGCCGGCGGTGTCGACCCCGACCATCGATCGCTTCGGATGCGGCGTCGTCTTCAGGACACCGTCCTGGATCAGACCGCTGCTGGGGATGCCGTCTGCCCAGGTGAAGAGGTCGCCGTTGACGCCGGCTGTGGTCGAGCTCTGCACGGCCCGTCGCTGCATCGACGTCACGCGCTCCCGGCCGACCACTGCACCGTTCGAAAGGACGGGCTGCAGCTTGTACAGCGCGCCGTCGGGCTTCGGGGCGGAGAGAATGTGCAGGCGCATCGGGCCGAAGCGGGTGAACTGAAGCCGCTTCTCGTAGGTGACGCCGGGCATCAGGATCTCCACCGCCCCCGCGGCGGGCGAGGCGAAAATGCCTGCAAGCAGGCAGCAAATGACGGCCCGACGCACCACGACCCGCGATTGAGGCTACCGAAAAGGACGGGTCCTTACAGGATTCGTACAGGTTCCCCGCCCAGCGATGGACGGGGAACACAATTCTCCTCGCTAGGCTGGCGAGGTGGAGCCCGCGATCCAGGTTCGAGGTCTCGTCCGAGAGTTCAAGGGCGGCATTCGTGCCGTGGCGGGCATCGATCTCGAGGTTGCCCCCGGAGAGATTTACGGCTTCCTCGGTCCGAACGGCGCCGGGAAGTCGACGACCGTGCACATGCTGACGACGCTCCTGCCTCCGACCGCGGGCAGCGCGACAGTCGGCGGCTTCGACGTCGTCAAGCAAGGCGCCGAGGTCCGGCGGACGATCGGCGCGGCGCTGCAAGAAGCTGCGCTCGATCCGCTGCTGACCGGCCGGGAGCACTTGCGCCTCCAACTCGCGCTGCACGGCATCCCGCGCGCGGAGCGTCCGGCACGAACCGACGCGCTGCTCGAGCGAGTGGGTCTTCGCCTGGCCGCGGATCGTAAGATCGGCGGCTACTCGGGCGGCATGAAGCGACGGCTCGACCTGGCGCTCGCGCTCGCCCATCGTCCTCGGATCCTGTTCCTCGACGAGCCGACGACGGGTCTCGACCCTCAGAGTCGGAGCGCGTTATGGGACGAAGTCGTGAGGCTGAAGCGCGACGAGGGCGTCACCGTCTTCCTCACGACCCAGTACCTCGAGGAGGCCGACCTGCTCGCCGATCGCGTCGGGATCATCGACCACGGGCGGATCGTCGCGGAGGGCACGCCGGCGAGCCTCAAGGCCGACATCGGCCGCCCGACCGTCGAGGCACTGCCCGCGGATGGAACCGAAACGACTGCCCTGGAAGGGATCCTCGGTCGCTTCGGCGAGCTGCAGCCGTCGACGACGGGCGTTGCCGTCCGGCTCGACGGCCAGGGCGACCTCGCCGACGTCGTCCGCGCGCTCGACTCGGCGGAGGTGCGCGTCGCCGATCTCCATCTGCACGCACCGACTCTGGACGACGTCTTCCTCGCCAAGACCGGTCGCTCGCTCGAAGGCTCCGAGGAGCCCGAACCTCAGCCGGAATGAGCCTCGCGGCTCAGGTACTCCACCTGGCGCGCCGCTCGGTGATCCGGACGCTGCGCCAGCCCGCCAACTGGATCACGCCGCTCATCTTCCCGCTGGCCCTGATGGCAGTGAACACCGGCGGGCTCGACGCGGCAACCAACCTTCCCGGTTTCCCGAGTGACTCGTTCCTCGCCTTCTTCCTCGCCTTCCCGTTCATCCAGGGCGCGCTCTTCGCGACGGTCAATGCCGGCGTCGATCTCGCACGCGACATCCAGACGGGGTTCCTGAACCGGCTCTCGCTGACGCCTATGCAAGGGGCGGCGCTGCTCGTCGGCCACCTCGGCGGCGTCATCGCGATGGGCTTCCTCCAGGCCCTCTGGTACCTCGCCGTCGGCCTCGCGATCGGCGTCAGGCTCGAGTCCGGCGTTCTCGGCGCGCTCGTGATCTTTGTGCTTGCCGTCCTGATCGTGCTCGCCTTCGGATCCTTCGGCGCGCTCGCAGCGCTCCGGACCGGTTCGACCGAGGCGGTGCACAGCCTCTTCCCGGTCTTCTTCGTCTTCCTGTTCATCTCGTCGATGAACCTGCCGCGGAACCTGA